>Ga0256827_10000424_pt1 | contig 26402 bp, 27 predicted proteins | sample CV84metaG_FD_185977 | JGI IMG/M metagenome (GOLD analysis project Ga0256827, IMG submission 185977) | Hydrothermal vent microbial communities from East Pacific Rise, Pacific Ocean - CV84 | ecosystem: Environmental > Aquatic > Marine > Hydrothermal vents | place: Pacific Ocean: East Pacific Rise...
TCTATCTGGTCCAAGGCTAATAATACTAAAATCTTTATCTGCTTTAATATAGGTAAAGTAGTTACCCCATGAGTCCTTTGGCAACTTATCAAGATATGGTGCTGCTGAGTAGTTTGGATACTTCTCTGCATCAGGATTTGACAAGAGAGCCTCTAATCCTTCATCTGTGTCAGGATATTTACCATTATGAAGTTTAAACATCTTCAACGCCTCTTTTACAGATCCCATCTGAGTACAAGTAAGCTTGATCTGTGCCTGAGTCCCTTGACCTATTACCTGTGGAGCGACAAGCCCAACAAGAAGTCCCAAAATCAGGATAACCACTAGTAATTCTATAAGAGAAAAAGCTTTTTTTATTGTTAGTTCTTGCCCATGTTTAAACATTTTACTTATCTCTTCTGTTTTATTTTGCATTAATAAATTGCTCTTTTTCATGCTTCCATCACAAACTTTAGTCATATTTAAAATTCCTTAGTTAATTTTAGTTATAATAATAGCGATTTTACTTGAATTGAGCTTTATTATGGATAAAACCAAAAGAGGGATTGCCCTTTTTATTACACTTTTAGTCATAGCTTCTATCCTATCGATAGTAGCTGTATCATTCTCCTATCTTGAAAAGGTTCAAAAGGATGCAGGTAAAGTATCTGCCCTAATACAAGGAAATCTTTTATATAAAAATACAACCGAGATTCTAAAACGATTTTTTCCAAAAGGGAAAGTAGATAATAAAAGGCTAGAGATGCTATATAGCCTACCACTCATGCTCTCTGAGCCAAAAAGTGGTTTTAATATAAATTTACAATGCAAACCTCTTCTAATAGGTGTTCCAATAAAATGGCTAGATGAGACATTTACTGAAAAATTTCCAGCAAGGCTTGAGTTGGCACAAAAAGTTTTGACAGAGGTTATGAACCTATACGAGATTGAAGAACCAAACCGATTAGAAGAGCTTATTATATCAGAAGTAAGAGGTAAAAAAGATAGCAATAGTGAGTATGAGCCTAGATTGAGACAAAAAGCGGGGGTTGTATCAAAAAAACAGTTTGATCGGATTATAGTAGACTATCGTCTAAAATATGATGACACCAATGTTTTTAATGTTCCATGGAATCGCTATTTTTCATTTATAGATGTTTCAAGAAAAGCTGTTATAGATGGTGCATATGTGAGTTCAGAACTCATATCATTGGCATTTGAAATTCCTCTAGAAAGCGTCAAAGATGATTGGCAAAAAGAGAAATCTATAGAAGAGGATAAGCAGACACTATCAGAGTTTTTATCACAAAATCTCAGTGGGGAACCAATAGATAATACCCTTTTTTCTCCAAATGCGTTGAGTATTATGCACTGTGAACAGAGTTATCTCTACCAAGAGAAATATTACCGATTTAGTTTTGACTATACAGATGAAAGGAGCGTAAACTTTGAATTTAATGGGGAGATCTAACAACAAACTGTTAATCCATAAAAATATGGAAAATGTTGACACCAACCAAAATATTGATATAATACTTACGCCACAATTTTATACTTTTATAAAAGAGGAGCTAGGTGTAAAATTTACCTATCAAGCAAAACAGATAGCACCATCACTTTTTGATGACTACTTAGATACAAAACAGACATACCAATATCATGTCTACAAGTGTAACGATAAGTGGTGTTTTTTTGCATATAATATAGATGAAGTCACTCTATTTTTAGAAAAAAAAGGTCTAAAAATAGAGCAGATTGGCAAGATATTTTTTGCCCAAGATATGGATTCATATTTAGAAAAAGCTATTGACCTAGGTCATGATAGTGTATTACAGTCACTTGATGGGACAGTTACTCTTTTACCAAAAAGATTAATGAGTAGTGACTATATATATAATGAAATTGATCTAAACAAAATATCATTGCAAAATGGTATCGCTATCAGCAGTTCATATGACTCTTTTATCCCTCTTAAGCAAACCATACTTATCACATCTCTACTCGCCATATTGGGGGGTATATTTATTGTGGAAGGAAATAGAGTCAAAAGCTCTATCGCTAATGAAAAGGAGAAGCTAGATATTCTAGTGAGTAAAAACTCTAGACTGAGCTCAAATAGAGTGAGAAAGAGTATTTTAGGTACATATGAGCCTATAGACAAAAGAGAGAGGCTAAAGCGAGATACAATAGAAGAGGTATCCAAACTTATGACAAAAAACATTAGCCTCAAAAATATAACTGTTGATGATAGCAAAATAGTAGTTACACTAAAAGCAAAAAATGCATCTGCTATTAAACCCCTCATCAAAAAAGCCAAAGCCAAAATGTTTAAAGTAAAGAAAGAGGCTAATAATCAGATAAAAATGGAGAAATCTATATGAGTTTAATGACACTAAAGAGATTTAAAAATGAGCTTATTGTTCTGATGGCACTGCTTTTTGCTCTCTATGCATTTTCATATAAGCTATCTGCCAAAAATTTTGTATCAGATAAAAAAAATATTATTCAAAGCTCGATTAGAGAGATAACCCGTGTCTCAGAACTTAAAAAACTTTGGGCAAACAAGAAAACTTCCAAACAGGCAAAGATATTTAAAACTATTGTATCTAGTAACAAGATAGAGTCGTTTAAAAAAACATCTGAGAAAGTTACAGTAAGCTACTCAAACCTAACTATAAACGAACTAAATAAGATCACAAAAAAATTTATGAACACACCTTTTCAAATTACAAAATTAAAAATAGATGAGAGAGGTAAAGAGAAATACTCAATGGAGCTAACATGCAAATGGTAAAACGAATTATTGGTGGTTTTTTTCTACTACTACTTTTTTTGATACTCTTCTCACCAAAACAGGAACTCTATTATCTTTTGGAAAAAGAGCTAAATAAAAATGGGATTGTTATAAGTAATGAGAAGTTTACTGATACCTTTTTTGGATTGTCTATTACAGATGCCGATATATTTGTAAAAGGAATTAATATGGCACAGGTAAAATCACTTAAGCTAAATATATTTTTTTTATATAATAGTCTCTCAGTGGAGTCCATAGCAACAGATAAGGGTATCCATAATATAGCTCCCAAATCTATAGAGAGTATCTCTGCGGTATTTAGTATACTCAAGCCCTACAAAGTAGCTATCAATGGCAAAGGTTCATTTGGTGAAGTAAAGGGAGGCTACTACTTGGGTAAAAATAAAATATTTTTTAGACTAACAGAGAAAAAGAATATACGCTCTTTTCAAAAATTTCTAAAAAAAGATAAAGAGGGGTTGTTTTATGAAAAATTTTTCAGATAACAGACTTTTTAAAACTTTTATATTTTTTCTAATAGTCGGAGTAATCGCAAAAATAGTATGGTTGACAGTATCGATTCTATTTTTACCTAAAGGGGGAATAGAACATATAGAGGTATCCAAAGCAAAACCTATCTACTATCGTGCAAAATTGATAAATCCATCAAAAAAGCCTATTGTAAAAAAAACACCTGTTGTAAAAAAAGAGGTTCTAGGTACGATGAAAGGGATCAAACTTTTAGCACTCTATAATGCAAGTGATACTCTGGTTGTTACAGTAGAAAAGAAGAAAAAAGGCTTTGTTTTGGCTAAAGGCGAAGATATAGATGGTTTTAAACTAGACTCAGCAGGACCTAACTATGCTATTTTTATGAAAGGTGGGAAGAGTTTTAAACTAATACTAGACAAAGGTGATAGTAAAATCTCTAATGCTATAAAAACAGTAAAACCTAAAACAAAAAAGAAAAAAAATGTGAAAGGCATTGTAGCGAATGAAGATGGTGAAGGGAAAATCGTCTCAAAAGGTCTACTCAGTTCATATACAAAAGATGTTGATAAAGTATGGAAAGATATAGGGATAGGAGAGTATAAAGTTGATGGACAACTAGTTGGATTTAAAGTCAACTTTATAAGGAAAGGGAGTGATTTTGAGAAACTTGGTCTAAAAAGAGGGGATATGCTCAAGGCTGTAAATGGACAGGAGTTGAATAGTTATAATGCTGCTTTCTCTTTTTATAAAGAGATGGAGAGCATTGAAAACTTAACATTAAGTATAAAAAGAAATAATCAAGACATGGAGTTAGAATATGAAATTCAGTAAACTATTGCTAGGGCTACTTCTTGCATTGAGTGTTCAAGCTCATGCGGAAAAAGTTGATATAAATTTTAAAAATTTAAGCATTAATGATTTTGTCAAAATGGTTGGCAAGATTACAGGTAAAAATATATTAATTGATAGTGAGATCAAAGGAAAAATAAACTTTGTATCCAATAAACCGATAGATAAAAATAAGCTCATTCCCTTAGCCAATGATATTTTGGCACTAAAAAAACTCACACTTATAAACAAGGGAGAGTATTATCAAGTCATAAAGACTCATGATGCTCCAGGAGAGGGTCTCCCTGTGAGAAGTACAATCAGCCAAGGGGGAACAATGGAGACTATTGTTTTTCAACTCAACCATGTAAATGCGGCTGTAATAAGAACAAAAATAAAACCACTACTTCACAAAAGTGCAAAGGTGGTCTCGTTCAAAAAAAATAACCTCTTAGCGATCACTACCTTTCCTCATACACTAAAAGCTATCAAAAAGTTGATAGACAAAATCGAAAATGGAGAGAACAAGCAGAGTAGAGTTGTGACACTCCAACACGCTTTAGTAAAAGATGTTTTTCCAAATGTACAGAGTATGTCAAAGGCACTCTTTCCACAAGATATAGTTAGTGAAAAGGTCTCAGTCATGAAAGATGATAGTAGTAATGCTATTATATTAGTTGGTAATCGTAAAAACATAAATAGATTAGTCAACTATATAAATCAACTTGACATAGAAGGAGAGAAGGCTGATGTACAGAGAATGTATGTTATCCCTCTTCAAAACTCAGATGTAGAAGAGATGGAGAAGATATTAAGCAAGATTCTCCCTCAAATGACAGGAAATTTGAGTAATGCAGGAGGAGTTCATGCAGTAACAGGAGGTGTAAAAAAAGGTACTCCTCCTGTAAGACAAAACAGTAGAGTATCTGCACAAAACAACAAAATCAAAAAAGCTGTTATTGCTAGTGATATTGAGAGAAATGCTCTTATTGTTTTGGCAAACTCTGCACAGATTCAAAATATTCGAGAGACAGTTCAACTCCTTGATATAGAAAAAGCACAAGTATATATCAAAGCAAAAATCGTTGAAGTAAACACAAATCTAGCAGAAAATATAGGTGTAAAGTACGGTTTCTCTGGTGGAGCAATCACATCAAAAGGTGTATTCTCTCTTCTTGCTAGTTCAGGTGCTGCACCACTGGCTATCTCTCCTGCACTAATGAGTTTTATGAACCAAGGTGGTACAAAAACTATCTATAATGATGCAGGAAATCCAATAGGAACAGAGACAGAGAGTAATTTTGCTTTTGATAGTGGGATCAAAGAGGTATTTTCAACTGGTGTACAGCTAGATCTTCTAAAACAAAATGGTGCTGCACAAATCCTGTCTGAGCCATCTGTTCTTAGTACAAATAACAAAGAGTCAACTATATATGTAGGTCAAACTCAATCTATTATTACCCAAGCACAGCAAAGTACACAAGGTGCATCAAGTGTTATAAATAACTATAGTAGAGAGGATATTGGTATCACGCTTCATGTCAAACCTAGACTCTCTAGCAACAATAAAGTATCACTAGAAGTAGAGACCACTATAGAGGATGTGCTTCCTGGTTCAGGAGCTTCTGCCGATAGACCAACAACTACCAAAAGATCCGTCAAAACAAATGCGATAGTCAATCATGGAGAGACTATTATTTTAGGTGGACTAATAAAGACAGCAACAGGTAAAAGCTCTACAAGAATTCCTGTATTGGGTGATATTCCTATATTGGGGAGACTATTTACCTCAGAGGGTGAAGCTAAAAATAAAATAAATGTTGTAATATATCTAACTCCATATATTGTCAAAAAAAGTTCAGACTTAACCTCTCTACGAAAAAACCTTGATGAGCTTGACTCAATACAACAAAAATTTAACAAAATAGTACTCGATAGACTAGAAAAAAAGAGATTAGGGATAGAAGAGGATAGAACACATGTTACATTCTCTAGTAAATCCAATAATAACTTCTACATAAGCTCAAATAACCGAGCAACTGATACAGTAGAAGAGGATCCTAAAATTATAAAATTCAGTGAAACAGTTATAGATGAGGAGTATTCAGATTCAGATGTAAGAAGTGAATCTATTTTGGATACCATCAATCAAAATGATCAAACGATTGATCTGGATCAGATAAATACAGGCATTGAGTATGATGAGGGGACAACATTTAGATGAGATTACCATTTATTGATGATATTGACCTAGAACCTATATGGAGCGAGGAGATCGATAACAAACTAGCGATGAAACATCATCTTCTTTTTGCTTTTGTACAAGAGGAGAAGTGTGCTATCGTCCAACGAAAAAATATAGCATCAGCACTAAACTATCTATCAAAAATAGATATTGACTACCCTGTTGTAGAGGTCGATGAGGATAGCTTTGAGAGATTAAGTAACAAATTTTTAGAAATCAAAACAGGTAGTGACTTTGATGCAATAGATACGGGAAGTAATAACGATGATATTATAGAAGTGGAATCTGATCTGCTAGATTTCATCAGAAACTCTCAAGATCTTCTATCAAATGAAGAGTCTGCACCAGTTGTCAAACTTGTCAACTCCCTATTTTTTCAAGCTATCAGAAAAGGGGCTAGTGATATTCATATAGAGTCCTTAGAGAAGAAAGGGGAAGTGCGTCTAAGAATTGATGGTGCATTAAAAAAGCACCTAGATATTGACAAAAACATTACAGGACTTGTAATATCTAGGATCAAAGTTATATCAAACCTAGATATATCAGAAAAGAGAATCCCACAAGATGGTCGTACACAAGTAACTATTGCAGGAAAAAGTCTTGATATTAGGGTCTCTGTACTCCCTACCTATTATGGGGAGAGAGTTGTTATGAGGCTTCTTATGACAAGTGAGAGTATACCTACACTAAAAACACTTGGGTTTGCAGATGACTTGACAAGAGATTTAAATAAACTACTCACACACCCTCACGGAATGATACTTGTTACAGGACCTACAGGTTCAGGTAAATCGACAACACTACATGCTTGTCTACAACATATCGCTACACCCGATAAAAATATCATTACAGTAGAAGATCCTGTTGAGTACAATGCAGAGAATGTCAACCAGATTCAAGTAAATACAAAAGTAGGACTCACTTTTGCTGCTGGACTTCGATCTATATTGAGACAAGATCCTGATATTATTATGATCGGGGAGATGAGAGATAGTGAGACAGCTGATATTGGTCTGCGTTCAGCACTGACAGGTCACCTTATGCTCTCTACACTACACACCAATGATGCTACCTCTGCTCTATCTCGTCTGATGGATATGGGTATAGAGGATTTTCTTATTGGATCAACTCTATTAGGAGTATTGGCACAGAGACTAACTCGACAACTTTGTGTAAACTGTAAAATAGGAACAACGCTTCCCTTATCAGTAATGGAGGAGCTATCTCTTCCTGAAGATACAATATACTACACAGCCAAAGGGTGTAAAGAGTGTGACTTCACAGGGTATAATGGAAGACGAGCGGTGGGTGAACTCTTTGTAATGAATGATAGTGTCAAAAGCATGATGAAAGATGGATTCAATGATCATCAAATCCGATTGGCTGTCAAAAAAGCAGGAATGCAAACTATTGCTGACAAACTCAGAGAGATGCTTATCCTTGGTGATACTTCATATGAAGAGGCTGTTCGTATTGGAATTATGGAAGATTAGATGACAACCAAAAATAGAGGAGGATTTACACTACTAGAGGTACTTATATCCATTATGTTACTATCTCTAGTATTAATGACCCTCCACAAAAGTGCCGAGATACTTCGTGCTTCAAACAAGACTCTTTTTGATCATCTATTTCGTACATCCAATATGATCAAAGGAGCAAATACTCTCTATATGGATATTCTTCAAGCAGATAAAAATATATCTATTGTAACAAAAAAAGAGTTTCATAGACTGACTATTTCAGATACAAGACACTCTCTTTATGGTCTATCAAAGGCCAAAGTAACATGGCTAGTACACAAAGAGAAGAACACTCTACTTAGAATAGAGGGAGGAGAGTATCAACTACCTCTCAGACGAGAAGAGAGTGTAGCGATAGATGAGATAGCTACAAATATGGAACTCTTTAGAGTATATAGAAGTAAAAAAGAGAAAGAGTTGCTAGTTATGATCAAAGTAGTAGGACAAAAACCTCAAACTTTTATGGTACAGAATTTGGCTATCCTACCAAAGCCAAAAAAGTTTAATATGAATAGAAAAAATCCCAAAAGAGCAAAAGATAAAAACAGTTCTAAGATGATAAATTAATATATGAAAAAATTTATAACTCTATACTGGCTAAATATCGCCCTACTTTTTGCCATCTTCTATTGGGAGTTGTCTCCCATTGCAGATATTATCAATAGCTTACAGACTGATCTTACTACATATCTTACAGCACAAACACTAGAAGATGAACTAATGAGAGGTTATGAGATTCTTATAAATAGTCACTACAGCCTAGTGATTGAAAAAGCATGTAATGGTCTTATCCCCTATCTATTCTTTTTGGCATCAATTATAGCATTTCCCTCTACCATAATTCATAAAGTTAAATGGGCACTCATAGGATATATTCTACTAACCTTTATAAATACTTTTAGAATATGGCTTATAACCCAACTTGTACTATCAGAGGTGGGAAACTTCTCTTTAGCACACGATTTTGTGGGTAATGCTATGCTTATATTCACCTCTTTGCTACTCTTTATACTATTTGTCAAAAGTCGATATAATTCCAACTAAAAAAGGTGAGTTATGACAGTAACAAAATATTCAGCAAATGGTAATGATTTTATACTCTTTATCGCACAGAATAAAGCAGATAGGAGTGAACTAGCAAAAAAGCTTTGTCATCGTCAAAATGGTGTGGGTGCAGATGGAATGGTGGTTGTACTCCCTCATGAAAAGTATGACTTTGAGTGGGAGTTCTATAATGCAGATGGAAGTCTAGCTAATATGTGTGGAAATGCCTCTCGTGCTGTTGCCCATTTTGCTCAAGAGAAGGGGATCTCAAAAGACAATAGAGCCGAATTTTTAACAGGAGCAGGAGTAATTAGAGCAACTATCAATGGACTCTATATTGTAAGTGATATGATAACTCCTCGCATCATAGAGACTCATATTGAAGAGGATGGAGAGATATGGTGGCTTTTAGATACAGGTGTTCCACACCTTGTAGCTATTCGTGATGATATTGAGGAGTTTGATATAGAACAGATGAAACGATTACGTCACAAATATAATGCCAATGTAAATATCTGTAAACCGATGCAAAAGAGTCTACTTGTCAGAACTTATGAGAGAGGTGTAGAGGATGAGACTCTAGCATGTGGAACAGGTATGGTAGCCTGTTTTGTACGCTCTCACAATGAGGGTCTATTAGATAATATGGTCAAAACAACCCCTCGCTCAGGAGATGAACTCTATATAAATTTAGAGGATGAAGTCTATAAGTTTGGAGGGAAAGTTACAAAAACATTTGTAGCAGAAACAATTGAATAGAGTATTTTATGTTAAAATATGATCCAAATTTAAAATATAAGGAAAGTAAAATGAAAAAATATATAGTCACGCTAGTAGTAACACTTCTGCTAAGCAGTAGTATGCTTAGTGGGAAAACACTAGTCACAGTCAATGGCAATAAGATTGATGATTCAATTATTCCCGCAGGATATGAGAAGCTTGGTGATGAAAAACGAGCCAACCTTATGGAACACCTCATTAAAGAGGAGTTGATACATGCCTATCTATTAAAGAGTAGTATAGTACAGAGTAGTGAGTTTAAAAAAATCTTCTCTGAACAGAAAAAAATGGAACAAAAACAGTCCCAAAAAGCTTCAGGCAAAGATTTAACAAAGGCACAAATTAGAAATATAAAAGGCTCAGTAGCACTTATACTCTACCAAAGCGATCTATTCCAAAAAACCAAAGTAAGCGATGCCCAGACGAAAGAGTTTTATGATAATAATCAAGATAAATTCAATCTTCCGAACTCTATTGAGATAGCAAATATTGTACTCAAAACAGAAAAAGAGGCAAAAAGTATTATCAAAAAGCTAAAAAAAGCCAAAAAATTAAATGAAGAGTTTGTCAAAATAGTAAAAGAGCATAAACAGAATGGTTATATCGGATGGATTGGAGAGGGAATGGCACCTAAAAATCTATTTGATACAGTATATAAATCTCAAGCAAAGAGACTTATATCAGAACCTATTCAAACAAAGCATGGTTTTAATGTTATATACCTACTAAATAAAAAAGCCGCAGGAAAACTCTCATACAGAGAGTCAAAAGAGGATATCAAAAAGATGTTAAAACAAAAAGCCGTCATAGAGACTCTAAAAAATAGAGTAGAAGAGCTTTATGGAAATTCTGAGATAGTATACTAGCCAAGCTCCTACTTAGGAGCTTAGCTTTTTGGCTCTTCTACTCTCCAATAATATCAAAAATAGGATAATAGCAACACCTAAGTCAATCATCACATCAGCATAGTTAAAGACAGCAAAATCAAAACCACAATGCCATGCTACATAATCAACCACACCTTCATGGATAAACCTATCATACAGATTACTAATAGCTCCACCAATAATCAGTCCAATAGGAAAGGAGTACTGTTTAATATACCTCTCATAAAAGACAAAAAGTATGATCCCGATCACCAAGACTACCTGTATCCACTTCAAGTAAGCACCTAAAAATGCAAACATGGAGAAGGCAACTCCTCTGTTATAGTGTAGCTCTAGATCGATACATGATCCCTCTAAATAGTATCCACCTTCAACAAAGAGCATCTTGATATTTTGATCCATAACAAAAGTTCCTATTGTGACCAATAAAAAAATCGTAAGGTATCGAACCATTAGACTAGTACCTTATTCAAGAGTTTCACACTTCTCTTCATCATTTTGTTTAAAGTCTTTTCATCTTTGCCTTCAATAAGTATTCTAATCAGATTCTCTGTACCTGAGTATCTAACAAGATGACGCATCCCAAGAGATTCTATCTCAGCAAAAAGTTCGGGTACTCCTGCTATATCCTCTATCGGTAGCTTTCTCGAAATTTTAATATTCTTTTGAAGTTGTGGATAGAGAGTAAATAGATCAAAAGCTTCACTTGTTGTTTTCTTCGAGCGAAGAATATAAGCAAAAGCTTGAAGTGCGGATAGTAGACCATCTCCTGTCTTAGCAAAATCAGAGAAAATCACATGTCCACTCTGCTCTCCTCCAAAATTAGAACCTATAGATTTCATAAGCTCCAATACATGTTTATCTCCTACATCACTTCTCTCTAGTGTAATACCATTTTTCTTTAGATACTCCTCTAGTCCTTGATTGCTCATAACTGTTGTTACGACTTTATTGTTAGCCAGTTTATTCTCATTTTTGAGATTGACAGCCAATGCTCCGATTAACTTATCTCCATCAATAACCTCACCTTTCTCATCGACAATCACTATCCTATCAGCATCTCCATCTAGTGCAATCCCAATATCTGCTCTAGTCTCCACAACCCTCTCGGCCAGTGCTTCAGGGTGCATTGCTCCACAGTTTGTATTGATATTAAATCCATCAGGTTTATCCGCCAAAACAATAACATCTGCACCCAACTCCTCTAAGATAGTAGGAGCAACATGATATGCGGCACCATTGGCACAATCGATCACAATTCTCATGCCAACAAGTGAAAGATCACTAGAGAAGGAGTTTTTTATAAGTACAATATAACGTCCTATTACATCATCTATTCGTTTAGATTTTCCTATTGATTTTTTTATTGCAAAATTATCCTCAACCTGTTTATGGTTATCAAAGATAGACTCAATCGCTTTTTCACTCTTTTTATCTAGTTTGTTCCCATGACAATCAAAAAACTTAATTCCGTTATCATAAAAAGGATTGTGAGAAGCAGTGATCATGATTCCAGCATCACAACGCATATTTTCAGTCAGGAAAGCGATAGCAGGTGTAGGCATAGGACCAATCTGTATCACATCATATCCTACAGCTGTCAAACCTGATACTAGAGCATTCTCTATCATATACCCACTTCTTCGAGTATCTTTTCCTACCAAAATTTTATTAGTTTTTGCTTTTTTTCTAAAATGTACACCAGCAGCCATCGCCAATCTCATCACAGTAAACGCATCAAGCTTATCCCCTGCTAAACCACGAACTCCATCCGTTCCAAATAACTCCATTTACGCTCCTTAAATTAATTAATATAATTTTATCTAAATAAAGCTATAATACGCCCATTTAAGCATGGTGGTTTAATCAGTGCTTTATTTTTAATAGAAACAAAAAGGTCAATTTTGAGTGAAAATATAATAGGTTATATAGATAATCAAGGTAATATTGTAGATACACAGAGTGCTGGTGAAAACTTCGATGGTCAGGCGATTGAGTATGATAACTCAGAGCAATCTTTGGAGTTGATTAGACACTCTACAGCCCACCTTATGGCACAAGCGATTACAGAGATGTATAGCAATGCCAAGTTCTTTGTGGGTCCAAATGTCGATGAGGGATTCTACTACGACTTCAGAGTAGATGAGAAGATTGGTGAAGAGGATCTAAAAAAGATCGAAAAAACCATGAAAAATCTTATCAAGAAGAAGTACAAGATAGAGAAGTATGAGATTACAAAAGAGGAGGCTCTAGTAAAGTTTGCTAATGATGACCTCAAACAGGCAGTTCTCACAAGAATTCCTGATGGAGTGATCTCTGTCTATAAACAAGGTGATTTTGAAGACCTATGCCAAGGACCTCATGTTCCTGCTCTTCGTTTTTTGCATAACTTCAAGCTCACAAGAGTAGCAGGGGCTTATCTTGGTGGAGATGAGACCAAAGAGATGCTTACTCGTATCTATGGTGTTGCTTTTGCAGACAAAGAAGCTCTAAAGGCTCATATGACTATGATCCAAGAGGCAAAAAAGAGAGACCATAGAAAGATCGGTGCAGAGATGGAACTCTTTATGTTTGATGAAGAGTCTGGCGCTGGATTACCATTTTGGATGCCAAAAGGTGCTAGACTTCGCCATAAGTTAGAGACTATCTTGCACAAAGCCCATAGAAAAAGAGGTTATGCACCTGTTAGAGGACCTGAGATACTCAAAGCAGAGATGTGGAGAACAAGTGGTCACTATGCATGTTATGGTGAAAATATGTACCTAACTCAGATAGATGAGCAGGAGTATGGGATCAAACCTATGAACTGTATTGGTCATATTCAGATCTTTAAACAGACAGGAAAGAGCTATAGAGATCTTCCACTCAAATATTATGAGTATGGTGTAGTACATAGACATGAAAAATCAGGTGTACTTCATGGACTATTCCGTGTACGAGAGTTTACCCAAGATGATGCACATATCTTCTGTACTCCTGAGCAGATCGCAGGAGAGGTTATAGATATAGTAGAGTTTGTAGACTCAGTGATGAAACTCTTTAACTTTGAGTACTCTATGGAGATCGCCACAAAACCTGAAAAAGCTATTGGCGATGATGCAGTTTGGGATGTAGCAACAGAAGGGCTAAAAACTGCTCTTACGGAAAACAACCTACCTTTCACAATTGATGAGGGGGGAGGAGCGTTCTACGGGCCAAAGATCGATGTAAAGATCACAGATGCTATCGGTAGAAAATGGCAGTGTGCGACTATCCAAGTAGACTTCAACCTACCAGATAGATTTGGAGCAGAGTATGTAGATGAAGATAATACACGAAAACAGCCTGTTATGATTCATCGTGCAATTCTTGGTTCATTTGAGAGATTTATTGGTATCCTTACAGAGCATTACGCTGGAGAGTTCCCACTATTTTTAGCTCCTACACAAGTGATATTTGTACCTATTTCAGATAGTCATATAGCCTATGCAAAAGAGCTTCAAAATCAACTCATGGATATAGATATAGATTGTGAAATCTTTGATAAAAATGACTCTCTGAACAAAAGAGTAAGAAATGCAGAGAAGCAGAGAGTGCCATTTGTTGCCATCGTAGGAGATGAAGAGGTGGCAAACAAAACAGTTGCACTGCGTGATAGACGGAAAAAAGAGCAATATAATCTCTCTTTTGATGATTTTATGGTAGAATTAAGCAAACAACTTAATGAAGGTAAAATTTGAGTCGACAAAACAACAGAAACAACAGAGGAAGAAAAAAGCCAGACGATACCATAATGAATGACAAAATCAGAGCTATAGAACTTCGAGTTCTCGGCGATGATGGAGAACAATTTGGTATTATCTCTCGTGATGAAGCACTATCAATTGCTGAAACAAAAGGCTTGGATTTAGTACTAGTATCACCAGATGCCAAACCACCAGTAGCAAAAATAATGGACTACGGTAAGCATAAGTATCAGCTAGAAAAAAAGAAAAAAGAGGCAAGAAAAAATCAAAAGACTATCGATGTAAAAGAGGTTAAATTTTCATGTAAAATTGCAGAAAACGACATCGCTTACAAAGTGAAACATGCTAGAGAATTCCTTGAAAAAGGAAAACATGTAAAACTAAGAGTATTTTTACGAGGTAGAGAGATGGCCAATCCAGAGTGGGGAATAGATGTTCTCAACCGAGTATGGCCAATGCTTCAAGATCTAGGAAACCTAGAACAAGATGCAAAAAGAGATGGTCGTTATGTCAATATGTATATAACACCTATCAAAAAATAGTATAAATTTTATCATTTAGTTTAAAATTAAAAGGTTAGACTTTTAGGTCTAACCTTTTAGTAGCATAACTAGATTACTCTTACAGTAATCACACCCTCAATGGATTCTAGTTCAGATACAACTGCTTCAGTTAAATCTCCATTAATATCCATAATATTAAATGCTATATCCCCTCTACTCTTGTTGAGCATATCACAGATATTGATATTGTGATTTGCTAAAGTGGTTGATACTTCACCTATGATATTTGGTACATTACGATTTTTGATCGTGATTCTTTGATCACAAGCACTTCTTGGCAATACACAGTTTGGAAAGTTTACAGAGTTGGTTATATTTCCATTTTCAAGATAATCTTTGACCTGATTTACAGCCATAATAGCACAGTTCTCTTCTGATTCAGCAGTAGATGCACCAAGATGAGGAATAGGAATAATACCTTTTACTCCTAGCACATTAACATCAGGAAAATCAGTAACATAACATCTCACTTTTCCTGACTCAATCGCCTCTTTCATATCAAGATCATCGATCAAACCACCTCGTGCAAAGTTCATGATACTTACGCCATCTTTCATCATCGCAAACTTCTCACTATTGAACATACCTCTCGTACTATCGAGTAGTGGTACATGTATAGTGATAAAATCTACATCACTTAGCAGTGTCTCTAGTCCAGAAGCCTTCTCAACTTCACTAGATAGCTCCCAAGCAGCCGCTACAGATAAATATGGGTCATAACCGACAACCTCCATACCTAGATCAAGTGCTGTATTGGCAACCATTGCACCAATCGCACCTAGACCTATCACTCCTAGTCGTTTGCCTTTTAGCTCATTTCCTGCAAAGTTAGATTTACCCTTCTCTACAAGTTTGGCTACGTCATCGCCTTTGTCAGCAATACTCTGCACCCAGTTTACACCACCAATAATATCTCTTGATGCCAATAACATCCCTATCAAGACTAGCTCTTTGACGGCATTTGCATTTGCACCAGGGGTATTAAAGACAACTATACCCTCATCCGTACATCTATCAACAGGAATATTATTTACCCCTGCCCCTGCTCTAGCTATTGCTTTTAGATTGCTACAAAACTCCATATCCTGCATCTTAAAACTTCTTACTACGATAGCATCAGGATCAACAAACTCACTTGCTACCTCATAACTATCACGAGGAAATCTATCCAATCCCTTTGCAGAGATCTGGTTTAGTGTTTGAATTTTTCTCATAACTATGCATTCTCTTTCTGAAATTTTTCCATAAAGTCAACCAAAGCTTGAACACCATCATGGCTCATAGCGTTGTAGATAGAGGCTCTAAGTCCACCAATAGATCTATGCCCTTTGAGACCAATCATTCCAGCTTCTGTTGCCTCTTTTACAAATTTTGCTTCAAGTTCTGAACGATTGTTCCCCTCTGCATCTTTGATATTATAAGAGACATTCATAAGTGAACGGGAGTTCTTTGTAGCGTGACCGATATAGTAGCCATTGCTGTTATCTATTGCGTCATAAAGTAGCTTGGCTTTTGCCTCATTTTTCTGGGCAATTGCTTCGATTCCACCGTTATCTTGTAGCCAATGTAAGATAAGATTTAAGATATAGATACCAAAAGTTGGTGGTGTGTGAAAGAGTGAATCTTTCTCTGCATGAGTCTTATATCGAAGCATAGTAGGTACACTATCCCCTACTCTCTCCACTAACTCTTTTTTGACAATAACAATAGTCAAACCTGAAGGTCCTGCATTTTTTTGAGCTCCTGCAAACATCAAGTCTACTTTTGACCAATCTACAGGGTACGAGAAGATGTCACTAGATGCATCAACAACAAGTGGTGATTTTGTAGTAGGAAACTCTCTATACTCTGTTCCATAAATTGTGTTGTTTGAAGTAATATATGCATAATCAAGATCATCATCAAAGTTAATATCAGCAGGAATTCGATCATAAGTAGTATCTTTTGAACTAGCGATCACTTCCATATCTAGATTTTGGATCTTAGCCTCTTTGATCGCTTTTGAAGACCAGCTACCTGAATCTACATATTGAACCTTACCACCTTGGCAGAGGTTCATAGGGATCATAGCAAACTGTAGAGATGCTCCCCCTTGCAAAAATAGTACATCATAATCTTCTGGTATTTTATAAAGCTCTCTCATCAAAGAGATAGCTTCCATATGTACTTTGTCATACATCTTAGAACGGTGAGAAGCCTCCATAATAGAAAGCCCCTCTCCTTTATAATCTACTAAATTTTTTTGTGCCTCTTCTAGCACCTCTACTGGGATAGCTGATGGTCCAGCTCCAAAGTTAAATATTCTATTCATTCTGTTTCTCCTATTTTTTTGGGTGCAACATTATCTCAAAAAAACTTTAAAAGCAATATAGAAATAAACAGATAGCAACAATTATTTTAACAAATTATCTGAAACTATAACTCCATCTTCATCTGCGTAGAGATACTCCCCTACCCTAAACTCTACTCCACCAAAATTCAGCTCTATATCTCTTTGTGATTTTGATTTTTTGCTACTCTTTCTAGGGCAAGTCCCCAAAGCTAGGAGTCCAACAGGTATGGTTTTAGTGATTTTAGTATCTCTGACATATCCATTAATAACAATCCCACTCCATCCATTTTTATGAGCAAATCCCATAAGCGTATCTCCTACTACAGCACAGTAGCTACCCTCTACATCAACAACTGCTACTCTACCCTCACCCTGCTCATCTCTAAGCATTGCAACTAGATCACCGTTGTCTTCATCTAATTTTATTGTAACTATCGTCCCACTAAATGACTCTATCCCTCCATAGGAGTAGAGTTTTTGATCCAATACTCTTACTCTCGCTCCATACTCATCACAGAGATCTGCTGTTGAAAATTCCATTTTTTTCCTTATTTTATTTAAATTTTGCCAAAAGTGACTCAAGCTCTCTATCAAAACTCTTTTGACTCTCTTCATCCAAGTTTAGAGCTATCTTATTGATTTTTGAGAGTTTCTGCTTGATCCCTTTGGTATAGCTGTTCTCCACCCTCTTCTCTTTAAATATAACCGAAGAGAAATAAGCCTTTGCCTCATTGATACTCATCTGATGAGAGACGATATGCTCAATAACAGAAGAGATACTCTCTCCCTCAATAAACTTGACTTTATGATTTTTGTTGAAAAGAAGAGCCATCCCAAAAGTGATCCTATTATCCTCCAAGAGCGTTAGAATCTCTCTATCCATATGAATAACAGGAAGATGCTTGACTAGATGAGATACAGTGGTAAATACCTTTGTCTCGTCCAATATCTCATTTAGTGTCTGAGATATTGCCTTGATCTCTATATCCTCTTTGGAGATATTCCCTTTGTTAAAATTGTTTACTCTATTGACAAGTTTTATTGCATCCTCTTGAGATAGAGAGAACTCCTGCTCTACAAAATTCAATAAAAATCGAACCTTGTCATAAGCACTTAGATCCTCTCTTTGGGTATTCTCATGTAGAACAAGAAGATTAAACCTCCTCTTTGAGAGCTTCTCCTCTTTGATAATCGCTCTGATTTTGGTCTCACCGTTTAGTTTGGTCGCCAAGATTCGTCTACGACCAGCGATCTTTATATATCCACCACTATCGTTCTCTGCTAGTAAAATGGGCTGTAGTAGACCATTGAGTCTGATACTCTCTGCCAACTCGGCTATCTTTTGACTATCGATCCCTGTTCTATCATTAAATTGGGGCATCGATATGGTATCTATATCTATCAGTCGTACACTATCCTCGACATTACTGCTAGAGACAAATACCGAACTAGTCTCTATAGGAGAGATAGCTTTGTCTCTCACTCTCTGTAGCTTTTTGAGCTTCATCTTATTTTGAACTGATATTTTTTTACCTTCTGACTCTAGTTCAACGATCTCTGCTTCTATCTTTTCTAACTCTTGTTTTGTCATTATCTATCCTAACTATACGGGTGGTTAATTTTTGTCTTGTTCTAAAATGAGCTTAATAGCATAAGCCAACATCGGTTCAAAGAGGGTCAAAGCATCTTTTACTTTTACTTTGTAATCGATAATCGACTGCTGATTTGCCTGAGAGGATCGGACAATAGATGGGGAGTGCTTGACAATAAATAGAGACTTCTCATCCAAATTTAGCTCATCTAACAAAATATCCATTATCTCATCAAGTGCCTCATTGGCATAGTTGTGATGTTTAGAGAAAGAGTTGACAAATAGAGCATCTATCTCTATCTTTTTAGTCAAGTTTCGATTTAGCTCTTTGATCTCCTGAATGGTCACCTCCAACCCCTCTACAGAAAACTCATCTGCTTCAGTGACTAAGATCACCTTATCTGTCGTGTATAGACTCATCTCCAAAGAGAGTCCAGAGTAGGGTGGAGTATCTATAATTATATAGTCATAGCTCTCTTTTATATTGGACAATATATTGTGCAATATCGTATCTGGTCGGCTACTCATTCGCATAAGCTCCAGCATTTTGGCCAATTTTATCTCAGAGGGCAATATATCCAAAGAGTATAGTCCATTTTCAAAATCATCAAAAGAGACTATCTTGCTCTCAATAAACTCTCTATCCACGTCCCCATCTATCTTATATTTCTCAAAAAGAGAGAGTATAGAGTTATCTTTATATGAGACTTTTTTGAAGTATCTACTACTTTGAGCTTGAGAATCCATATCCACAATCAGAACTCTCTGTCCTAGTTTGGCCAAAGCTACAGCTATATTGACAGCATTGGTAGTTTTGCCTACTCCACCTTTTTGATTGGTAATAGTAATTGTCTGGCAGATATGTGTAGAGGTTGACTTATGCACTATGTTAGAGAGTTTTTTCTGTAAAAAAGCCTCTTTATAGCTAACTCCATCAGGGAGATTGTACTTTTTGACAATATTCTTATAAGCATAATCTATCAACAACTGTGTTGTATAGTACCTTTTCCTATGCTCTCCACCTGTTGTCACACAAGGAATCACCCGATTACTCAAGAGAGTTTTTGTGTTCTTTTCATTAACTCCAATCGCCTCAGAGATCTCTATTGAGGTGTTGAATATCTTTGCATCATACATATATTTGTACCTTTATTGTCACAATTCCTCTATTAGAGGAATCTATTTTATTAAAAGAAGTATATATAAAAAGCAAAAGATCTGTCAAGGATTTTGAGATGAAACATAAAATTATTTAATTTTAAACAATATCCGATAAAATTTTATCACCAAAATAAGGTAAGCAGATGAGAGTTGTCACAGGTGTTGTAGGAAATGATATTCATGTTGTAGCCAATAGGCTAATTGAAATTTCCCTAAAAGAACGCGGTTTTGAAGTATTTAATTTGGGGGTAAATACCTATCTTGAAGAGTTTATTGATGCAGTTATTGAGACAGATGCCGATCTATTACTAATATCATCTCTCAATGGTGAAGCAGAGGGGTGGAGTCGTGATCTACTTTTTCTAAAGAGTAGATTTGATCTCGATGGAGTGCTTTTTGCCATTGGTGGAAATCTAAGTGTAGGAGAGGCGAGTAGTGAAGAGATTGTTCCAAAATATAAAGCCTATGGATATGATCTAGTGTTTCATCAAGTTGACCTAAATGAGGGGCTTGATAGCATAGAAGAGGCGTTAAAGGCAGGTGTATAAGATGTTTCAAAAAGAGCGAGAGATAATAACAAGAACCCCATATACGGATAGTTTTGATTTTGATGAGATCCGAGAGTTTATCACAGGTGCAAGTAAAAATCTCTTTATCTCTCATAGATTTAAAAAATCTGACAAAATATTAGTACAACCTCGTGGCGGGTTTCCTACTTATGACAAAGTATTTGAACTCTATGGAGAGTTTATAGACGCAGGTGTTGATGTGTTACCTCTTACAATCGATAGTAATACTAGACTCAATGACTATGAGATGGCAAAAAAGATGTTGGCACTATCAGAGGAGACCGATGAGAATATGCTAAATGGCTATCCACTAGTCAATCAGGGGTATAGAGTCACTAGAAAGATGGTTTCTCACTACGATACCCCTATTAGTCTTAGGCATGGGACACCTGATGCACGACTTCTGATCGAAGTAGCTTTGGCTAGTGGTATATTTGAGATAGAGGGTGGACCAATCACATACCTACTCCCCTACTCCAAAAACTTCCCACTAGACAAAGCCTTTTTGTACTGGAAGTATGTAGAGAGAATCTGTGCCGACTACTCAACGCTAAATGAACCGATCAATCGAGAATCTTTTGGCCCACTATCAGCTACTCTTCAACCACCTGCTATTGTCATAGTGATCCAACTACTAGAGATGTTACTATCGCTAGAGGAGGGGGTTAAATCCTTCTCTGTTAGTTTTTCGCAGACAGGCTCTCTCTCACAAGATATTGTGAGTGCCAATGTAATCAAAAAAATGGCACGAAAATATGCCGAAAAGATCGGTTGTGGAGATGCAGATATTCACCTCGTCTATCACCAATGGATGGGTGCATTTCCAAGAGATAAAGAGTTCTCAGATTCACTTATCAATACCTCTACCGTGATAGCATCGATGGTTAGAGCCGACAAGATGATCACAAAAACTAGAGATGAAGCCTTTGGTATTCCAACACCACAGGTCAATGCCGCTGCGGTACGAAATACCCAATATACACTCAATATGCTCAGAGGAATCCCTACTATTACGGATACGGAGGAGGAGGAAAATCTATCCGAGATGGTGGATGATATTATGGAGGCGATCTTTAATGATCCTGCCGATACTCTATGGAGACAGGTCTTTAACTCGATCAAAAATGGTATCATAGATATTCCATTCTCTCCACATATCATAAACAACGGTGAAGCGATCACAGTCCGAGACAAAAACTATAATATTCGATTCTATGAGCGGGGTAATGTACCTATTAGCGACAGATGTCTAGCCTTTGAGAGGTCAAAAGTAGATTTGTGTGGAAAATCCCTTGTTGAGCATATTATCGAAGATATAGGGATTATGTTATAGTAGTGATAAAAAATGTATAGCTTATTAATAGTATCAACACTACTTATTATCACTAACTGTACGACCAAACAACCAGAACCAGAACTAAAAACAGAAAATAGAGAGATAAACTCCTCCAAAGATTGTCCAAATGGAGAGTGCTTTGTAAATATAAATGAGATTTATAAAAAAGCTCCTGATCTATATGATAAGTTGATAGAAGAGTGTGAAGATAGATATTTTAGAACTGAAGATATGGATATGGATGAAGATATGCTAATATTCTGTCTCGAACAGATAAATATAAATAAGAGTAAAGAGAGCAAGTAGAAGATGAAAAAAGAGAAACTTCTAATTAGTGCGTGTCTTATAGGTCAAAATGTAAAATATAATGGCAAAAACAATCAAATAAACCTCTCATCTCTACAAAAGAGATATGAACTTATCCCATTCTGTCCTGAAGTAGAGGGGGGACTCTCTACACCTAGGTCTCCTAGTGAGATAGTAAGCTACTCTCCTCTAAAACTTATCAACAAAGAGTATAAAGAGGTTACAAAAGAGTTTATATTAGGTGCAAAAAAAGCTACAACTCTTGCCCAAAAAGAGGGAATCAAAAAAGCCCTACTAAAAGCCAACTCACCATCTTGCTCATCCTCATTGGTCTATGATGGAACTTTTGGAGGCAAACTTAGAAGAGGGGAGGGGGTTACAACTCTATTTTTAAAAGATATTGGAGTTGAAATTTTTGACGAACATAATAAATCAATTTTAGGAGAAAGTAGTATATGAACCAGCTACAAATCGATATAGGAAGTACCTACTTCAAGACCAATGACAACGGAAAACTAGAGCAATACTTTAGAAATTTCGATATTACTATCCATCAGGATCTCATGAACAATTGTTCCGAGCTTCTCTCAAAGTACCCAAAAGACGGCATCTCAATCTGTAGCTCTGCCAATGGAGGACTAAGTACGCTGATTATAGGAGTGACTTCACTCTTTAGTCTAAAGTACGCTACAAACATCGCATTTAACTCTGGAATAAACATCATTGATACTATTTTGTACTCCAAGATAGAGGAGGCTACTATCCCCACCGAGACGATTGATGTAGTAATCGTTGTAGGAGGAATCGATGGAATTGAGTCCAAATTTGATGAGAGACTTATCAAATATCTCAATAGTATAAACTATCAAAATATTGTCTATGTAGGTAACCTGAATAATCAAAAATTTTTAAAAGAGCATATATCAAATTTAGTTATTTTAAAGAACATAATAGATGAGAAACTACATATATATGAAGATGAACTCAAAGAGTATCTCACCAATCTCTACCAAGCTGACATCACAGGCAAAGGGGATATAAAAAAGCTCTATGAGTTGACCTCAAATCAGATCTACTCTACCCCATATATCGTCAACAATGCCCTACCAAAGCTAAAAACTCTCTTTGACATAGCTGACCCATTTTTGGTCATAGATGTGGGTGGTGCGACTACAGATATTCACTACAGTACCGATCTAGTAGAAAACAAAAATATCCTAACAGGTAGTGGATTTGACCGACTAGTATTCAAAAAACTAGGGGTCTTTAAATCACGAGAGAGCTTGGTATTTGGTGCAAAAAACAATGAGTTTGTATATGAGCTTCTCGACTATCTAGGGGTCAATGAACATATCCTTGATGAGCATAGTGACCAAGCCACAGTGGTACTAATGCAACTAGCTATATTTTTAGTACTATATCAGGTTTCAAAGAGCCATCATGACTATGTAACTCTCAAACTAGAGATTCTAAACAGTATAGTCCTCACAGGAGGTATCTCAAAGGTACTAAGCGATGAGGATATAGATAAAATAATACAATTTTTCTACAAAAAGATATTGAACTACAATGAGAGACCCAATATTATTACCGATAGAAACTATGAAATTTGGACTTTGGGAATAGAGGAGATTTATAACAGATAAAGAAAGATAACAAAAGAAAATATGTTATGATTAGCAAAAATTAAGGAGTCCTCATGTCCTATAGACTGCTACCTATTATAACCCTTCTCTTTTCTATACAACTCAATGCCAAAACATGTGAAGATCCTGCTGTAGCTGTAGATGATCTCAACAAAAAGTTTAAATATGGATGCTTTTGTGGTGAAGATTATCCTAATATTCAACACCCATCCCAAAAAAGCTATAGAGAGCTAAACAGTTCACAAAGAGATGAACTTATTCACATCTATCAAGAGATCGACCCATATGATGACATAGATAGTATCTGCAAAGAGCATGACATCTGCTACATCTCTCACCAAAAAGAGGCAAAAGAGTGCAATGATGCCATCTACAACTCACTAAATCAGATAGAGGATAGATTTGCCACAGATGAAGATAACCTAACCCATCAACAGTGTAAAAATCTAGCCTTTGATATTGGCTCAGTATTTCACACTATATTCGCCCCTGCTGATGATGAGGATACTATTTTTGATTTTGGGATGCTAATGGTCAATACAGGTGTAACAGTCGCAAATAAGACACTCCAAGAGTCAGCCGATACTATTAGTGATAGTTATGATCGATACCCACCCAAAGATAGTAGATGTCTAATGGAGCCTTTACATAAACCACTATTAAAAGAAAAAAGTAATTTATTAAAAAAGGTAAAAATTATAACTATAGAGAGATAGTTCTCCAAATAGTTCACAGCAATTTTTCGATATTCTACATTTCTAAAAAAGGAGCAAAAATGTCCATAACTACTATTAGAGAGCTACTAGAGATAGCCAGTCAAAAATCTCCTGACAAAATTGCACTAATTGAAAATGAAAAATGCTACACATACCAAGAGTTATTCACACAGGTGAATCAATTGGCAAACTACTTCAATCAACTCGACCTAGAGGAGGGGGCTAGGGTAGGTATCTACTCCAACAAAAGCTCCCAACAGGTCATAGCTATCCTCGCACTGCTCTCTACACCATATATTATCGTACCTATTACACGATTTTTGAAACCTGAGCAGGTTGAGTATATTATCAATGATGCAGGAGTAGAGTGCATCATCACAGACAAAACAAAGATAAAAAACATAGAAGCTATAGAGTTCAAAGGGCAGATCATAACCTTTGAACCAATAGATGACCGACTTGTCTCACTCAAAGAGGTGTTCAAATGCTTCAATAACAAACAAAGTATAGAGATAGAGCCAAGTAGCTCTGCTATTATCACATATAGTTTTGGTAGTGATGGCTCACAAAAAGGGATTGTGATGAGTCACAAGAGTTTAGCCGATGGTGCAAGAGTAGTATCCAACTATCTAGCCCTAAAAGAGAGTGATATTATCTCAGGTCTTCTCTCTTTTAACCTAGATTATGGTCTCAATCAGATATTCTGCTCTCTAAGAGTCCAAGCAACTCTAGCACTACATAAGTTTATCTTACCTAGTGACTTTTTTGCTCATATACTCAGAGATAGAGTCACAGTATTGGCTATGATGCCTGTTCATATCGGCAAGATGTTTGATGAAGATCCCCACAGACTCCCCACCTCAAATCAGCTAGACCATGTCCGTGTCATCACCTCCTCAGGAGGAAATATAACACCAAAAATGGTCAAAAAAGTAGATGACTACTTCAAACCAGCCAAATTCTACTCAATGCATGGACTAACAGAGGCTCTCAGAAGTACCTATCTCGATCCATCACAGATACATATCCACCCAACATCTATAGGAAAAGCGATCCCCGAAGTAGAGATATATATCATCAAAGAAGATGGCAAAGAGGCAAAACCAAACGAAGTAGGGGAGCTAATCCATAGAGGTTGCTGTATCTACAAAGAGTACTGGAATAGCCCCAAAGAGACCCAAAAACGGTTTAAAAACATCTCAATCCTAAAAGAGATCATAGAGATAGATAATCCAGATGAGAGAGTCATAGCTACAGGAGATTTTGTCTATAGAGATGATGAGGGGTATATCTATTTTGTAGATCGAGAAGATGACATGATCAAAACATCAGGCTACAGAGTCAGCCCAAAAGAGATAGAGCATGTGGTCTTGGACAATATAGAAGAGGTCAACGCATGTGCTGTCTTTGGTCTACCAAACGAGGAGATAGAGGAGGAGATAGTACTAGTATACTCAGCAAAAACCAAGATACCAAAAAATGAGCTAATATTTGAACTAAAAAAACATCTAGCCACCTACATGATCCCCTCTCAAATCCACTACAAAACCTCTCTACCACTCACAGCTTCACACCATGAGACGGTAGACAAAAATGCGATTAAAAAGGAATTTATAATATAAATCGCAACAACAAATACAACCCGTAGGGGCGACCTCCGTGTCTGCCCATTATTCGCATAAAACAACGCTCTTCCTCTCAAAATTCATTATTTTCGGGTTATTAGTTTATCGTTTTTTTTGCATATTAACATATTGGCATATCAGGCATTGGGTCGGCACGGAGGCACGACCCCTACATGTCGCATAGGTTAAAACAGTGTCAATATCAAACCCCAAAAACCACCACGCCCAAAAAACACCCCTCATACTTAAAATATCACTTT
>Ga0256827_10000425_pt1 | contig 26389 bp, 27 predicted proteins | sample CV84metaG_FD_185977 | JGI IMG/M metagenome (GOLD analysis project Ga0256827, IMG submission 185977) | Hydrothermal vent microbial communities from East Pacific Rise, Pacific Ocean - CV84 | ecosystem: Environmental > Aquatic > Marine > Hydrothermal vents | place: Pacific Ocean: East Pacific Rise...
AAAAAAAAGAGATAATAATTTATTATCTAATTTTTCTGATTTAGAATATAATATTTTAAATGAAAAAAATTGGGAAAATTTTTATCTACTTTGGACTGCAAAAGAAAGTATAATAAAATATAAACTTATGAATTTAGATGATATGCAAAATATTTTCTTAACTTGAATTGAAAATGATGAAATAAAAATTTGATGAATAAAATTTAGTAAAAAATTAAAATTCTGAAAAAATATTGTAAATTTAGTTGTTATAAAAAAATATGTTTTAGCTTTGACAAAATAAATTATTTTTAATATAATAATGAATAAGGAGTTAAAATTTAATAAAAATAAAATATGTGAAAAATAATTAAAAAATCAGTAGAAAAAATTATTGTAAATAAAGAAAATTTTTCTCTATCTATGAAATAAGAATTTAAAATTGAGTTTGCTTCGGATTCTTTCTGACCTTATAAATATAAGTTTGAAAGAACAGATTGTTATTTTAATGACGGTTTAGAGGATAGTTGAACTTCTATTTTTTCTCTATAAAATAAAGATTTTAAAAATATTGAAATATTTTTAGAAACAGATAATATAATTATTGCTGTATGAGAAAGAGGAGGTTTAATATGAGAGGATAAATCTTTGAATGAAGAACAATATTTCCTTCCAATTTTTAAATGTGATATTTATTTAGCAGATAATTTTTTTAGAGATAATATTACAAAAAAAAGAGCAATCTTATTTTTAAATAATATTTATGAATGTTTCGATTGATTGACAGAAAAATTGATTGACAGAAAAAGAATATTTAATAGACTTGGATGGTGATCTTTATTTTAAAAGTTGATTTTTTAGCTCTAAAAAATATCCAAATCATGATTTTATTTAGTTTATATTATGCATTTAAATATTATAAAAACTAGTAAGACTGTTAAAGAACTTGAAGATTTATGAAGTAATTTAGAAAACAACTGACATATAGTCTTAATGAAAAGCAGACTTAAAATTGTTGATGAGCTGAATTTAGTCACTTATGAAAACTACAAAGAAAAACTAGAAATATTTTTTAATTTATAGAATATAATAATAGTTTTTTATCTAAAAAAATAATTTGATTAAAAAAAAGATGATATTATTTATAAGACTTAAGATATGAAAGAAAAAAAGTAAGATATTGAATAGATACCAAAAATATAATTGAAAAACATAGAGAATTAATTTTAAATACAAATTTTAGAAATAATCAAAATTATGTTATATCTGATTTTATGAAGTATAGATTAAAAATAAATATTTTATATGAACAATGACAAAAATTCTCTATTATTTATTTATTTATTTATTTATTTATTTATTTATTTATTTTCTAGGTTTATTCATTATGATAATATTTATATATTTTTTTGATAAAATTAAAGATATAAGAGGATACTTAATTCCATTTTCAATGATCTATTTAATTTTTTTGGCAAGTATTCCTTTGAAAAAGTATTTTAATTTAATTTTTTGATATAGATTTTTAGGAAAATGAAAAAAAATAAATCTAAATAAATATACTTTTAGAAAAAAATAAGACAAAGTTTTTATAAGAATGATTATATTACATTATATTTACAAAAACATAATAAAAAAAGTTATAAAAAAAAATTAATAAAAGATTTGATTTTTTTATAAAAAAAACTATTTTCTATTTTATAGAATATTTTTTTAAGTATAATTTTATGATAAAAAAGATTTTATTGAAGTATACAGTTATTTTAATTGTAAATTTATTTGCATTTTTGACAGTTTGATATATATTAGATAAAATTTTTGAAACAGGATGAGGTTTTATTGTTTTGTTTCTAATATTGAGTGTATTAAATCTTGTTGTTATTAGTCATATAGTAATAAAGAAAGATCTTAAAAAATTAAATAATATTAAACCTATAAAAAATGGCAGAAGTAAAAAATAGTCATGAATTATTATCTTCTAATGAAGATATTCACTCAGAAATTGAAACTAATACTGAAATTCATGCAGGACCACATATACCTAAAATTCAATGAGAAGAAGTTTCAGGTATAATATCAACTACAACAATATCAAGTTTATTGTTTATGTCTTTGATTATTATTTTTTCTTTGATTGCAAAAATGTCATTAAGAAAAAAATGATGAAGAATTAAAACTTTCTTTTTAAGTTTAATAGATTTTTTCTACAAATATCTTATTGATTCATTTTGAGATAGAAAAACAGCAAGAAGATATTTTCCTTTAATAGCTGGAGTATTTTTTGTAATACTATTTTGAAATTTATTTTGATTAATGATAGATTGGCTTGGTTCTTTAACAACAACAGGTGTTTGATCTTATGTTCTTAAATATTTAAGACCAATGCATAGTGATTTGAATACTACTTTAATATTAGGTGTAGGAACTATTATTTATGCTTTAGCTGTATCTATTAAGCATCAATGAGTTGTAAAAGTAACTAAAGGATATTTATTTAATTTTACTTGAAAAAATATTTGAGAAAAATTTGTAAATGTTTTTGTTGGATGGCTTCATCTTATATGACTTCCTGCTTCAGCTGTTTCACTTTCATTAAGACTTTTTGGTAATATATTTGCTTGAATGATATTGATATCAGTTATTTGATATCTAGGGTTTCTTATGTCAGAAAATTTATTTGAAGTCTGAAGAATCTTAACTATACCATTTTGGTTCTTTGAATTGTTTGTTGCATTTGTACAAGCTGCAGTATTTTCAGGATTAATGATTGCTTACTTTAAAAACAGTCTAGAAGAAAGTCATTAATATAAAATTTAGATATATGGATTTAGAAAAATATTTTTCTAAATTCACAATTTATATTTTATAAATTAATAACATAAAAATATGGAATTAAAAGAATTAGCAATGGCATTAGCTATTGGTTTAGGTGCTATTGGGCCTGGTTTAGGTATTGGTTTAATTGGTAAAGGAGCTTTAGAAGCTGTTTGAAGAAATCCAGAAGCTGCTGGTAAAATTCAAGGTTTAGCAATTTTAACTATTGCATTTGCTGAAGCAGTTGCAATATATGCATTAGTTGTAGCTTTGATTATAGGTTTTGCTATGTAATTAAAAAAAGATAGAATTTTAAATTCTATCTTTACTTTTGTATTTTAATAAAAAAAGAAAATTATAATGGAAGCACATAATTATGAATTCTTTACCCTTGAAACTTTGATTATACAAGCCTTTATACTTGTGGTTATTTTTTGGGTTTTAAATAAATTTTTATTTAAACCTTACTTAACTTATCTTGATAAATGGGAAGATAATCAAAAAAAATTGGAAGAAGATTATAACAATATTGATAAGCTTATAGTAAATGCTAATAAGCAAAAAGAAGATATTTTAGATGAAGCTAGAGATAGAGCAGATGCTATAATTGTAGATGCTGAAAGCTTAGCTAAAATGAAAAAAGAATCAATTTTAGAGAAAGCTGATAATGAAGCTAAATCTATTATTGAATCTTGAAAAAATGAAATTGAAAAAGAAAAATTATCTATGTTAAATGGTGTTAAATCTAAATTAACAGGATTAGTTTTAAAATTCAATAAAAAATTATTTTGAGAAGAAAAATTAAACAAAGATTTTGTTGAAAAAGAATTAGCTTCTATTAAATAAAATAAGAATGAAAGAAAATAAAATAAAAATTTCTGAAGATTTAAGTCTTACAGAATTGAAAGAATTATTAAATTCTTTAAAATTATATAAAGATTTAGGTGATAAACTTTGAAATAGATGAAAAATCTTATTTAAAAGTATATCAAATGATAAAAATATTTATAAAATTGAATATTTTGAGGGTATGAAAAAAGAAACTGCCTTGAAAGAATGACTAAAAGCTTATAAACAAATTTTTTGAAAAGAACCTAAAGAAAAAAATATAATACTTATTTCTAAGGAAAGTTTAGAAGGGGGTATAAGAATCTATAAAAATGATAGTTTAGTAGATCTTAGTTTTAAAAAAGTTAGTGATGCTTTGAAATAAAAAGTCAACACCTATATTAATTGTGTTGAAAATATATTAAAAAAATAATTTTGTAATTAATAAAAAAATATGAGTGAAAACTTATTAAAAAATATTATAGCAGATTTAGAAGAGAAAATTGATTGAGTAGATTTGAATCCTAAAATAGAAAATTCATGAGAAGTTTTTTATCTTGGTGATTGAATTGCAAAAGTATCAGGTCTTAGAAAAGTTGCATATAATGAGGTTGTAGAATTTGAATCTGGAGCAAGATGAATTGCTTTAAATTTAGATGAACATTTTGTTTGAATTGTAGTTTTAGAATGATTTACTTCTATTAAAGAAGGTGAAACGGTTAAGTCTACAGGTAAAACTTTAAGTGTACCAGTATGACCTGAAATGATTGGTAGAGTTGTAAATGCTCTATGAGAACCAATTGATGGACTTGGTGAAATAAAAGCAAAAGAATTTTATCCAGTTGAAAGAGTAGCTGAATGAGTTATGGCTAGAAAGTCAGTTCATGAACCACTTGAAACTTGAATAAAAGCAATTGATGCACTTGTACCAGTTGGTAGAGGACAAAGAGAGCTTATTATTTGAGATAGACAAACTGGTAAAACTCAAGTTGCAATTGATGCAATTTTGAATCAAAAAGGTCTAGGAGTTACATGTGTTTATGTAGCTACTGGTCAAAAAGAAGGTAAAGTTGCTAGAGTTGTAGAAGAACTTAGAAAAAGAGGAGCTATGGATTATACTATAGTTGTTTCTGCTTGAGCTTCTGATCCAGCTTCAATGCAGTATTTATCTCCATATGCAGGTTGTGCTATGGCTGAATATTTCATGTTCAATGGGCAACATTCATTAATTGTATATGATGATTTATCTAAACAAGCAAATGCTTATAGAGAAATGTCACTACTTTTAAGAAGACCACCAGGTAGAGAAGCTTATCCTTGAGATGTTTTCTATTCTCATTCTAGATTACTAGAAAGATCTGCAAAACTAAATGATAAATTGGGGGCTGGTTCAATGACTGCTCTTCCAATTATTGAAACTCAAGCTTGAGATGTTTCAGCTTATGTTCCTACAAATGTAATTTCTATTACAGATGGTCAAATATTCTTAGATTCTAATCTATTTAATTCTGGTCAAAGACCAGCAATTGATGTTTGATTATCAGTTTCTAGAGTATGAGGTTCAGCTCAAATTAAAGCTATGAAAAAAGTTTCAGGTACTTTGAAGCTTGATTTAGCTCAATATAGAGAATTAGCAGCATTTTCACAATTTGCTTCTGATTTAGATGCAGCTACAAAAGCTCAACTTGATAGAGGTGAAAGAATGATGAATTTATTAAAACAATGAATTTATTCTCCAATTTCTGCACCAAAACAAGTTTGTTCTATATATGCAGGTTCTAAAGGATTCTTAGATACTATTCCAGCTGATAAAGTATTAAAATTCGAAGAAGAATTATATGCTAAATTAGATGAAGAAAAATCTATCCTAGAAGATATCACAAAAAATAAAATGTACTCTGATGAAAGTGTTTCTAAATTAGAAGAAATAATTAAATCAGTTGTAGAAATGAATAAATAAAAAAACTTTTAACTAACAAAAACTTATGGCAAGTTGAAAAGAAATTAAAAGAAAGATTAAATCTATTAAAAATACTGGAAAAATAACAAAAGCTATGGAGCTTATTTCAACTGTAAAGATGAAAAAAGCTCAAGAATTAGCTGTATCTAAAAGAGAATTTGTTTTAGAATTATTGAAAGTATTTACTAGAATTGAGCCTTTCTTAAATGATATGCCTTTTTTCAAAAAACAAGAGACATGAAAAACTCTTGGTGTTATTGTAACTTCAAATAAATGACTTTGTTGAGGTTATAATATCAATGTATTGAAAAAAGTTAATGAATATGTACAAAAAAGTGAAGAAGAAATTGAATACATTACTTTATGAAAAAAAGCTGCAAATTTTGTAGCTAGAACGTGAGATACAATGATTGCAGATTTTTCTTCTACTTTTACAGATAATATAACTCCATCTTTTTCTAGAAATATTTCTAGAATGATAGTTGATGAATTTATATCTTGAGGTTCTAACAAAGTAGTTGTTTTTTATAATCACTTCGTTAATACAATCAGTCAAATAGCAGTTGAAAGAGAATTTTTACCTCTTGAGGCATCTGAAATTAAAAAATATTTAGTTTCTATAGTTGATTGACACTATGATTTAGAAATAGAACTATCATCTAAAAATATTCCAGGTTATGAAATAGAACCATCTGTTGAAGATTTAGCTGAACATGTTATTCCAATGATTTTGGATATGATGTTTTTTGATATCTTACTTGAAGCTAAAGCTTCAGAACATTCTAGTAGAATGATTGCAATGAAAAATGCAAAAGATAATGCAAAAAAGATAGCTGATGATTTAACTCTTGTTTATAATAAAGCAAGACAAGCTGCTATTACTAGGGAAGTATCAGAAATAACTGCTTGAGTTGAATCAATGAAAGATGTATAATCAAGAATATAAAGTTATACTTTTTGATAAAATATGAGGTATTTATATTTTAAATAAATAATTATTATGAAATTACCAATTGCTATAAAAATAATACTTAATATTATATTTTATATAATATACGTAATACTTTGAACTTTAATATTTTTTATTATTTTATGAATAATATTAAAATCTTGAATACAGGATTGAACAAATGTATCATATGTATTACAGTGAGTAGCTGCATTAATAATTTTATTTATAACTATTATCTTTAGAAAGTATTTTTATATTCCTTTTGAACAAACAGAAATATTTGAAAATTTATGAGAAATAACAGAGAAAAATAATTCACTTAATAATGAATTAAAAGTTACTAATATTGAAAAGAAATAAAATTTAAAAATTAATTTTGCAAAAATTATGCATAAATGAAAGATTACTAAAATAGTTTGAGTGGTTATCGATGTTAAATTTGAAGGAGGATATGTTCCTTCTATTTATGAAGCATTAGAAGTTACTTGAGCTGAAGAAAAAGTTGTACTTGAAGTACAACAACAATTGGGTGATGGTGTTGTTAGAACAATTGCTATGAATCCAACTGATTGACTTAGAAGAGATATAGAAGTTAAAGCTTTAGAAAGTCCAATTTCTGTACCTGTTGGTCAAGAAGTTTTAGGTAGAATGTTTAATATTCTTGGTGATCCAATTGATGACAAACCAGCTCCTAAAACAAAAATTAAAAATCCTATTCATAGAGAATCTCCAGCTTTTGCTGATTTAACTACAAAAGCTGAAGTTTTTGAAACTGGTATTAAAGTAGTTGATCTTATTGCTCCTATGCTTAAATGAGGTAAAGTTGGTCTTTTTGGTTGAGCATGAGTTGGTAAAACAGTTATCATGCAAGAACTTATTCATAATATTGCAAGTGGTCATGGTGGTTACTCTGTAGTTGCATGAGTAGGGGAAAGAACAAGAGAATGAAATGATCTTTACTATGAAATGGAGGAATCATGAGTTATTGATAAAACTGCTATGGTATTTGGACAAATGAATGAAGCTCCAGGCCCTAGAGCAAGAGTTGCATTAACTGGTCTTGCTATGGCTGAACATTTTAGAGATGTTGAAAAAAGAGATGTACTTCTTTTTGTTGATAATATCTTTAGATTTACTCAAGCAGGTTCAGAAATCTCAGCACTTTTAGGTAGAATACCTTCAGCTGTAGGTTATCAACCAACTTTAGCAACTGATATGGGTGCTCTTCAAGAAAGAATTACTTCTACAAAAGATGGTTCAATTACTTCTGTACAAGCTGTTTATGTTCCTGCTGATGATCTTACTGATCCAGCTCCAGCTGCTACATTTGCTCATTTGGATTCAACTATTGTACTTAATAGATCTATTGCAGAACTTGGTATATATCCAGCTGTTGATCCACTTGATTCAACTTCTACTGTTCTTGATCCTTCAATTGTTGGTGAAGAACATTATAATGTTGCAGTTTCAGTTCAACAAATACTTCAAAAATATAAAGAATTACAAGATATTATTGCAATTTTAGGTATGGATGAATTATCTGAAGAGGATAAAATAACTGTAGCTAGAGCTAGAAGAATTCAAAAATTCTTATCTCAACCTTTCTTTGTTGCTGAACAATTTACATGAACTCCATGAGTTTATGCAAAAGCTTGAGAAACTGTTACAGGTTTCAAAAGAATTCTTGATTGAGAACTTGATCATATTCCAGAAGGTTTTTTCATGTATAAAGCTAATGTTGCTGAAGTAGAAAAAGCTTTTGAAGATTCTAAAAAATAGTAAACTGTCTCTGTTACAAAAGGAAAACTCCCTCTGTCCTCCGGACATCTCCCTCCACGAGGGAGACAAAGAAAAAGTCCCCCTTCGTGGAGGGGGCTAGGGGGAGCTAAATTGTTGTAATTAAAAACTAATGGGAGCTAAACCGTTGTAAATAATTAAAAAAACTATGAAATTAAAAATACTTTCATTTGATGGAAAAAAAATAGAAAAAGAAAATGTGATTTCAGTTACTTTGGTAACAAAATCATGAGAAATAACTGTTTTAGATAAACATTCTCCACTTATAACAAGTGTTAAACCTAGTACAATGTATTATGTATTCAAAGATGAAAATAATATATTACAAAGGGATGATATTGCTATTTGAAATTGAGTTGTTGAAGTTTCTGAAAGTCATGTTAAAATTATGATTGATATGCTTTTTGATATTGAGGACTTAGATGGTACAGAATTAGAAAGAGCTAAAAATGAGGCTAATGAACTTATGCAAAAATTCAAAAATTCAAAAGATAAAATGGATATGGAAAAATTTATTGAAGCAGAAGATTCTTTACTAAAATCTATAGCTTGATTGAAATTATATAATATAAAAAGATAAGAAAATTTTTTCTTATCTTTTTTTTGTAATAAAAAATTTAGTTTTTTTCTTCCCCAAAATTTGCAAATTTCAAAAATTCAATACAATAAAAGAGCTAAAATAAATCTAAAAAAGAATTTTTTTCTTTTTTTCACAAAAATAAAGAAGGGTAATTTAATTACTCTACCTTCTTTAGTTTTTTTGTGAACTTTGAAGATTTATTTTAGCAAATATTAGAGTGGATTAAATTACCCTTTTTTATTTGCTAAAGTAAATTTTTTGAGTTTATGATTTTTTAGCATATTAATTTTTAATATGCTTTTTAATTATGGAAATTTTTAAAACAGAAATGGAGGGACAGATTGATTTTTATAATTTAATTAGAAGAATTGATTGAACTATTCCAACAATTGAAGACAATACAGATTGAGTTGTAAGATGAACTTTGATAGAATTTAAAACTTCTATTTCAGATATAAATAAAGTTTTGTTTCAGACTATAAAATATTTATCAAGAATGAGAAATCTTGGTAAAAAAATACCTTCTCAAATATTATTAGTTTCTTTAAATAATGAAAAAGCTTATCTTTTTGAAAGTATAAATTTTTTAACAGAAATTGAAACTCAATATATTTGATGAGCTAGTAAAAATAATAATGATTTTTCTACAAATATAAAATCACAAAATATTAATTACAAAGAAAATGTAATTGAAATAATTAATATTTTAAAAAATGAAGAATTTATAAAAGTAAATGTTGATAAAAATAATATTGTATGACTTTCAAAAACTTATTATGAAATAATAAATGATTGAAGTCAGGAAATGAAAATTGAAAAAAAATATCATAAATTAGAATTTGTAAATGAATTAGTTAATCCTAATTATTTAAATATTTTTCCTTATTCAAAAAATAAAGAAGAAGTTTATGAGAAATCAAAAAAAGAATTTCCATGACTTATAGATTGTTTAAATGATAAATTTTTACAAAAAGAATTGTGAGCATTTTATACACCAGACCCTTATGTTAAAAAAGCCACTGAATTACTAAGAATTGCTATTTCAAAAATTCCAAAATGAAATGATTATATTATTTTAGACAGATGTTCAGGAACAGGACAATTAGAAAATTTTTTAACTCCAGAAGAATTATCTCACTGTGTTTTAAGTACCTATGAAACTTGGGAATGGAATGTTTTATATAATAAATTTATTGATAAAGTAAGGCTTATTATCCCACCAGAAGTAAGTGCTGAAAATAGTTTAGTTGAAGGTTGAGATGCACTTTCAAGACATTTTATTTTATGAGAACAGACTTGAATTGAACCTTTACAAGAATCTTACAAGGCTTGTATCAAACAATTAAATGATTATATTTCTAATCCAAAATGTAATATTATAATTTTTGAAAATCCACCTTATAGAGACCAAAGTGCCTGAAATGATAAAAATAAAAATTTAAAATCTAAAGAAACTTTTGTAAAAAAAGAATTTATTAAAAGCTGAACAAATCAAGCTTCACATAGAGATTTATCAAATCTTTTTATATGGTCAGCTTGGAAATATTACTTAAAAAAGAAAATGATTTTTTATTATTATTTAGTCCTATAAAATATTGGAAATTATGAAAATTAGTAAATAAAAAATTTATAGATTGATATTGATTTAATAGACAACATTTTCATGCTTGAAAAAGTTTTATTAGTTGTATATTATGGCAAAATAAAAATGATATTTTAGAAAAAATAAGTTTAAAATCTTATGATATAGAAGAAGATAAAATAAAAAATATTTGAAAAAATATTGAGATAAAAAAAGTCTATACACAAATGCAGAGTTCTTATAATGATAAAATTTTATATAATGATGATGAAGAAGGAGTTTTTTGTGAAACTAATTGAAGTCTTAGTTATAAAGATACTCATAAAAAAGCTAAATATAATAAAAATATTATTGGTTATTTAAGAGCTACTTCTCATGACTTAGATGTTAAAAGTTTATCATTAACTAGATTAATAACATATGATGCATTAACACAAAGTTTTGGTTTTTATTTAAGGTCTGATAATTTTGTAAATAAATTACCTTTATTTTGTGCTAAATTATATCCTCAAGAAAATTGGTATGAAAGAGATATTTATTTTACTACAGCTGATAGGTGAGAAGATTATTTAGAAGATAAAGATTTTTTGAAATCTTGCTTAATTTTTACTTGCTTATCTCAAAGAAATAAATGCTTATCTTTTAATTGAAGTGATAAAAGATTTTATAAAAATGAATTGTGCTTATTCCAAAATACACAAAGTGATGAAAAATTAAAAGAATTTAATCTAAATAATACAGATAAAAATATTTTAAAATTATGGAATGAAATTTTAGAAGAAGCTATGAAAACAAAAAATTATAATGAAAAATTTACTTATTGACTATTTCAAATAATTCAAGAATTAAATACTTATATTTATGAAGGGAAGAGCTATACAAAAGATGAATTGACAAAATTAAAATTAACTGCAACAGAGAAAAAAGGAAAAAGTATAGAATATGTTGTGCTAAATACAAAAATTGAAGAATTGAAAAAATTTTTAAAAGAATATTACAAAAAAGAAATTGAAGCTAAACTTTTTGAATATGAATTATTAAAATAAAAAAAATGCATAGCATTTTTTTTATTTTATTTCTTCAAAATATATTTTATATATTTTTCAATTAATATTAACTAAATTATTAGATTCTAATAATTTTTTATTATTAACTTTTTGAAACTCTAGAATATTGTTTTTAGAATATGCTAATGTGTTATTTGGTACAAGAATTCAAACAGATATTATTAAACATGCAATAATTCAGACCAAAAAGGTTGAACTTGAAAGCTGTTCATCAATAATGTTTTTATATGTTCTATATATTTTTCTTAGCATATATCAAAATTAATTATAATACCTCTATATTAAACCATATTTTAGGGAAAAAATCAAAAGTTTTTTTGAGAAAAATATATGTTTTTTAAGAAAGACAGAATAAAAAATATTTTTTATATTAAAAATAACTATAATTTCTATAGTTATTTTTTAATTAGTTTTTACTTAATTCTTTTTTTAATTCATTTATTAGGTTTAATGCTTCAATAGGAGTTAAATTGTTTAAATCAGTATTTTTTATTTTTTCCTCTGTTTTTGATGTTTTTTCTATTTCTTTAATTTTTATTTTTTCAGATATCTTGGTTTCTATTAAATTTCATAATGAAAGTTGTAAATTGGGGTTGTTTCATTTTTCTAGTTCTTCTAACTTTTTTCTTGCCTCAGTTAAAATTGAATTATTAACTCAAGCTATTTTTGCAACTTCTAAACCAAATGATTTTTTAATTCCTCAAGGTATTATTTTTCTTAAAAATATTAAATTTTCTTCATTCTCTCAAACTGCTACAGAAAAATTTGATACTCAAGATAGTTTTTTTGCATCATCAATTAGTTCATGATAATGTGTTGCAAATAAAGTTTTTGCCTTTATTTTATCATGATTTTCTTTTAGTATAGCCCAAGCTAAACTCATTCAATCAAAAGTTGATGTTCATCTTCAAACCTCATCAATAATAACAAAAGATTTTTTAGTAGAATTATTCATAATATTGGCTACCTCTTGCATTTCTACCATAAAGGTTGATTGTCCTAAATATAAGTTATCAGAGGCTCAAACTCTTGAAAATATCTTATCAGTTAGGGGAATGTAGGCTTCTGAAGCTGGAATAAAACTTCATATATGAGACATTAATATTATTAAAGCATTTTGTCTTAAAAATGTAGATTTACCTCACATATTTGGTCAAGTTATAATATGTACATAACTTTCTGAATTTAAATCTAAATTATTAGATATAAAATCTTTTTCAATTTGCTCAATAACAGGATGTCTTCATCATGAAATTTTTAAATCATAATTTTGTTTTATATTTGGTTTTGAATAATTATTTGAATATGCAGTATTTGCCATAGAAATTTCAAAATCAACAAAAGCTGTTTTATTTGATAAATCTTTTACTTGTTTATATCAGTCTAAAATTTCAGCTCTTATTTCTAAAAAAAGATTGTATTCTCTATTACTTACTAAATTCTCAGCTATTTTAAATTTTTCTTCAAAATCTTTTAATTCTTTTGTGATATATCTTGAAGCATTTACTAAAGTTTGTTTTTGAATAAAACTATCTATTACTTTATTGACCTGGCTTTTTGGAATTTCTATGAAATATCAAGAAATATTTGTATATTTTATTTTTAATGTACTTATTCAAGTTTGATCTACTAATTCTTTTTGATAATTTACAAGCCAATCTTTTGAAGTATTTAATGTATTTCTATATTCATCAACTTTTTTATCATATCAATCTTTTATAATATTTCCTCAAGTTAAAAGCAATTCAGGTTCTTCTTTTATTGCTTTGTCTATTAGATTGATTATGTTTTGTATTTTTTTCAAAATTATTTTAGTTTATGTAATATTTTAACAAAATATATTTTAGTTAAAATACTGATTTTTGCAAAGAAAATAATAAAATAAAAATTTATCTGACTAAAAATGATATTTTTATATATTTTTGGATTCAAAATTTGATTTATATTAAATATTATTTAATATAATACATTAATTTAATTATTTAATAATATTAGAATATGAAAAAAACATTAATAACTGCAATTATTGCTGTATTACTTGTTAGTTGTGGAACTCAAGTTGATGATTCTAAATTAACTGATGAAGAAGAAGCTATGATTGATGATATTTTAAATATAATTAATAAATAAAAAATACCTTTCTTTTAAAAGAAAGGTATTTTTTATATTTATTAATTATGAGATTGCTTTAATGGCTTCTTCTTCAGTAGCAACTGTTGGTACAATTGTTGTGATTCATACTAGTTCTAATACATCATTTACTCACTCATCACAATTTGAAATATACATTTTACTGTCAGCATCTTCAATATTTGAAAAAATATCAGCTATATATCAAATAGATTTAGAATTAAGATATTTAAGTCATTCTAGATTTAAAATAATCTTTTTTTCTTCAAATTCACCAATTCCTTCATAAATACTTGTAAAAGTTTTATCAGCATTAGTTTCATCTAATTCACCAGTTATATTGAAGATAATAATTCAATTAACCTCTTTTTTATTTACTTCTATTAAAGTTTCCATATAATTTTTATATTAATAATAAATAGTTTTAATTAACTTACTTTAATTATACTATACTTTATTTAGATTTGCAAATTTTATCTTTATTTTTTTAAAAAAAGAACTTTACTTATGGTTAAATATTTACTTAATGATATTAAAAAAATACAATTTTCTTTTAAATTAGGAGATATAGTTTTTTTAAATTGAGATTTATGATCTTGAAAGACAACTCTATCAAAACATATATTAAATAATATATTATATGTTAATGAAAGTATAATTTCTCCAACATATAAATATTATAATAAATATACTTGAATATTAGATTGAAAAAAAATAGATATTTATCATTTTGACTTATATAGACTTGAAAATTATGATGAATTTTTTGCAATAGCATGAGAAGATATATTAGATAATAATTCAGGAATTATCCTTATTGAATGGCCAGAATTAATAAAAAAATATTATAATTATAATATTGAAATAAATTTAACTAAAATAGATAATGAAAATACAAGAGACATAAATATTAAATATAAATAATAAAAAAACTATTCTAATCTTATCCTAAAAAAGGATTAAGATTAGAATAGTTTTTTAAAATAATTATGCTTGTCTTTTTTTAATTTGACTTGATACAACAGCTCACATTACAAATGCAAGTAATAAAAATAATAATGTTTGAGCAGGACCAGTTTCAGGTAAAACATCATTGTTTTCTGCAACAACCTCAATTATTTCTTCTCATTCATTAGTAGCTTCGTTATTATCTTCTTCAATAACTACTTCTGTTTCATTTGTAGTATCAGCAGAGTTTAATTCTACTTCTTCTTCTTCTTCTTCTTCAATAATATCTTCTCAATATTGTTTTGTTTCTTCATTAACATTGAATTCAATTATTCAATCAACACCAGCTCAAATAATTTCTCAATTAGTTCATTCTAATGAAATTATTGTAATAGAATAATTAGAAATATTTAAATTTTCTACTAAAAGTAAAGTAAGTTTATTTCATACAATTTCATAATCTTCAATATCAATATATTCTAAATCATCAGATTGATTGATAATATTTACATCAACATATGAATTTTCATTTAATTCAAGATTAAACAATATATCTAAAGTTTTTGTATCAATAACTTCTATATTATCAATTTGTAATTCTCATTCAGAATTCTCTTCATTAACTACTGATTCTTCAATAGTAACTTCTTCATCAGAATATTCTAATGCATCTTCTGATGCAAAAGATAAATTAAATAAAGTAACTAATAGCACTGCAAAACTTATTTTAAATTTATTCATTTTAAAGTTTTTAAAAAATAAAGTTGAAGAGTATAGATTTTTTAATATCATATAGACATAAATATGTATATAAATATTTAAATAAATATTTCTTCATTTGTTTTATATAATAATACTAATTTTTTAGATATAATATAATATACATGTATATAATATAATACTTTTTATTTTTTTACAAATTTTTTATGCAAAAATCTAATAAAAAAGCTTTTACTATGATGGAAATAGTTATAGTTATGGCTTTGTTGTCAATAGTATTTCTTATTACAAAAAGTTTATGATTTAATTGATTATCAGATAGAGAAAGATCTAAAGGTTTTTTTTATGATGTAAAAACTAATTTTGAAACTGTTCAAAATAATTCATTAATAGGAAGATCTGTTGAAAAAAATGATGGTTCTATAATTGTTCCTAAAAAATGGAAGTTTGAGATAAATAATGAAGAAAATTCATTATGAGGATATTGAAGTATTAAAATTTCTTATTTAGAGTGAGAGATAGAAGCAAATAATTATAAAGAATATATAACAATACCCGATGCAAAAACTAAAGATAAAAATTATGATAAGTTTTATGATATAAATGCATTGTGTAAAAAAATTAATGATTCATGAACTTGATCATTTTCATGAACTTGAATTATAGAAATAGAATGAGGAAAATTAACTTGAACTGGTGCTTTTAAATCAGATATTAATTGTTGACCTGAATATAAAGAGATATTAATTACAACAAAATATAAAGGTTTTGAAGAAATATTTACTATAAATACTATTTCTTGAGTTATTGAGGAAAAAAATAAAGAAATTAATTAAATAAAATAAAATAAATGAAAAATAAGATACTAAGTATAATATTGATTATATTATTTTGAGGATTAATATTATGATATTTTTATATAAATAAAGAAGATATTAAAAATAGATGATGAAAAGATAATGACTTACAGGAAAAAACTATTATAGAATTAGATATAAAAACAAAGAAAGAAATTGAAAAAGAAAATAAGAAAAAACAAGAAGAAGAAAAAGAAAAACAAAGAGTTTTAAATAAACAAGAAAAACTAGAAAAATCAAAAAAAGAATTGGAAGCAAAATGATTAGTTTTAAATTGAGATCTTTATTTGAAAAATAATGAATATTTATTTGCTTTACAAAAGTTTTTAAAAGCAAATAAAGAAACTCCAGATGATCCAAAAATATTAGCAAAAATAGCTGATTCTTATTTTTTAATGAAAAACTATAAATTTGCTTATAAATATTATTGTAAAATAGATAATGAAGAATATCTAGATAAAAATAATAAAGTACTTAGTTTTATTTATTCAAAAGAAATAGAAAAATATAATTTCACTAGAAATTCTAGAGGGCTATTAACAGAATCATCATTATTATTTTTAGATAATATCAAAAAAGAAATAAAAACTTTTAATTTTAATAATGAAGATTTATTTTATTATTTAAATTCTATTGAATGTATTAAAGAATTTGATATATGTAATATTAATTTTAATAATTATTTAAAAAACGAAAATTTTACATGAACTAATAAAAATCTTAAAAATATATATGATTCAATAGATAGTTATAAGAATTTTAAATTACCAAAAGAAGATTTGGCATTTAAAAATGCACTTTTGGTAGGAGCATTTATGAAAAATAAAAATTATCCATTAACTATTATTTTAGCAAAAAAAATACTTAATGATAAAAAAAAATATAAATCAATGATAAAAATATTAGCTCAGTCTTATTTTGAATTAAATAATTTAGATAAAGCTAATAAGTATCTTATAGATTTTACTAAAATAGATAGAGATGATTCTGATGTATCTTATATGATCTGAATTATTGCACAAAAAAAACATAATTATGTTAAAAGTAATATATTTTTAAGATTAGCTATTGAACAAGGGCATGGTGATTTAGAAAATAATTATAGATTACAATTATATAATTATCTGATATTATGAGAAAATAATAAAATATCTGCAATTTTTGATAAAATATTAGAAGCAGATAATAAACCATATTTTGATGATTTGATATTAGCTATATACTATAATATAACAAATGGTAATATAGAGAAAGCAGATACTATTGCTAATATGTGATTAAGATTGTATCCAAAAAAAGAAGATTTTTATTGATTTAAGGCATGGATTTTAATAGAAAAAGGTAATTTAGAGCAATCACTTGAATTATTAAATAGAGCTAAAAAGATAAATCCTAAAAATGCTCTTATTATTTTAAATATTTGAAGGATATCTAAAATAAAATATGAAAGAGATAAAAAAGTTTTTGATAAAAGAAAAGCAATTTTTTTATTTAAAAAAACAATTGATATTGATTCATCAGAAATAGGAATATTGGCTAAAAAGTATTTAAAAGAAATAGAAGAATTTGATAAAATAGAAGAAAAAAATAAAGAGATGAAAAAAGATATTTAAAAAAGTTTAGTAAAATTATATTTTACTAAACTTTTTTTATATTTTCTATTTCTCATTTTCATCTTAATATTAATATAAGATCAGGAATTGAAGTTATTATTCATTTTCATATATTATATAAAATCGATATTATTACTAAGGTAGAATTAGTTACTCCAAGAGTTGCTGATAATATTTGTTCTGATAGATTTTGAGGATTTTTAGCTTTTGTTATTAATTTTGCAGGAAATAATGATTTAATAATATTTTCATCTAGTTCTATTAAATCATTATTATCAATAATGTCTTTTAATTGTGATATTTCGTTTTTACTAAGTTTATTTATTTCATCTTTTGCTCATTTTAATACTAAAAGTAATTTTTCTAATATTTTTTTATCGAATTTATCATTAAAATCATTTTCATCTTTTATTGATGAATGTCATTCTTTTTGTTGATCTTTATGGAATTCATTTATCTCTCTTTGTAAGTCAGATAAAGAAAAAATAGAATCATCTTTTATTAATTTTAATGATAATTTTTTAGATATATCAAATCAATTTGCAATTGCATCAGATAAAATTTTAATTTCATTATCTTTTTTTTCTTTTTCCTTTAATATTCAAGAATTTATAGGGGATTCCATAATAAATATTTATTTAAATAATATATAGAATAAACATTTTTATTTATTCAAAAGTTTATTATTATTTTGTATTATCTTTTAATTCATTCTCAATACTTTGTAAACGTTCATTTCATTTTTTATATGCAAAGTACCATATAGACATTTTTAATGATTCTAGTACTCATGTTATATATCATAGAAATAATATAAATAATATAAAAATAGATATTAAAATAATTATTGCTAATGTTTGTAATAATTTAGTTGTGATGAATCAAATTACAAATATTACTATGAAAGGGAATATAAGAAATACTATAAAATTTAAAAGAACTCTTATATTTAATATAAACATTAAAAAATAGATTTTAAAAGTATTTTTTAAATTTAATAAAGCTATTTTAGTAGATTTTCATATAGATTCAAAAATTTTTTTATTTTCAAGTATAATAATGAATTTAGAATATGAAAATAGTATATTTATTATTATGGAAAAAATAAAAATTCAAATAAAGATATAACTAATAATATTTATGTGTTTAAAATCAAAAAATCTTAAAATAAATAGGTATCAATTTAATACACTTAAAAGTTTAAATTCAGAAAAAATATTATTATATTCAAATATAGGTAAAAACTTATATAATCATATACTTAAAGATTCTCATATATTGGCACTTCTAGTTGTATCTTTTTTTGCAATATATCTTACTAATGCTCATTCAAAAATAGGTAAGATCAATAAATATGATATTATAAAAATAATAGCAATAATAATAAATTCTGTTATATAAGCTGAATGAATAAAATTTAAAATTGTTTGTATTGTCTGATCTTCAGTATGAGTTATCTTTGTATATGTATATATTGTTTGATACACAAGTAAGACACTTAAAAATATTATAGATAATATTCAAGGTAAAAAATAAAACTTTTTTATCTTCTTGTCATTTTCAATTAATTTCCAAGCAGGAATTATAATGTCATTTTTAGTATCTATTTTCATTTTGTTTATAATAAATTATATATTTAAAATAAATTTTTAAATAAATAACTAAAGAATTGAATTATTCATTTAGAATCTTTATTTATAATTCTTTCTTTTAATGTATATGATTTTACTAAAGGATTAAATCTATAAAAATTATATGGTATAATTTCAGGCAATTCATATCATTCAATATTTTTTATTACTAGATTTGAATAGTATGGAGAATATAAGGGTTTAAAAATAGCTTCTTTTTCCAAAATATTTAATACTTCTTTTTGAATTATATCTTGTTCTTTTATAAATAATTCTGATTTTAATTTTTCCAGATTTTCATCAAGTTTATTATTTCTTATCTTTGATAAATTTTTTCATTCATCAATTTGAGATGAATAAAAATATCTTGATAAATCAAAATTAAAATATCATAAACTTATTCAAGCTATTAAAATATGATACTTTTCATTTCATGTTATAATTTCTTTTTGTAAATCAGACTGTTTTATACTTGATATATTTATTTTAATTCATGAATTTTCTAGTTGTTCTTTTATTTCAATACTAGCTTTAGATATCTCATTACTTCATTCTATGTAAAGTAAATTTAAAGAATATGGCTTAAAATTTTTATTGTAATAAAACCTATTATCAAGAGCATTTATTAAATTTTGTTTTTTTATTTCTTCAGAAGTTAAGGTAAGAACATTATTTTCATTTTTTATTTTCTTATTATTTTGAATATCTTTTTTTTCAATTTTATCTTTTAATACCTTTTTTTCTTTTTCTAATTCTAATATTTTTTTATTAGCATTATTTATTTTTATATTTATTAATTTTGAAATTAAATCAAGTTCTTTTTTTTCTAAAGTTTTTTTATCTGAATCATAAAAAATTGTAATAGTTTCTTTTAATGATTTTTTTCAATTTTCAACAAAATATATGTTATAAATGTTTTCTCATTTATTTATATTTCAAATTGTAGTAGATATTTTATAATAAAATTTTTCATGAATAGGATTATAATTTTTTAATTTATAATCATTAATATAAACTTCTGAAATATTTTTATTTGATTTTCATTCTAATGTTAGAGGTGTTTTTCTTATAAAATTGTATCTATCAATCCATTCAGGAGCTATAATTAATTTTGAATCAGAATTATAGTTTTCCAAGGTTATAGAATTTTTAATTTTTGTTAAATTGATTGTTTTAGAATCTTTTTCTAAAATATTATTAATCTCATTTTCTGAAATACTTCAAGTTGATACTAATATTCAAGAAGAAGTTGAAGTATTATTATTAATTTCTATTTTGCCTTCAGAAGAGTATTTTTCATTATTTTTAGGTTTTATTTCTAAAGATTGAGTTCAAATATCTAATAAGTAAAAATCTTTTTTATGATATCATAAAGTATTTAATAAATATTTTAAATTATTTTTTATTTCTAGTGTTTTTATATCTAATTCATTTAAAAAAGGAGATTTTATAAGTTTATTATTTGTTTTTCATACAGATTCTAATACTTTTTCTTGATTAATTGTACTTAAAATAATATTTCTTAAATTAGGATATTCTATCTTATCTTTATTTAAAAAGGCAGCAACATATTGATTTAATATATATTTATTATTTTCTAATCTAGGAATAGATTCACCAATTAAATTATTATTATCATTATATATATTTATATTAGATTTATCTTTTAATAATGTTATATGATCTTTATAATATTTTAAAATAATTGTATCTATATAAGTAGGGTTATTACTATAAAAAATATTTTTTTCTAAAAAAACTTTAGTTGTTCCTGTAATTTCATCTTTATTTACTTTAGATACTTTATATTTTCATGAATATATACCATTTTCAGGAGATAATTCTCAGTTTTTTATAGATAAATTTCATTTTATTTTTTCTATATTAATTTCATCAATAATATTTTTAGGCATTATTCATTGAAAAAAAATAGTCAATATATTTATATCTGTAAATTTTGATTCAAAAATTATACTTGAATCAGTAGAAGTTATTTTAATATTTACTAATTTATTTTTTAGTACAGGATTAACATTAGTTTCTTTTATTATATTATATGTTGCAATGACATCTTCAATAGTGATTTTATTTCAATTAGACCAATTTATATTATCATTAAGAAAACATTTTATTTTTGATAAATTTCTAATGTCACACTGAGCTAAATCTCATATTATTTTATTTTTATTTATATCATAAGTAAGTAGACTTCTATATAATATATTATTAATATAATTATTGTTACTACTATTTCATCATAATAAAGGATTGAAATTAGGAATTTTTCAAACAAAAGTTTCAGTAATGCTTCATCATTTTTGAGCTATTTTTTTACTGTCATCGTAAATATAATTATATATTAAATGAGTAGAACTAAGCACTAAAAAAACAATACTTATAAAAAATAAGTATTTTTTTAATTTTTGAGATATATGTTTTTTATCCATTTGTATTCTTAATAAATAAGATCAATATTATTATTTATTAATAAATAATAATATTGATACTATAATAAAAGCTACTCATAAAATAATTGTAGTATTTTGAAGTATTTTTTCAGGTCATCTTTTTGTTATTTCTCCCATTCCATCACTCATAGATGAAAGATTTAAACTTACATTCTTATTTTGAAGTAGAACAACAATAATAAGTAATATAGCTATAATAATTTCTAAGTTTAATAACATTTTTTTTATTTTTTAAAGAATAAGATAGAGTAAATTATATTTAATATAGTAAAAATTATAACTGCAATTATAAAATTAACAGTTCAATTTATATGATATCAAATTCAATCTATTATTAATATGTCCGATAATATATAATCAAGTAAAAATAAAGTTATTGCATTTACAATAAAAGTAATAATTCAAGATATAAAAAATAAGACAATTGATAATATTTTCAATATAGGTCAAATAGCTAGATTAATTAAACCTAAAACTATTCACCCTAATATATAGGTTTTCCAAGCTAATATAGAATCATATCCACATTCAGTACAACCAAGTATTACTCAGCTGTCTAAAGATTTATCAGGATTTGATTGTAATAAATATGCAATGGCAAATAATATTAGGGAATTTATAACTATTGATAATAGTATTTTCATAATAAATTTAGTTAATGAAATACTTGAAAATTATTATATAAAAAACCTTATGAAAAGCAAAATTAAATGCATTTATTGAATATCTAATTTGTTTACATTAAAAAATAATATTATTAACTAGCTTTTAATAGATTGAAAATTTAATTATTTAAATTAAATTTTCTACCAATATTTTGCCTCTTCATGATGAACAATCAAGGCACTTGTTGTTTGTTCTGGATGCATTTGAAAGGTTTCACTTAAAGTTATTCAAAATTCTTCTGGTTTAAGTAAGTCAAAAATTATTTTATTATCTTCCAAGTTTGGACAAGCATTGTATCAAAATGAATATCTTGCTCAATGATATCTAGTTCTTTGGATATCTGATAACTCTAATCATTTCTCTTTATCCAAAATATCTAATTCTTTTCTAACATGTTTATGTAAAATATCAGCCAATCATTCTGCTAAATTAATACTAATTCAATGAATTTCATTATATTTTCTAAACTGCTTATTATCAAAAAGTTCTTTTTCATATTTAGAAAACTCTTCTCAAGCACTTACAATACTTATAGGTAGAATATCAAAATTATCATTTCTAAAATAATCAGATAAATTATTAAATGGTGGTTTATTATGCCTTGGAAATTTTAAATTGTGCAAAATTTTACTTCAATTTTCTGGATTGTAAATTATTAAATTATCTTTGTCACTTTTCACTGGATAGTATCAATAAATTATAACAGGTTTAAAAATATTTTTTTCAATTATTTCTTTTTTATATTCTTTTAATCTTTTTTCTAATTTTATTTTTTGTTCTTGCTTTTCTTGTTTGTTTAATCATTTTCAATTATACCCCCAAGAATGAGATAATAATAATTTTTTATCTAACCAATCAAAAGCTAATTCTTCAATATTTTCAATTTCTAAAACTCTTCTTCATAAAAAAGGAGGAAATGGAACTTTTTGCTTTTCTGGTAATTTTAAATTTTCATATTCAGGAATAATATATTCTTTTTTCTTTTTAGTAAGATTTTTTGAATCATCTTTTGGATGTAAATCTGTATCTTTTTTTGATAGTTTTATTCAAGTTTTTATAGAATTTTCAATTCTTTTCATTGATTCAATTCAATCAAAGGCATCTTTACAATAAAATACTGATCAAGAATAAACTGGTTTACAAAATTCTTCTACAAATTTTCTATTAAGTGCAGCTCATCACAATAAAACAGGAACATTAATATTATTTTTTTCTAAAAATTTTAAATTTTCAAGCATTACATTAGTTGATTTTACTAACAATCAACTAAATCAAATTGCAGTAATTTCATTATTTGTTCATTTGTTTTCATTAATTAATTTCACAAACTCTTCTATTTCTGCTCTTGTTCAAATATCTAAAATATTATATCAATTATTTGATAAAATAATATTTGTAAGATTTTTTCAAACATCATGGACATCTCATTTTACTGTTCAAAGTATTAAATTAGATTTGGTTTGATTTTCATTTTTATCTAAAAATGGATTTAAAAATTCAACACATTTATTCATAGTTTCAGCTGAAGCTAAAACAAAAGGCATTTGCATTTTTCACTCTCAAAATAAAACTCAAATTTCTTTCATTACTCAAATTAGAATTTCATTAATAATAATATTTGGAGAAATTCTATCTTTTACTTCATCTAATAATTCTATTAATTTTCAAGTATTTGCATCTTTTAAAAGTTTATTAATTTTTTGTTCATCTGATAATTTTTCAAACTCCTCATTTGATTGTTCTTCAATTTTAAAATCAGCAAAATTATCTATAAAATCAAGTAAAGCATTTTCAGTTTTATTTAATAATAAATTTTCACATATTTTTATATTTTCATCTATAATTTCATAATAAGGAATAATATGTTCAGCATTTACTATAGCAGAAGTTAATCAAACATTTTTAGCTAATTCTAAAAATACAGAATTTAAAACTTTTCTTGCATCTTTATTAAGTCAATGAGAAATATTTGAAAGTCCCAAAGTTGTATTTACTTCAGGGTATTTTTTTGTTAACTGCTCTATAGCATTTAAAGTTTCAACTCAAACATTTTTATCACTTTCTTGTCATGTTCAAACAGTGAAAGCAAGTAAATCAAAAATTAAATTTTTTGGTTTTAAATTATATTTTCATACAGCTAAATCATAAATTCTTGAAGCAATTTCTATTTTTCTTTCAGTAGTTTTTGCCATTCATTTTTCATCAATGGTTAAGCATACTAAACTTGTATTATATTTTTTTGCTAGTTTGCAAATAATTTCTAGATTCTCTTCTCAGTCTTCTAAACTCACTGAATTAATAATTGGTTTTCCTCAAATTAGTTTCAGAGCTTCTTCAATAGTTTCTGGACTATTTGAATCAATCATAAGTGGTAAAAGAATTTTTGTTCTAAATTCTTTTATAATTTTTATCATAATAGATTTTTCATCTAGTCCAGGAATTGCAACATTTACATCAATAATATTTGCTCATGCAGAAATTTGAGTTTTTGCTATTTCAATTGCTTTTTCAATATTTCAATTTTCAATTATTTCCTTAAAAATTTTTGATCATGAGGCATTACATCTTTCTCAGATTAATAAAACTTGTCATTTTTTAAATTCAACACTTTCATATAAAGATGTTACAAAATTATTAGTTTTATCAGTATTCAGAGGGTTAAAACCCTCTGTTGACACAGCATTAGAAATATAATTACAAGTTTGATTTTTTAATTCTTTAATATGCTCTGGAGTTGTTCCACAACATCCTCACAAAATAGAAACATTTTTAAAGTCTAAAAAATTACTTTGTTTTTCAGAAAAGTTGTTACTATCCATTGAATAAACAGTCTCTCCTCAAACATTTTTTGGCATTCATGCATTTGTGTGAATTGAAACTGGAACATTTGAAATTTTAGAAAATTTTTCTATATGTTTTTTTATTTCATCTGGTCCAGTTCAACAATTAAATCAAACAGATAAAACATCAAATCAGTCTAAAATATGAGCAATTGTTTCAACTCAAGTTCAAACAAGCATTGCATTATTTTCTTCAATTGTTACTGAAATCATAACAGGAATATCTTTATCAATATCCTGACAAGCATGAAGTGCTGCTTTTAATTGCAGAGGATCTTGAGAAGTTTCTATCAAAAAAATATCAGCTCCTCATTCAGATAATCATCTAACAACTTCTCAATATCAATTATACATTTCATTATAACTAATATCTCAAAAAGAAGGAATTTTTGATCCAGGTCAAATAGTTCAAGCTACAAATAATTCATTATTTTTCTTATTTTCAGTACAAGCTTCTTTTGCTAATTTTGCTCAAGCAAAGCTTAAACTATAGGCATCATTTTCTAAACCATAATCTTCCAAAGTCCAAGGACTAGTTCAAAAAGTATTTGTTTTTATAATATTTGCTCAAGCTTTTATATAGCTTTTATGAATCTCTTTTATTGTTTCTGGGCTTGTAATATTTAGAAATTCATTACATCAATCAGTTTTTTTATCCCAAGCATTTTTAGAAATTTCTTTTTTCTGAATTTCAGTTCCCATTGCTCAATCAAGAATTAAAACTTTTTGTTTTAATGATTCTCTTATATCATTTTTTGGGTAATTGTTTATATGTTCCATAATTTGTTTTTTTAAAATATTTGTATATTATTATAGTAATTATATACAAAAGTAAAGTTTTTAATATAATATATTCTCTGCCTTATTGCTGAATTCAACCCCCAAATGCAACTTTTTCTAGATTCTAAAAATAGATACACTAAATTTTTTTTGTAATTATAAGAAAAAATCTCAATA
>Ga0256827_10000426_pt1 | contig 26387 bp, 22 predicted proteins | sample CV84metaG_FD_185977 | JGI IMG/M metagenome (GOLD analysis project Ga0256827, IMG submission 185977) | Hydrothermal vent microbial communities from East Pacific Rise, Pacific Ocean - CV84 | ecosystem: Environmental > Aquatic > Marine > Hydrothermal vents | place: Pacific Ocean: East Pacific Rise...
CGCTAAAAGCCCTGGAGACTACCTCGTCGACTACACCAAACGCAAATTTGTCAAGATCCAGGAAGGCTCAAATGTAGAGTACGACAAGTACCAAACCATCGCCGTAAGAAAAGACGGGATAGAAATCCGAGAATAGGCGTAGGATGCGTAACACGCTCCACTAAAAAAACCCAAATAACAAGCATCAGAAGCCAGAAGCCATAACCAAACACATGGTATAATCACCCAATTCATCACGGAGAGAATTATGAAAATCATCACAGACCATATGGACCGTTGGAAAACAGCTGGTATCTTGCTATTGATCGTAGGCATCGTAGGCATGATCGACAACAACTTTCTCACTTGGCTCTTTTTTGGCGTCGTCTACCTCGTAGCATTTTATGAAGCAACCAAGCTCTTCAATGCTACAGAGACACGGCTTTTTCTCTATGCGATACTCATCTGGATCGCAGCAGGACTTTACCCTCATGCTTCTGACCTGCTCCTACTCGCACTGGTGATCTTTGCCGGATCATTTGCCTACTGGAGAAAGATAGAAGCGCAAGGCTTTCTTCCTCTGCTTTATCCTACTGCAGGGATGCTCTTTGCCTGGATGCTCAACCTAGAGTATGGTATGCCCTCCCTCATCTGGATGCTTGTGGTCGTTGCACTCACCGATGTAGGGGCATTTTTTACAGGCAAAGCTATAGGTAAAACAAAGTTTTGTGAAACCTCTCCAAACAAAACCCTCGAAGGGGTGATCGGTGGCGTGATTGCCGGTACGATAGTGGGAACAATGACCGCACTCAGTCTCATGGATATCTCCTTCCTTGCTGCACTGGTCATCTCACTCATAGCAGCGAAAACCTCTATTTTTGGTGATCTGTTCGAGAGCTATCTCAAACGAAATGCTGGTGTCAAAGACAGCGGCACATTCCTCCCAGGTCATGGAGGCGCACTAGATCGTATCGACGGGTATCTGTTTGCCTCTGTAGTAATCTATATCTTGCTACAGGCATTTGGATACTAGATGAAAGTATCTATCGCTGTCCTGGGCTCTACAGGCTCTATCGGTGTCAATACCCTCCTCATAGCCCAGCGTTATGACATCCCCATAGAGGCATTGGTCGCGGGTCGCAATATCGATCTGCTCAACCAACAGATCGCCACACATAAGCCCAAGTATGTTGCCATCGCCCATGCCGCTGACACAGAACGGGTCAACCACCCCCATGTATTTTCTGGAGCAGAGGGTATTTTGGCACTATTGGAACAGTGCCAGAGCCCCACTATTGTCAATGCACTGGTTGGCTACGCAGGACTCGGCCCTACCCTTAAGTCTATAGAGCTGGGCAAAAAAGTAGCTTTGGCAAACAAAGAATCCCTGGTAGTTGCAGGGGAATTTATCAATATGGAACATATCGTGCCTATCGACAGTGAACATTTCGGACTCTGGTATCTCATGGGAGAACGCCCTTTTTCCAAGCTTTATATCACTGCCAGCGGTGGTGCCTTAAGAGAATGGAAGATCAAAGATATGGCAACGGCCACGTTCTCGCAAGCCCTTCAACATCCCAACTGGTCGATGGGAAACAAGATCACCATCGACTCAGCAACAATGACCAACAAACTCTTTGAGTTGCTCGAAGCCAAATGGCTTTTTGATACCTCCAACATCGATGCAGTGATCGAGAAGAAGTCCATGATCCATGCCCTCGCAGAGTTCAAAGACGGCTCCACGACAGCACACTTCGCCGGGGTAGATATGAAGCTCCCTATCGCCTTTGCCCTCAGAGGCAAGGTTGAAGAGGAGATACTGCCCCCTATCAACCTGCTGGAAATTGGAGCACTGGAGTTCCTCCCTATCACTAGCGAACGCTACCCTATCTGGGAGATCAAAGAACATCTCTTGACAAACCCTCATCTGGGGGTGGTAGTCAATGCTGCCAATGAAGAAGCGATCAAACAGTTCGAGAAGGATCAATGCAACTTCTTCGGTATGGCAAAGATCGTACTGGATGCGTACAGAAAATTTGAGAATGTTAAAGCCAATACTATTCAAGAGGTTGTTGAAATAGACGCAGAGGTGAGAGCATATGTGCATTTGCGTTAATGTAGGGGGCGATTGCCATCGCACCATTTTAAATCTCGGTCATACTGGTGCGATGGCAATCGCCCCCTACGGGTCATCCAAATGAAACTCCTACTGCTACACGGCTGGGGTGGATCTGATGCCCCCCACTGGCAGGCAGAACTGGCTGCTGAGGTGGCCAAAAACTATGGCACGGTCAGTTTCCCTCTCATTCAGCATCCTCACTTTCCCAGCCTCAACCGCTGGCGAAGGGAAGTACTGAGACATCTGCATGACTTCAAACCTGATACCGTAGTCTGCCACTCTCTTGCCAACACCCTCTGGTTTCATCTGGCTGCCGCAGAAGAGCTAGCACCTATTCAAAGGCTCTTTATGGTCTCACCACCAAGCCTGCATACGGTGATCGAGGGACTAGATGATTTCTATCCTGCACCACTGCCAGACAGACTCTACAGCGAAGAAGTACAACTCATCGTCTCTGATAATGATCCTTATGTCAAACTCTCCGAAGCCAAAGAGACAGCAGCATATTTTGATATACCTCTCACTGTACTGAAAGATGCAGGACACATCAATGCTGACAGCGGATATGGAAAGTGGGAATGGATAGAAAAATTGATAATGGAGAAAATATGATACTCTCTATCGAATCCTCCTGTGACGACAGCTCTATCGCCGTCACCCAGATAGCCACCAAGAAACTCCTCTATCACCGCAAAATCTCGCAAGAGACGGAACACTCTGTCTATGGGGGAGTGGTACCCGAGCTAGCCTCTCGGCTCCATGCTGTTGGACTGCCAGAGGTTTTGGAGGGTGCACTCCCCTTTATGGACACACTCAAGGCAGTTGCCGTCACCAACCAACCGGGACTCTCCGTCACTCTCAACGAAGGGCTCATGATGGCAAAGACCATCGCCTCACTCCAGAAGATCCCTCTCATCCCTGTGCACCATCTCAAAGGACATATCTATTCTCTCTTTATCGAGAAGGAGACCCTCGTGCCCCTGTTGGTACTACTCATCTCAGGAGGGCATACGCAGATCATTCGTGTAGAGCATCTTGGACATATGGAGATATTGGCCACAAGCATGGATGACTCCGTGGGAGAAAGTTTTGACAAAGTTGCCAAAATGATGGGTCTGGGATACCCGGGAGGACCGCTCATAGAGGCACTTGCTCTTAAAGGAGATGCAGAACGCTTTGACCTTCCTATACCACTGCGAAACTCTCCACTCATCGCATTCTCTCTCTCCGGCCTGAAAAATGCAGTCAGATTGAAAGTCGAAAAATTAGGGGGAGCAAAGAAAATGCGTATGCAAGATCAAGCAGACCTCTCCGCCTCCTTCCAGAAGGCGGTCAAGCTTCATCTGCTCCAAAAGAGCAAAAAAGTCTTCGCTAAGGAACCTATCAAAGATTTTGCGATCGTGGGAGGTGCGAGTGCTAACCTCTATCTACGCACTGCCTATGAACAACTCTGCCGTGAATTTGACAAAACCATGCATACCGCACCCCTGCAGTACTGCTCTGACAATGCTGCCATGATAGGCAGGTATGCTATTGATGCTTACCACCATAATCTACTCTATGATCCCCATAAAATCCATGTAGAACGTACCAAAAAGCAACAAAACGGTACGCTTCTTTAGTTACAAACACTGAATACTGCACAGTGAACTCTTTTTAAAGCCTTTTTTGGGTAAAATCTATCTAATTATGTCGCTGGCAAAGGCTTTTGCGACAATCTAATACTGGAGTGTTCTATGGCAGAGTATGGTGCTAGTAATATCAAGGTCCTCAAAGGTCTGGAGGCGGTAAGAAAAAGACCGGGAATGTATATCGGTGACACCTCAGTCAGAGGTCTTCATCACTTGGTCTATGAGGTAGTGGATAACTCCATCGACGAAGCAATGGCAGGGTATTGTGATACGATCAAAGTCACCCTTACCAAAGCAGGTTCGGCGATCATCGAAGACAATGGTCGAGGTATCCCCGTGGCAGAACACCCCACGGAAAAGATCTCCGCCGCAACGGTTGTGCTTACCGTGCTGCATGCCGGGGGTAAATTTGACAAAGACACCTACAAGGTATCAGGTGGACTACACGGCGTAGGTGTTTCTGTCGTTAATGCCTTATCTGGGGATCTAAAACTGACCGTCAACAGAGACGGAAGTATCTATGAGCAATCATTCAAAGAAGGCATCCCCCAAGAGGCACTTGTCGCCACAGGGAAGACCCGAAAAAAGGGAACCAAGGTTGAGTTTTGGCCAGATGCCACGATCTTTACAGAGGGTGTCACTTTCCAGAAAGAGATATTGACAAAAAGATTTAAAGAGCTTGCCTACCTCAACCCTCGTATCAAAATAGAGTTCAAAGATGAGAGAGACGGCACCAAAGAGACTTTCCATTTCGAGGGAGGACTCAAGCAGTTCGCAGAAGACATGAACACTAGAGAAGCTCTCTCTAGTGCCCAGTTCTTTCAGGGTGAAGCAGATGATATAGAGATAGATATCGCTATCATGTATTGTCAGGCAGACAGCGACAAAGTACTGACCTTTGTCAACAATATCAAAACACCTGACGGCGGTACCCATGAAGCAGGCTTCAGAGCAGGTCTTACCCGATCACTCGCCAGCTATGTTGCCAAAAATGCCAATGCCAAAGAGAAAAATACGAAGATCACCGGTGACGACTGTAGAGAAGGACTGATTGCGATCATCTCCGTACGTGTTCCCGAACCACAATTCGAGGGACAGACCAAAGGAAAGCTTGGTTCAAGCTATGTAAGACCACTGGTACAGAAATTCTTCTCTGACAACTTCAAGAAATATATGGAAGAAAATCCTATCGAAGCCAAAGCGATCATGGCACAGGTTATCCTCGCTGCCAAAGGTAGAGATGCAGCCAAAAGAGCCAAAGATCTGGTCAAACGAAAAGACAATATGGGTATTGGTACACTGCCGGGCAAACTGGCAGACTGCCAGAGCAAAGATCCGGAAATTTCCGAGATCTATCTGGTGGAGGGAGACTCCGCAGGGGGTTCTGCCAAGCAGGGAAGAGACAGAGTTTTTCAAGCAATTCTCCCTCTCAAAGGAAAGATTCTCAACGTAGAAAAAGCCAGACTGGAGAAGATCCTCAAGTCTGACGAGATCAAAAATATGATCACCGCTCTAGGCTGTGGCATCGGCGATGAGTTTGACGAGAACAAGCTCAGGTACCACAAAGTCATCATCATGACCGATGCTGATGTGGATGGATCCCATATCCAGACCCTACTGATGACCTTCTTCTTCAGGTTCCTTAGACCTGTGATCGAAAAGGGCTATCTCTATCTGGCACAGCCACCACTCTACCGCTATAAAAAAGGGAAGAACGAAACCTATCTCAAAGACGATACGGCACTCAACGATTTCTTGATCGAGAATGGTATCTCTGCGATAGAGAGTGAAACGATGGGACACAATGATCTGATCGACCTCTTTAAGCTGGTGGGCTACTATAAGATGACATTGAAAGAGATCGAAAAGCGATTTGCATTGCCCGAAGTCATTCGCTACATGATTGAGAATCCTGATGTCGTAGGGGGGACAACCAAGCAACTGGCAAAAATCATCGAAACCTATATCAAAGATCTTGGATATAACATCCTCAGCAAAAATATCGATGAGGAGAAGATCCATCTTTTTGTTCAGACCAAAGATGGCTTGGAAGAGTTGATCGTAGATGATGTCCTCTTCACCAACCCACACTACAATGAGGCAGTCTATATCCACCAAAGGATTTCTGAACATATCACAGAAGAGTTCAAAGAAAAAGACCTGTTGGAGCTTTTTGCCGAAGTAGAAGCCTCTGCCAAAAAAGGTGCTTATATCCAGCGCTACAAAGGTCTGGGAGAGATGAACCCTGAGCAGCTTTGGGAAACCACAATGACCCCTGAGAACAGAAGACTCCTGCAGGTGACGATCGAAGATGTAGATGTAGCCAGTGATACCTTTACACTCTTTATGGGAGACGAGGTCGAGCCCAGAAGAAACTATATCGAAACGCATGCCAAAGATGTCAAGCATCTGGATGTCTAATGCTGTTATCAGAGCTGGAGGAGAGAGGAAGACGCTTTAAACTGGCGCTGAGAGCTGGTATCCCGATACTTCTGCTGATAGGCCTGATCGTTTATATCGTTTTTCTCAAAGAAGGGGCACTGCACTTCACGACAGAAAACTACCTTCTTCTGGGTGCGGTTATCTTTATCTCCATCTATTTTATCTACTTTCTTTTGGAGCAGGATGCACAAGAGACATTGCTGGACCAAGAGACCCATGGGTTCAATCAACACGCTTTCGAAAAAAAGCTCAGAAAGTCAGAATCCAAGACCATTGCATTATTACTCATCAACAATCTTCCCTCTATTAATGAAAACTATGGTGCGGAAGAGGCCAATAAGCTGCTCTACCACACTATCCAAAGACTCAACCAGTCCCTCAAAGAGAATACACTTGAGAGCGCGCTCATAGGAAGGCGCTATGGTGCAGAATTTCTCATTGCAATCAACGAAAGAAAAGACGACCTCAGACATGCCCTTGATATCTTTGTAAAAGACAACCATATTATCAATGGTATTGATATCGAGTATAAATTTTCAGTCATCACCTATAGCAACAGGGAACTGGAAAAAGCCATCATCCACCTCAAGGATGAGTTGAGCAATAATGATCTCTCACCACATGAAGCACCAAAGAAAAAAGAGATTCAGGACGTGTCCAGTATCTCCCAAACAGAAGATGCCATCGTAATGGCCATTAAAGAAAAGCAACTCTCTTTCCTGTTTCGGCCTCTACTAAATACCAAAACCAAGCTGGTTGATATCTACGAAGTTTCTGTCAAACTTCACTCTGATTCACATGGAGATATTCTGCCTAAAACCTATCTCCCTGTTGTAAACCGACTGGGGCTTGGCAGAGAATATGATTTTGCCATTGTACAGCACCTTGTTTCACTACTGCCCCTTTTAGATGAAGGGATTTCTCTCACCTTCAATATCTCACCTTTTTCACTCAGAAACAGAGAATTCCAAAACCAACTCTTCGCACTACTGGAGAAAAGTCAAATAAATGCCTCCCGACTTATCATAGAGCTTTACGAGCGAAAAGCACACCATGATCTTAGTAACTATTTTCAGACACTTAACTATATGAGAAGCAAAGGCCTGCGTATTGCTATCGACAACTTTGGATCTTCTAACGCGTCTATGGAGTATATGAAGCATTTTAGATTTGATATGGTACAGTTCGATCGAGATTATGTTACCAAACTGGAAGACAAGGTCACCTATGAGATGCTTCGCTCTCTTGTTGAGATGTCCAAAAACCTCGACATCACAACCATAGCCAAATGGGTAGACAAAGAGTCCCAAAAAACAGAACTGAAAGCACTTGGTATTGACTATATCCAAGGATTTGGCGTAGGGAAGCCTGTCTCCGAGAAAACACTCATCAACACCTACAACTAAAGGAACTCTCATGAAATATGGCGAAAAAGAGATACGAGAATTTGATATCAATGCAGCAGAGAACTTCTGGCCAAACCCACACAAAAAAAATTATACTATCAACATAGAACTCCCCGAATTTATGTGCCTATGCCCTCGCTCTGGCTACCCTGATTTTGCCACGATTCGTCTCAGCTATGTCCCCCATAAAAAAGTGGTAGAGCTTAAAGCTATTAAACTCTATATCAATACCTACATGCATCGGCATATCTCCCATGAAGATTCTGCCAATGAGATCTATGATATGCTTTATAAAAAGCTAAAACCAAGATCCATGAAATTAGTCGCTGACTTTAATCCAAGAGGTAATATCCATACTGTCATCGAGATAGATAGCGAAAAAATATGACAATCTGACAGTTTTCTACACTTTTTCACCAAAATATATTATGATACCCTATAGAATAAAAGGAGTATCATGATCCATTTTTGTGACGTATCAAGTAGGCTGAAAGAAACAATTAGTCAGCTCGAAGAGAGAGAGAAGGTCAAAGATAAAGATGTCGCCAAGTCTCTTGGCCTGACCCCTCAGTACTATGCTGTGATCAAGCGACGTAATAAGATTCCATATGAAGCAATCGCTTTGTTCTGCAAGAAAAACAGACTCAGCATAAATTGGATCCTTCTCAAGCAAAAGCCCATCCATTTGACCTAAAAGTATTAACTAGCTATAATGAAGTTTCAAAATCAATTCAAAAGGAAGAGGAATGGGCAAAAGGGATGAAAAAATAGCACAGTATACTGCTGCTGCAAAAGAGCTAAAATTAGGTCTCAGTAGTGACCTTATCGCCAAGGTAACCGTGGGGCTAGGACCATCTATCTACAAAAAAGACAGCGAAACTGTCTCCTGTACACAACAGTCAGAACTAGAGACAGTGAAGAAAAATTACCTTCAGAAAAAACTGGGACTTGCTGCCGATGATGCTAAATTTGATGCTGCAGTCAAAAAAGTCTGCGAGGCAATGGGTACCTCAAACCGTAACAAATACAGAGCTCTTTTCTATGCCATGCTCTGTAAAGAGTTCAAGAAAGAATCTGTCTACGCTTAGACACTAAGGTTTAATAAAGAGGATATATCGCTTATCCTCTTCTGACTTTCCAAACCCTACAATCTCCAACCCCTTATACTCTACATTTACATCCATTTTGAGCAGATACATCATTGCATGCATATCTAAGAGTAAAAGTGAAGGGATAAGCTCTCCTACCGTTACTTCAGTGTTGCCATTTCCGACACTGAAGAGCAGTTCTTTCCTCTCATTATCTAAGCCATAGGAAGCGATAGATGCCGCACCTGCATAGCGTAGCTTTGAAGCATCATCCATATCCTCTTTGAGTAAGCCCGCATACAAGGTGTAGTCCTCTGCATTGCCAATGCTCTCTCTAATATCTTCGATCAGATCAATGATTACTTTCATACTATTCCTTTCGATACTATGGTGTGTTACTTGGAAATTTACTGTAGTATTAGATAAAAAAATTGTGGAAGTGTGTCGTAAATTTAGTGTTTGGATGAGGGAGGCTACAGGCATGTAGCCGGCACCCCCCCCACCCGAGGATAAAGCTTAGCCGTTACGCTTTGCTATGATCTCTTTTGCTACATTCTGAGGTACTTCCTCATAATGATCAAACTCCATCGCGTACGTTGCACGCCCCTGAGTCATAGATCTGAGATCTGTCGAGTAACCAAACATTTCAGAAAGTGGGACGAAAGCATCTACAATTTTATTGCCTGCTCTATCACCCATACCACTAACTTGACCTCTTCGCTTGGAGATATCACCGATCACATCACCCATAAAGTCTTCAGGTACCTCTACCTCTACTTTCATCATCGGCTCAAGGATCACAGGACTGGCCTCTCTACAACCTTCTCTGAATCCCATAGATGCAGCCAGTTTAAATGCCATCTCTGAGGAGTCAACATCATGGTATGAACCATCATAAAGAGTGACTTTGATATCCTCTACCGGATACCCAGCCTGGATACCTCTACCCATCGCTTCTTGCACACCTTTGTTGACCGGTTGGATAAACTCTTTTGGTATTACACCACCCTTAATTGAATCAACAAACTCATATCCAAAGCCTGCCTCTTGTGGCTCGATCTTGAGGTAGACATGACCAAACTGCCCACGTCCACCAGACTGCTTAGCATACTTGTACTCTTTGTTTACCGCTTTTCTAATGGTTTCACGATATGCAACTTGTGGTGCACCCACTTCTGCTTCAACTTTAAATTCTCTCTTCATCCTGTCCACAAGGATCTCAAGGTGAAGTTCACCCATTCCAGAGATGATTGTTTGACCAGACTCTTCGTCTGTTGCCACACGGAAAGAAGGATCTTCTGCAGCAAGTTTACCAAGTGCAAGTCCCATCTTTTCTTGATCTGCTTTTGTTTTAGGCTCAACCGCAACAGAAATAACAGGATCCGGGAAATCCATTCTTTCTAGTACGACCTTATCTTTATCTGAACAGAGTGTGTCACCGGTCGTTGTATTTTTAAGACCAACAACCGCACCGATCTCACCTGCATAGATCTCTTTGATCTCTTCACGCTTGATCGCGTGCATCTTCATGATACGACCTACACGCTCTTTTTTGTCTTTGGTAGTGTTGAGCACATAAGAACCGGACTCCAAAGAACCTCTATAGACACGAATAAATGTAAGTTGTCCAACAAATGGATCTGTCATGATCTTGAATGCCAATGCAGCAAATGCGCCATCATCCGTAGACTCTACGATGACTTCTGCTTCCTCATCATCCATCTCAGTACCCTTAATCGCAGGTGCCTCAACTGGTGAAGGAAGGTATGCAACAACCGCATCAAGCAATGTCTGAACACCTTTGTTCTTAAATGCTGTACCTGGAAGCATTGGCACAACGTGCATGCCAATTGTTGCAGCTTTGATGCCCGCAACAATCTCATCTTCGCTAAGCTCCTCACCTTCCATGTATTTCTCCATCAGCGCGTCATTGCCCTCTGCCTCAGAGATACCCTCGATAAGCTTTTCTCGCCACTCTTCTGCTTGCTCTTTGAGCTCAGCACGGATCTCTTGCACATGGTAGTTTGAACCCATCTCTGCATCTTGATCCCATACAACTTCTTGCATTTTGACAAGATCAACCACACCTTCAAAGCCCTCTTCTGCACCGATAGGCAGTTGGATGACGAGTGGGTTACCTTTGAGTCTGTCTCTGATCTGTCTTTCAACTTCTAGGAAATCAGCACCGGTTCTGTCCATTTTATTTACGAAAACCAATGATGGTACACCATAACGGTTTCTTTGTCTCCATACAGTCTCAGATTGTGGTTGAACCCCACCCACTGCACAGAATACAGATACAGCACCATCAAGTACTCTCATTGAACGTTCAACTTCAATCGTAAAGTCAACGTGACCCGGAGTATCAATAATGTTAATCTGCTTACCTAACCACTCACACGTAGTCGCAGCAGAAGTAATGGTAATACCTCTCTCCTGCTCTTGCTCCATCCAGTCCATGGTTGCCGCGCCATCATGCACTTCACCGATCTTATGCTCAACACCTGTATAGAAAAGGATTCTTTCTGTTGTGGTTGTTTTACCTGCATCAATGTGAGCAGCAATACCGATATTTCTAACGTCTTCGAGTTTATGTGTTCGTGCCATAACTTATTCCCTTACCATCTATAGTGAGCAAACGCTTTGTTCGCTTCAGCCATTCTATAAGTGTCTTCTTTCTTCTTAAATGCAGAACCTTTTTCTGTCGCAGCATCCATAAGCTCATTGGAAAGACGCTCGATCATTGTTCTTTCATTTCTCTTTCTAGCCGCTTCGATGATCCATCGGATACCGAGTGACTGCTGTCTTGATGGTCTTACTTCGATAGGCACCTGATAGGTTGCGCCACCGACTCTTCTAGATTTTACTTCCATAACTGGCTTGATATTATCCATTGCTTTGTTGAATACTTCAATACCTTTTTCACCGCTTTTAGATTCAATTCTCTCTAGTGCACCATACATTACTTTATGGGCAACACTCTTTTTACCATCCAGCATAACTGCATTGATAAATTTTGTTAGTACTTTTGATCCATGTACTGGATCTGGCAATACCGGTCGAACCGGGGCTTTTCTTCTTCTCATTTTAATTCCTCTTCAATCTTGAATGATTTACTCAAGTGTTTGTCCACGAAGGTTTGATGACAACACCTGACCTCTAATGTATACTTTGCTTTTTACTTTTTTGGTCTCTTGGTACCATACTTGGATCTAGCAACTGTTCTGCCCTGTACACCTGATGCATCAAGCGCACCACGAACGATGTGATACTTTACACCTGGAAGGTCTTTTACTCTTCCGCCTCTTACTAGGACGATCGAGTGCTCTTGAAGGTTGTGACCTTCACCACCGATATATGAGATCACCTCATATCCGCTTGTGAGTCTGACTTTTGCTACCTTTCTCAATGCTGAGTTTGGTTTCTTTGGTGTGGTTGTATACACTCTCGTACATACGCCTCTTCTCTGAGGGCAGCTTTCCAGTGCTGGTGATTTAGATTTCTTAATCACCTTTTTGCGTTCTTTACGAATCAACTGATTAATCGTTGGCAAATTGTTTCCTTTCTTGTAAATGTTTGGCTCTTTGAGCGAATTGAATCTGGCTGTTACACCATGCAAAAGTACCCTATAGCAGTAACTTTGCATGACATATGGACAGAAAAATGGATGGATATTATAGCCAAAATGGCTTCATGTGCGCTTACAAGAGGGCGTTTGGGCAGAAAAGCCCAAGCGGGGAGATCATCTTCCTACTTGCGCTCTTCTGTACTTTCCAACTTGATATCATCCATATTCAACATTCCTGTACCTACAGGAATCAGTCTACCGATAACCACATTCTCTTTGAGATCTTCAAAGCTATCTATGGTACCTGCAATGGAGGCAGAGGTCAAGACCTTGGTTGTATCCTGGAATGAAGCAGCAGAGATGATAGAGTCAGCGCCAACAGCGGAACGCGTAATACCCACCAACATCGGTTCTGCAATGGCAGGCTCTCCGCCAAGTTTTACGATCCGCGCATTCTCTTCTTGGAATTTTCTCCTAGATATCAAATCTGCTTCAATAAACTTCGTATCACCACTCTCTGCTACCTTGACCTGTCTCATCATCTGAGAGACAATAATCTCAATATGCTTATCTGAAATATTTACACCCTGTCGTCTATAGACTTGCTGCACTTCAGATACAATATATTCAAAGAGTGCTTTCTCGCCCATAGACTCAAGGATATCATGGCTTGAAACGATACCATCGGTTAGTCTTTCCCCCGCATGTACATACTCGCCAGGATTCACAAGAATCATCTTGCCTTTGTCCGCGAACTGTTCTGTGACCTGTCCGTTATCTCCTGTAATAACAATACGCTCTTTACCTCTAAGTGGCTTACCAAAAGAAATGAGACCATCGATTTTAGCGATCAATGCAATATTTTTAGGTCTTCTTGCTTCAAAGAGCTCTGAAACCCTTGGAAGACCTCCGGTAATATCTTTAGAGGTAATTGCTGCTTTTGGCTTCTTGGCCAAAATATCAGCGATACTCACGGTAGCACCATCCTGTACATGTAGGATACTTTTTGGATCTAGCTGATAGCGGACAATCTCACCATCTTTGCCTGCCAGTACGATCGCAGGCTTATAGGCTGCAGCAATATATTCATTGAGCTCCAGCCTTGTGTCTCCAGTCAACTCATCGAATTGCTCAGAAGCCGTCACGCCAGGGATAATATCTTCAAAGCTCACAACACCACCCTGTTCTGCAATCACTGGCTCAGAATAAGGATCCCATTCGGCAATCACAATCTGTGTATGCATCTGAGGTGCCGCAATAGTGTTCCCTCTCTCTACCATATCATTATGTTCTACATTGACCACAGAACCTCTTGAGATATAGTGTCTGGCTGCTTCATGGTTGCTCTCATCTACCACCACTGCAAAGATACCTTTCTCCTCTACAACAGAGTCTTTTTTGATATTTTCAAGTGGCTCAAGGTAGTCTCCTTTAAGCATAAAGTACTTAACCTTTCCTCTCGCATTGGCAACCACTTTTTGTGCGATAGGTGCACCATTCTCAACCTTTAATTCAGAACCGAATGGGATACGGGCAGGCACAGACCAGCCTTCCTGAATCACCTCTACGATGGAGTCTCCCTCTTGAACGTTGTCTCCGTCCTGCAACGGAAGGTAGAGTTTCCCTTCTACTTTTCCGGCAACACCGGCAAGCTCATTGGCTTTAGCGACATCCCCTTTTCTCAAACTGTATCTATACTCTTCTCCCTTGCTGGGTACAACAGTGAGTATCACTTCGTCATGCAGTATTGAGATAGAAAGTTTACCCTTGACCAATGCTTTGATCTTTGGCTCCACAAGCAGTACGCCGGCGTTTCGTCTGTTGGCCACAATAAGGTTGTCTTCACGGTTTCTATGGGCAGTAAGGTTATAGTATCGCACAAATCCCTCTTTGGTTGCGATCACTTGTCGCTCCTCTTTGCCCGCACTTGCCGTACCTCCCGTGTGGAAAGTTCTCAGCGTCAGCTGCGTACCCGGCTCACCAATAGACTGTGCTGCGATAACACCTACAGCTTCGCCTATTTTAACGAGTCTGTTTTCTGCCATATTCAAACCATAGCATTTGGCACAGATACCCTTTTCCGCCTTACAGCTGGCAGGGGCTCTCATCACCACAGACCTCACACCTGTATCACGAATAACCTGTGCTTCTTCCTCTTCAATCAATGTGCCTTCGCTGAGAAGTACCTCATTGGTGACAGGATCGATCACATCTTCTGCAATAACCCGTCCATAGACACGGTCAGAAAGTGGCTCGATCAACTCATTACCGACAATGATATCGGAGACTTCCACCCCTTCATGCGTACCACAATCATCTATACTGACCTTGACATTTTGTGCCACATCAATCAGCTTTCGTGTCAAATACCCGGCGTTGGCAGTCTTTAGTGCGGTATCCGCAAGACCTTTTCTGGCACCGTGTGTGGAGATAAAGTACTCCAGTACATTCAATCCTTCACGGAAGTTCGAAGTAATAGGTGTCTCAATGATTGATCCATCTGATTTTGCCATCAATCCACGCATACCGGAAAGCTGTCTGATCTGAGCAGCAGAACCTCTAGCCCCTGAGTCAGCCATCATATAGACAGAGTTAAATCCATCTTTATCTTTTTTGATCAGAGACATCAACTCTTCTGCAATCTTGTTGTTTGCATCCGTCCAAATATCGATAATCTTGTTATATCGCTCTTGATCAGTCAAAAGTCCTGCACCAAATTGCTTCTGGATCGCTACCACTTTTACCTTTGCCTCAGCCACAATGCCCTCTTTGGTATCAGGTATTTTAATATCATCGATAGAGATCGAGACCCCTGTTTTAGTGGCATATTTGAAACCCATATCTTTGAGATTGTCAAGGAACTCTGCTGTATGAGAAATACCACTATGCTTATAGATATAGTCTACAAGTGTGGCAATATCTTTCTTCTTCATAATTGTGTTCCAGAGCTTCTGAGGTACATAGTCTGGCATGATCGATTTGAGAATGATACGTCCTGCGGTAGTAGTAACAATATCGCCGTCTACAACAGTTCTAATTCTCGCATTGAGATCGAGTGTCTGTTGCTCAAACGCAATAAAAACTTCATCCACATTGGCGAACAACTTGTGCTGCCCTGCCACATCTGCTTTCTCCAATGAGAGGTAGTACAGACCCAAAATCATATCCTGAGAAGGTACTGCAATCGCTTTACCCGAAGCGGGAAGCAAGATGTTCATAGAGGAGAGCATTAAAATTTTTGCCTCTGCAATCGCCTCATCGGAGAGTGGCACGTGTACAGCCATCTGATCCCCATCGAAGTCTGCGTTGAATGCAGAACAGACGAGCGGGTGCAGCTGGATTGCTTTGCCATCAATCAGTCTTGGGTGAAAGGCCTGAATCGAAAGCTTGTGTAGTGTGGGTGCACGGTTGAGCAGAACAGGATAGCTATCAACTACCTCTTCCAAACATTCCCATATTTCACTAGACTGCTTCTCTATCATATTCTTTGCCTGCTTGAGGGTTGTAGCATAGCCCTTCTCCTCAAGTTTTGCCATCATATGTGGTTTGAAAAGTTCCAGTGCCATTTTCTTGGGCAATCCACACTCATCCATACGTAGGTCTGGGCCCACGACAATAACAGAACGTCCAGAAAAGTCTACACGTTTTCCAAGCAAGTTTTGTCTAAATCGTCCCTGCTTTCCTTTGATAGTCTCAGAGAGTGACTTGAGTGGCCGCTTGTTCGCGCCCTTCACTGCATTGCTTCGTCTACCATTGTCAAAAAGTGCATCGACTGCTTCTTGGAGCATTCGCTTTTCATTTCGGACAATGATCTCCGGAGCATCCAGCTCAACCAGTCGCTTGAGTCTCTGGTTTCGGTTGATGACTCTTCTGTAAAGATCATTCACGTCAGAGACAGCAAACTTGCCACCATCTAAGCTTACCAGTGGTCTCAAATCTGGCGGCAATACCGGCAGATAATCCAGCATCATCCACTCCGGACGGTTGCCAGAGTTCAAAAATGCCTCAATGACTTTCAAACGCTTAATGATCGTCTTTCTTTTGGCTTCTGATTTGGTACTGTTCATCTCTTCTTTAAGATTCTGCAGCATCTCAACCAGATCCAGTTGACCCAGTAATTCTTTGACGATTTCACCGCCCATTCTCGCATCGAAACCTGTGTCTTCAAAACGCTGAGAGATCATCTGATACTGCTCTTCATTGAGGACATCATTTTTCTGTACAGGGTTAGAACCTTCACTGTCATAACTGGCTTCACCCGGATCTTTGACAATATAGGCTTCGTAGTAGAGTACTCGCTCAAGATCTTTCATCTTGACACCAAGCAGAATACCGATTCTGGATGGCAAAGAGGAGACATACCAGATATGTGCTACAGGTGCCACAAGATCGATATGACCCATGCGATTTCGTCTCACTTTTTTACTGGTAACTTCTACCCCACACTTCTCACACACCACACCTTTGTAGCGCATCTTTTTGTATTTGCCACAAAGACACTCATAGTCATTAATGGGTCCAAAGATCTTGGCACAGAAGAGCCCGTCTCTTTCTGGTTTAAGGGTTCTATAGTTGATCGTTTCAGGTTTTTTAACCTCACCAAAACTCCAGGAAAGAATTTTCTCAGGACTTGCCACTCTAAGTTGTAACGCCTCTATATCTCTTGGCTTCTCTTCACTGTTGATATCTATTGGTACCAAATTTTCCAATTGCTTACTCATCGTCAGTCCCCTCTTCTTTCTTTGCATATAGTTCTGTATCAAGCCCTAGCGCCTGAAGTTCCTTCGTAAGGACAAACATTGTCTCCGGGATACCTGATGCTGGTACACTTTCGCCTTTTGTGATCGCACGATAGGCTCTGGCCCGTCCCTCAACATCATCAGATTTGATTGTCAACATTTCCTTGAGTGTATGCGCAGCACCATATGCCTCCAGTGCCCATACTTCCATCTCTCCAAATCTCTGACCTCCAAAGAGTGCCTTTCCTCCCACCGGCTGCTGGGTCACCAGAGAGTAAGGACCGGTAGACCGCGCATGTACTTTCTCATCAACCAGGTGATGCAGTTTTAGCATATACATATAGCCTACGTTGACACGCTCTGTCATTTTTTCACCCGTTTTGCCATCGAAGAGCACCATTTTCCCATCACTGTCTATTTTGGCAAGCTCAAACAGCTTATCAAACTCCACCTGCGTAGGTGCTTCAAAGACGGGTGCAGCAAATTTCACACCTTTACTCCAGTCTCTAGCATACTCAAGCAGTGCTTCATCACTCATATCAGCCAATTCATTCTTCACTTTCATAAGCTTGGCAACGTTGGCAATCTCCATCATCTTAGATCTAAGATCCTGCACAAAGTCAGCCTGCTGACTCTCAAAGATTTCCTGAATTTGTGTACCTAGCTTCTTTCCTACAAGCCCAAGGTGTACCTCCAGAATCTGCCCAATGTTCATACGCGAAGGTACCCCCAGTGGGTTGAGAATCAAGTCTACAGGAGTGCCATCTTCCATATAAGGCATATCGATCTCCGGCACTATATTGGAAACGATACCTTTGTTTCCGTGTCGACCTGCCATCTTATCTCCCACCTTGAGTTTTCTCTTGGTCGCGATATAGATTTTGACCAACTTGGTTACCCCACTTGGGAGAATATCATCTTTTTCAAGGACAACCAGTTTTTCCTCATGATCAACCTTGAGCTTTTTCTTCTGCTTCAAGAAGTAATTCTTGATGGATTCGTACTCTTTTTGTACTTCTTCTGAATATGCCTGCGTGACTCCCTTGAGGGCAAATCTGTTGATGCCTGCAATGGTCTCCTTGGAGAGCATTTTGCCTGCCTTGTACTCCTCGTCTGCCACCATTACATCCGTAGCAAGTTTTTGCTCAGAAAGATAGGCAACAATACGCAGCATCTCTTCTCTGTCGATCATCAAGAGTTGATCATGATGTTCTCCATCCAGTCTTGCTCTCTCCTCTTCATAGGCTTTGATCGATCTGGCATCTCTTTTATAGCCTTTTTTGGTAAAGATTTTGATATCAACGACCACGCCTTCCATAGAGGCAGGGCAATAGAGTGATTTGTTGACTACATGCCCTGCTTTTTCACCAAAGATAGCTCTCAGCAATCTCTCTTCAGGCGTAGGCTTGATCTCGCCTTTTGGCGATACTTTTCCTACCAAGATCATTCCCGGCTTGACATAGGTACCGATCTCTACAATACCACTCTCGTCCAGATGGAGCAGTTCATCCTCTCGGATATTGAGGATATCTCTAGTGATCTCTTCTGTCCCATGTTTAAGCTCTCGCGCCTCTACCTCTTTTTCATAGATGTGCACAGAGGTAAAAGTGTCTTCTCTGATCATCTTTTCTGAGATAACAATCGCATCCTCATAGTTGTATCCGTTCCATGGCATAAAAGCAACCAGGATATTCTTTCCTATCGCCAATTCACCTTGATCCATATTTGGACCATCGGCAATCACCTGCCCCGTTTTAACCTCTTGTCCAAGCTTGGCAATAGGGGTTTGTGTAAATGTGGTATTCTGGTTGGTTCGCATATTCTTCTCTAGACCATAATGGTCGATAAAGACTCCGCTTTCATCCTCACCCATGACATAGATCCCTTTGGCATCTACTTTTTCTATCCTTCCTGCCCGCTTAGCCTTGACTGATTCCCAGGAGTCACGGCTCACGATCGCTTCCATTCCAGTTCCCACCATTGGTGTTTCTGTCTTAAGAAGTGGTACAGCTTGGCGCTGCATGTTTGAACCCATCAATGCACGGTTCGCATCATCGTGCTCCAAGAATGGGATCAACGCAGCAGTAGAACCTGAGATCATGAGTGGAGAAATATCGATCAGATTTACTTTTGCTGATTCATTCAAACCAATGTTTCCATTATGTCTCGTCTCAATCAGCTCTTCCACGATATAGCCATTCTCATCTACATTGGTAGAAGCAGGTGCAATGATCTTATCCTCTTCCTGTGTCGCCGTGATGTAGATGATCTCATCTGTTACTTGTCTATCTTTAACCACTTTATAGGGGGCCTCGATAAATCCAAGCTCATTGACTTTGGCATAGGTTGCCAAGGTATTGATCAGACCAATGTTCTGTCCCTCTGGTGTCTCTATCGGACAGATACGTCCATAATGTGTCGGGTGGACATCTCTGACTTCGAAGCCTGCTCTCTCTTTCACCAAACCACCTTCTCCCAATGCAGAGAGTCTTCGTTTGTGTGTCACTTCAGAGAGTGGGTTTGTCTGATCCATAAACTGCGAAAGCTGTCCAGATGAAAAGAACTCCAGAATCGTATTGGTGATCATTTTGGAGTTGACAAGATCATGTGGCATGAGCTCATCTAGTGCACCTGAAATGGTAGGCATCTTATCTCTGATCGCTTTTTGCATTTTCATGAGACCATTATGAAGTTCATTCCCCAGAAGTTCTCCAATGGCTCGGATACGACGGTTACCTAGGTGGTCTCTATCATCGATATGTCCCTGTCCATTCTTCACTTTGATCAGATACTTCACCGTATTGATAATATCTTCAGAAGTCAATACGGTGATATACTCAGGTACATCCAAGCTCAACTTGTGGTTCATCTTCATTCTACCAACCTTTGTCAGGTCATAGCGCTCCGGATCAAAGAAAAGCTCTCTGAGGAATTTCTTTGCTGCCTCAGGTGTCACAGGCTCACCCGGTCTCATCGCTTTGTAGATACGAATCGCGGAGAGAAGATTCTCATCCTCAATCCCTTCCGTCTGCTTCAAGAGTCTTAGACTCTCTCCGTCAGCAATAAATGCTTTGATAATCGAACTGTCAGTATCTTCAGCCAGATCATTGGCGATGCTGATCACTTCGATGCCATTGTCAATAATTTTCTTGAGTTTATTCTCATCCAGCGGTGTGACTACATCATAGAGTACTTCACCGCTCTCTTGGTCGATAATAGGCTTAGCTAGATGTCGCTCCATCAATGTCTCGATAGGATACTCGATCCACTCCAGACCCTCTTCTGCCAACTTTTCTGCTTTTTTCTTTGTCAAGCGCTTACCAGCAGCCACAATGACATTACCACTCACATCCTTGATCTCTTGCTCAGCTCTACCAATGACATCCGCAATATCAAATTTAACCAGGAAACGATTGTCCTTAATGGTGATCTCTTTCGTCGGATAAAAGAGCTTGATGATATCCTCTTTGCTATAGTCCAGCGCTCTGAAAAGGATTGTAACCGGTATTTTTCTCCTTTTGTTGATACGTGCATATAGAATATCTTTGGCATCGTACTCAAAATAGAGCCATGATCCACGATCAGGGATAATCTGTGAGGAATAGATCAATTTGTTGACGGTGGTCGTGGCTTCTGCTTCTTTGAAAATAACCCCTGGTGATCTATGCAGCTGATTGACAATAACCCTCTCTACACCATTAACGATAAAAGAGGTTCTGTCCGTCATTAAAGGAATGTCTCTGATATAGACACCCTGCTCTTTAATCTCCTTAGGATCAAGTTTCTCCCCTGTTTTTTCGTCACGGTTCCAGATGGTCAATGCGATATTAAGCTTGAGGGAGACCGAGTAGGTCAGCCCTCTCTCCATACACTCTCTTACCGTATACTTCGGTCTAATAACCTCTATACCTTTGTAGTCAAGCGTGATTCTATTTTGCTGATCGTGAATAGGGAAAGAAGATTTGAATACCTTTTCGATAATACTGCCTGATCTGTCTTTGGCATCAAGCATTAAGAAATTTTCATAACTTTTCTGATGGAGCTGAAGCAGGTTGGGGATTTCTATCTCTCTAGGAGTTTTAGAAAAATCAACACGGAGTCTGTTTCCTGAATGTAAGGAGTTTAACATTGGATAACCTTTGTTGGTTTAATTGGTGTGAATTTGATGGGTTGGGATAGATATCCGCCATGTTTGCCAAAATTCTGTTTACCAAAATGTCATATACGGTATGTCATATTGGATTGATGGGCATACAAAAAAGCTATAGCAAGAGGGTATGAAATGTCTCTGAATAGTTTGTCACTATGTCCATGGGTAGTTTTTTATTGACGAACCAAGAAGTATAGCAAAAACTGCCATACAACTTGATGAATACTTATTTAAGCTCGCAAGCCGCGCCAGCTTCTTCGATCTGCTTTTTAAGCTCTTCTGCCTCTTCTTTAGATACACCCTCTTTAAGTACACTAGGTGTCTCTTCAACAGCAGCTTTCGCTTCCTTAAGTCCAAGACCCGTAATGGCTCTTACCACTTTGATCGCATTGATCTTTTTCGCACCGGCATCAGTAAGAACGACATTGAATTCTGTCTGCTCATCTTCTGCCTCAGCCGCAGCACCACCAGCAGCAGCTACAACTGTAGCCTGTGCTGTTACGCCAAATTTCTCTTCAAACTCTTTTACAAGCTCAGAGAGCTCAAGTACTGACAGGTTAGAGATAAACTCTAATACATCTTCTTTCGTTGTTGCCATAATATATCCTTCTATATGTTTACAAAATAAAACTGGGGAGCCTGTCCCCAACCAAGAGCCCTATGGCTCTCACCACCATTAAGCCTCAGCGTCTTTTTTATCTGCCAGTGCCTGTAGACCGATCGTAAAGTTCTGTACCGGTGCATTCCAAACATTAAGCAACATACCAATAAGTTCATCTCTGGTTGGAAGTTTCGCCATGGCATTGATTGTTTCAATGTCTGCCACTTTGCCTTCAAGCAAACCAGTTTTGATAGAGAACTTTTCTTTAAAAGCTGTTGCTGCATTGTCCGCTATCTTACACGGCAATACCTGGGTTTCACCCCAGATTACAAGGTTGGTCTCAGAAAGTGCCAATTCATCACACCCTGCATTTTTCAATGCGATGGATGCGAGTGTGTTTTTGATCACTCTTACACTGTTGTTCTCTGCTTTAGCCTCTGCTCTGACGCTCTCAAGATCAGGAACAGTCATGCCTTTATAGTCACAGACAATAATGGCACCGGCTTCTTTGAAGTCAGCAGTCATTTCAGCAACCAATTGTTCTTTTTCAGTTCTTGTCATTTTTTCTCCTTCCGACCTACAACAGGGTTCCTTTCGGATACATCTCTCTTTTCAGAGAGACCCATTAAGCTTTCGCCCCTATTGTCTTAGACCTAAGATTAATGTGTAGATAAAGACTTACTTTATCTCCATAAGCTCGGTAGTATCAAGTTTTACAGAAGGGCTCATAGTCAAAGACAATGCCGCACTTTTGATGTATCTTCCTTTTGCGCTTGCCGGCTTGGCTTTATTGATTTTTTCCATAAATGCAATAAAGTTTTCTTTGAGCTGCTCTACGCCAAAGCTCACTTTTCCAATGCCAGCATGAACATTTCCTTTTTTATCCACGCGGAAATTAACCTGTCCACTTTTTGCATTATTGACAGCAGTAGCTACATCCATCGTAACTGTACCGGTCTTAGGGTTAGGCATCAAGCCTTTTGGTCCCAAGACTCTGGCTACCTTTCCCAGTACACCCATCATATCAGGTGTAGCAATCACTGTATCAAAGTTGATATTGCCTGCTTGAATATCTTCGATCAATGCATCAGCATCTACCAGATCAGCGCCTGCTGCTTTGGCTTCATCTACTTTTTCACCCTTGGCAAAGACTGCCACAGTTACTTTTTTACCTGTCCCGTGAGGCATGACTACTGAGCCACGAACCATCTGATCTGCATGCCGTGGATCTACATTAAGCTGCAATACCACCTCAAAGGTTTCATCAAATTTTGCTGATTTGAGACTTTTTGCAGTCTCTATCGCTTCATCTACGCCATATACTTTTGTTTTATCAATCTTTTCTAGAAGTGTTTGTGTTCTTTTACTTATTTTTTTTGCCATTGTTTTCTCCGCTTATTTTGCTCCCACTTTCTTTTAAATCTCAAGTGGTAAAAAGATCTACTCTGCTATTTCTACACCCATACTTCTGCATGAACCAGCAATAATTTTTGCTGCTACTTCTTTATCCTCTGTATTAAGATCTGCGATCTTGAGATCAACAATTTTATACAGTTGCTCTTGAGAAATAGTTGCTACCTTATTCAAAAGTGGGTTATCTGTACCCTTCTTGATGCCTGCCTCTTTCATGATAAGATCACTTGCCGGTGGCTGTTTGAGATCCATCGTGAAGCTTTTATCTGCATAAACAGTGACTACCACAGGAATTCTAAAACCCATTTTATCTTTTGATTTCTCATTGAACGCTTTACAGAATTCCATGATATTCACACCTCTTTGACCTAGAGCAGGACCAACCGGTGGTGATGGGTTGGCTTGACCTGCTGGAATCATCATTTTAAACTTTTCAGCAATTTTTTTTGCCATTTTGACTTCCTTCTTTTAGATTGATAGTGGCTCACCTTTTAAGTCTTGAGCCAAGGACTATATGATCTTCTCTACCTGCGTATAGAGGATCTCAACTGGTGTATTTCGACCGAATATGGATACATTCAACTTTAGTTTGCCATGGTCAAGATCATACTCTTCAACCATGCCCGTAAAGTTTGCAAATGGTCCATCAATAATACGCACCATTTCACCCGTCTCAAAGTCCACCTTGGGACGAGGAGCACCTTGGTTCTCCATCTTGTCCAAAATCACTTTGATGTCGGCATCAGTCAGCGCTGTTGGCGTCTTTTGCTCTCCGATAAATCGAGACACTCTGGGCAAACTCTGTATCTTGTGCCAAAGATCCGTATCAAGATCAACACTGGCAAATACATATCCAGAGTAGAGTGTTCTCTCTGTGATCTTCTTCTCGCCATTCTTGACCTCAATGACCTCTTCGGTAGGAACAACAACTTGTTCCACTTTCTCCTCGAGACCATAGTCTTTTGCCAACTGCTCTATGCCTGCTTTGACTGATTTTTCACTGCCTGAGTAGGTTTGTATTGCGTACCATTGATAAGCCATCTGTGCGCTTCCTTATAATGTAGATGAAACGATAGCTGACATCGTCATATCAACCAGTGCTAAAAATATAGATATTACTGTAACAACCAGCAATACCGCTACAAATGCCTGTCGTACTTGAACTTTTGTTGGAAAGATAACTTTATCTAATTCGATTCTTGCGTTTCTAAATAATTTTGTTAATTTTCCCATGTTATGTTACCTTTTGTTATGGCAGGCCAAGAGGGACTCGAACCCCCGGCACCTGGTTTTGGAGACCAGTGCTCTACCAACTGAGCTATTGGCCTAAAATCTTAGACACGACGAGATAGAAGCTGCTTAGAGCTTCATCTCTTTGTGTTCAGTGTGCGCTCGACACCATTTGCAATACTTTTTCAATGTTAGTTTGCCTGTGGTGGTTTTTTTATTCTTGGTTGTGTGATAGTTTCTTCTTGTACACTTCTCACATCCAAGGTGAATTGTTTCTCTCATCTCTTCTCCAATATCTGACGACGCAAGCCCAGAGAGGCTTGTCGTATGTTAATGCTACTCGATGACCTTAGATACAACACCGGCACCAACAGTTCTACCGCCTTCACGGATAGCGAATCTTGTACCTTCTTCAAGTGCAACTGGCGCGATAAGCTCGACAACAACTTTCACATTGTCCCCTGGCATAACCATTTCTGTACCTTCTGGAAGTGTTACAGAACCAGTAACATCTGTTGTTCTTACATAAAACTGAGGTCTGTAGTTGTTAAAGAATGGTGTATGTCTACCACCCTCTTCTTTAGTAAGGATATAGACTTCACCCTCAAACTTGATGTGTGGAGTGATGGAACCTGGCTTACAAAGAACCATACCTCTTTGTACTGCTTCTTTATCGATACCACGGATAAGAACGCCACAGTTATCACCTGCTTGACCACAATCCATCTCTTTACGGAACATCTCAACACCTGTAACAGTGGTTGTCTGAGTGTCTTTGATACCAACGATTTCGATAGTATCGCCTACACATACTTGACCTCTGTCGATTTTACCAGTTACAACGGTACCACGACCCTGGATAGAGAAAATATCTTCGATAGGCATCAAGAAATCCTGATCGATATCTCTCTCTGGCTCTGGGATGTAAGTATCTACTTGGTTCATAAGCTCAAGAATTTTATCAGACCACTCACCGAGCTTACCTGCTTTTGCTTCTTCGAGCGCTTGGAATGCAGAACCAGCTATGATTGGTGTATCGTCTCCTGGAAATTCGTACTCTTCGAGAAGCTCACGTACTTCCATCTCAACGAGCTCTAGCATCTCTTCTTTGTCTTCATCATCAAGCTGATCTTCTTTGTTCAAGAATACAACGATGTAAGGAACACCTACCTGGCGAGAAAGAAGGATATGCTCTCTAGTCTGAGCCATTGGTCCATCAGTCGCAGCGATAACGAGGATCGCACCGTCCATCTGAGCAGCACCTGTAATCATGTTTTTAACATAGTCAGCGTGACCTGGACAGTCTACGTGAGCGTAGTGTCTGTTATCTGTCTCATACTCTACGTGAGAAGTGGCAATCGTAATTCCTCTTTCTCTCTCTTCTGGAGCGTTATCAATCGCATCATAATCCATAAATGCAGAGTCGTTCTTTGTTGCAAGAACTGCTGTGATCGCAGCAGTCAGTGTTGTTTTACCGTGGTCTACGTGACCAATAGTACCCACATTGACATGCGGTTTGGTTCGTTCAAATTTTTCTTTAGCCATTTTCATTCTCCTAGCTGTATTTTATTTTGCGGCTGATATTATATCTAAATCCGCTTAGAGAACTGCCTCTCGGTGCCCTCAACCCCATGCCCTTATATGGACAGGACTACTATATTTACAAAGCTGGCAGCCAGTCTGCACTTTAAAATATAAAACTCCTGTCCATACAGACGCTCTTTTTTTCATACTTTTTCTGGAGCCCATGGTGAGACTTGAACTCACGACCTCTTCCTTACCAAGGAAGTGCTCTACCCCTGAGCCACATGGGCAAATAAAGAGTATTTCTCTTTTGTTTGCATATAATTATAGATTGTTTGAAAAGCTTTTGGTGAAGTTACTAAGAAAAGGTCATTTCACACAGCTCCCAGTTTATGGAGCGGGAAACGGGACTCGAACCCGCGACCCTCAGCTTGGAAGGCTGACGCTCTAGCCAACTGAGCTATTCCCGCGTCTTAAATCAATAACACTTTATGGTG
>Ga0256827_10000427_pt1 | contig 26364 bp, 20 predicted proteins | sample CV84metaG_FD_185977 | JGI IMG/M metagenome (GOLD analysis project Ga0256827, IMG submission 185977) | Hydrothermal vent microbial communities from East Pacific Rise, Pacific Ocean - CV84 | ecosystem: Environmental > Aquatic > Marine > Hydrothermal vents | place: Pacific Ocean: East Pacific Rise...
TTTATTGATAGCAATGTATGGGGCAACAATTGGACGAACTGCTTACTTAAAAACAGAGTGTTCAACAAACCAAGCCTGTTGTGCCATTATATTTAATAAAAATATAGCCGACCCTTATTTTTATTGGAAATATTTTCACTTTATTAAAGATGATTTAATTAGTCAAGGAAGAGGGGCGGGACAACCAAATATTAGTCAATCAATTATTAAAACTTTACTTATTCCATTTCCACCCCTAAAAGAACAAAAACAAATAGCCGACATATTATCAACTGCTGATGAAAAGTTAGAAATTCTTCGCGCTAAAAAACAGATGTATGAAACACTTAAAAAAGGTTTGTTGCAGAAGCTTTTGAGTGGGGAGGTTCGGGTTTAGAAGATGAAAAAACTTACAATAAGGAAAGTGACTTGAAAAGAAATATGGAATTGATAAAAGATATTATGTTGAAAGTAGAAGAAGATAATATTGGAAGTAAAATAGATGGATATACTGAACAAGAAGTGTTGTTCCATCAAAAATTATTGATAGATGCTGATTTTCTTCAAGGTAAAGTTCATACAAGCTTGGAAACAAGTAGAGAGGAAATTGATTTTGTAATGATAAAAGAAATTACTTGGCAAGGATATGATTTTTTAGATATATTAAAAGATGATAAGAAGTTTGAATATATTAAAGATATTGCTAGAAAAATGCCTCTTGAAGTATTGAAATTAGGTATAAAATCAGCGATGGATTATTATAAATGAACTATAAAATATTTTGTGATGAGAGCAATCATTTACTTAATGACAAATCAAAAGTTATGGTTAATGGTGCTATTTGTATTCGTGAAGATGAAGTTGAAGAGGTTAATAGATATATAAAGCACTTAAAGAAGAAACACAACTACTATAATGAACTTAAATGGACTAAGGTTATAAAAAAGCAAAAAGATTTTTATATAGAGTTGATTGATTATTTTTTTGATAGCAATATGATGTTTAAGGCTACTTTTATACCAAATAAAAAAGAAGCACTTCACAAACAGTATGGATACACTTTTGATGAGTTTTATTATATTGTTTATCATTACACTATTAGAAATTTTATAGATGGACAAAATAACTATAAAATATATCTTGATTATAAAGATATAAATGGCGGTAAAAGAATAAAAAAAATGAAAGAGATTTTTAATCATAAAGGTTCTACTGATATTTTTATCATTCAATCACAGGAAGCTCAGATACTTCAACTTTGTGATTTGTTTATAGGTGCGATTTCCTATAAAAACAGAGATGATATAGAACATACAAGTGAAATAAAAAACTTTATAATAGAATATTTAGAACAAAAATTAGGTTATCAACTTATTGGAACTGCTCCTTGGATTGAAAAATTTAATATATTTAGATGGGTTTTAGGTAATAGATAGTGATAACATTAACACATAGTGAATTAGCAACACTTAATGAAATCAATATTGAAAAACTTTTTGATATTTTTAGAAGAGATTTTATAGATAATAAAACTGTTTTACAAAAAGGTTCTACATCTTTTGTGATAGATGTTAAAGCTGATAAAATATGCCCTTGTCCTTTTACAAAAGAAGCTAAACCAGAACGATTTTGGCATATAATCACAAAAGAAGAAAAAAAGGTAAAATATAGAAATAACCCTTGCCCTGATAAATTTGAAAAAAATAGAAAATATGATGAAGCAAGAGCCAAACGGATACATTGGATAAAATTACTTATAGACAGTTGGCAAAGCGATAGTGATATAAAACATTTTTATCAAAGAAGAAATTATAAAACAACATTAGTTATTTGGCATACAACAAGAGATTTTCTTATAATTATTAGAAAGCTTAGTAATACAAATGATAAATTTTTAGTTTCGTCATACTTAGTTTATAGAAGTGAAATAAGAAGATATGAAAAACAATTAAAAGAATATAATGAAGAAAAACCGAATGGATTGGAATGGTTTTAAGAAGTTGGTCGCCCATACGGCAGGACGAAAAGCCACTTGTAAAAACAATAAAGTTTTTATTACCCCTATCAGATAGCATTGGTAATTCAAGATGTGTATTTATACAATAATTTAAGTAAGACAATGGTAAGACAAGTGTTAAATAAAAATATAACTTTTTTATGTTTCAAAATGATACAAATTATGAAGAAATTCGAAAATTCCGAATTTGCTAATGTTTGACTTATGTATATAAATAATATATAATTTAAAAATATAAACTTCTAAAAAGGATTTGATTATGCACTCATTGGCACAGCTTCAAAAACAACAAGTGGGGCTTAGACTTCCCGTTTACTTAGTTGAACAGATAGATGAATTTACAAAAGAGTATAACTTAAACAGAACGGACATCATTATAGAGTCTATAAAATCTTACTTAGAAAAACAAGAACTTCAAAAACAATATGATGAGTTTGATACAGCTTGTAAAGAACTCAAAGAGGTTTTAGATGACCCTAAAAAAGCAGATGAACTACAAACACTTGATGAGTTGCTAGATGAGTTATAGTGTTGTAGCCTTACCAACATTTTCTATAAAGCTAAAAAAATTAGCTAAAAAATACAAAAACATTAAATCTAATTTACAATCCTTACAAAAGGAGTTAATCTCTAATCCAAAGAGTGGTATAGCACTGCAACATAACTGTTATAAGATAAGAGTTGCAAATTCATCTACTCCAACGGAGAAGAGTGGTAGTTTTAGAGTTGTTTACTATTTTATAGATAAGAACGATAAAATTTTTCTTATGTGTATTTACTCAAAAACTCAAAAAGAAAATATATCTGAAAATGAATTGTTAGAACTTTTAAAACTAAATGGTTTAAATAGATGAGCGAATACCTACAATCAGAACTCCCAGCAATAGAGCTTTTTAAAAAGTTAGGTTATAACTATTTTGATGCTAAAAGTAAGATGTATGAGGTGGTTCTTGAAGATAGATTGAAAGATTCTCTTTTAAAGATAAATTCATGGTTAAGTGAAAACAATCTTCAAAAAGTGATGCGTAAAATATTGGCAGTAGATGGTAGTTCTCTTATGGAGATAAATAGTAAAATACATAAACTTATCACTCGTGCTGATGCTTTATCTTTAAAACCTACTCCAGAAGAGTCTCCCAAAGCTGTAAAATTTATAGATTATGAAAATATAGAAAATAACGATTTTTTAGTTGTTAATCAGATGAAGTTTAAAGGAGAACGGGCTAACTCTACACCCGATTTAGTTGTATTTATAAATGGTTTACCTCTTGGAGTAATAGAAGCTAAAAATCAGAAAATAGATATTCAAAATGCTTTAGATGATCTATCCTATTATCAAAGAAATTCTCCAAAACTGTTTCATTATAATCAAGTTTTATGTGGTATCAATCGTATAAATGGATTATATGGAACTATTGATGCTGATACAAAATTTTACTCAAAATATAATGAAAAGGCAACTGCTGAACTTCTAGCATTATGTGAAGATGAACCAACATCCCAAGATATACTTATCTATAATATTTTTGAAAAAAGAAGGTTTCTTGATATTATAAAATATTTTGTAATTTTTGAATTCTCAGAGGGTAAAACTATAAAAAAATTACCTCGTTATCAACAAGTTCGAGCTGTAAATAAAATAGTAGATAGATTGAAAACAGAGCATCGCGGTGGTGTTGTATGGCATACTCAAGGTTCAGGTAAATCGATAACTATGGTCTATTTAGCTACAAAATTAAGAGCATCTATAAATGGATTTGATAATCCTACTATTTTGATACTAACAGATAGAACAGATTTAGATAATCAGATAAGAAACACTTTTAAAAATGCAGAGTTTGGAGATATTCAACAAGCTTTATCTATTGCAGATTTAAAAGGTTTACTTAAAAATAGTTATGGAAAAACTCTTACCTCTACTATACAAAAGTTTCAAGATAGAGCAGAAGAGAAAAGAGAGGTTGAGGTTTTAAGTGAAAAAGAGAATATATTTGTTTTAATAGATGAAGCACACCGTTCTCAATATGGACTTACAGCCTCTTATATGCGAAAAAGTTTACCAAATGCTAAGTTTATAGCTTTTACTGGAACCCCCATAGATAAAGAAAATAGATCAACTCTTCACGAATTTTATGGTGGTGAGTATATAGATAAATATACGATAAAACAATCCGTAGCTGATGGAAATACTTTAGCAATTTTATATGAAACAGGGTTTAGTAGATTTTTTATAGATAAAGAGCTACTTGATGCAGAGTTTAAGAAAAATTTTGGAGATGAGAGTGCTAAAAAACAGATGATACTTAAAACAAAGGCAACACAGTTAGATAAAAATGCAGTAGCTAGAGTAACTGAGATAGCAAAAAGTATCATCGAACACTATAAAACTAAAAGCTATTTAGAGGGTTTCAAAGCGATGATAGTTTGCCACAATCGATACCAAGCCATAGCTTATAAAAAAGCATTAGATAAGTTAGAAAAAGAGGGTATACATAGTTTTGAAAGCAAAGTAATTATGAGTTTTGATACAAAGAAAGATCCAGCAGATTTTTATGATTTAGCTACTCCAGAGAGGGATATAAAAGAGAGTATAGAAAATTTTAAACTACCTTTTGGTAATGTACTTGACCTGAATCGTAAAGAGAAAAAAAAGTTTGATAATACAGCTTTTTTAATAGTAAGTGATATGCTCCTTACAGGATATGATGCTCCAATACTTCAAACTCTTTATGTTGATAAAATACTCAAAGAGCATAACCTACTTCAAGCCATAGCCAGAGTAAATAGAACTCGTAGAGGAAAAAATGCTGGATATATTGTAGATTTTGCAGGGATAACTACACATCTTGTTGATGCTCTTGAGATATTTAGTGGAGATTTGAAACCGAGTGATGTTATGGTAGATATAGCACAAGAGAAGACCACTTTAGAAAATAGAGATGCAAAACTTGTTGAGTATTTTAAAACTATTAAAAAAGATAGGGAAAAGGAGAGAGATGCTTTTATAGTTCAAGCTATCCATTTTCTTGAACCTATCGATAGAAGAGATAAATTTAAAGAGTTAGTAAACGATTTTAACAGATCTATTACCATAGTTCTTCCAGACCCATTTGCTTCTAAATATGATTATAATTTTAAGCTATTCAATGAAATAAAGATTATGATAAAAGATACGAAAGAGAGAGTTACTCGTGAAGATAGTAAAAAACTTCAGATGATTTTAGATGAGCATTTAAAAGCAAATGGCATAGAATATCTTTTGGAAGAGGCTATCGATATAACAGATTATAAAAAGTTTCAAGAGGAGATTTTTAAAGAGGGACAACATAATCCACTGGATAAAGCTAAAGCGATTATAAAAGCAAATGAGGAGAAAAACCCAGCATTAGCACTAGAACTTTCTGAACTTTTGGAAAGAAAATTACTTGATGCAAAGTTAGAGCATAAACAGGCTATATTTGAGCTTTTTAGTGATATAGAAAATATTATAAATAGTTATAAAAATAGATACTCTTCTTTAGGATTATCGGATGAAAAACAGCTTGTTGTATATGATACTATAAAGGAGTATACAACACAACCAGTATCTTTAACACTTGAGATATTTGATACACTTGATGAGTGGTTAAAGAAAAAAGCTATTCTTGCACAGAGTGATGCACAAAAAGAGATGAGAAATAGTATAAAACCTCTTCTTTCACAATATGATGTAGAGAAAAAAACCTCTAAAATTATTGTAGCAAATCTGGTGAAAGCATTTGCATAGTGTAGAGTATGGTACTCAAAGAATAGAGTTTACTATAAAAAGAAAAGCAACTTTAAAAAATAGTTATATTCATATAGATAAAGATGGAATAGTTGTGAAAACAGATGAAAAAACATCCCTACAAGAGATAAAAAAGATGGTTTTAAATAAAGCATCATGGATAATAAAAAAAGAACCTTTATTTAAAAAAGAGAGTTTGAAAAAAGTGATGGTGACAGGTTCAAGAGCTTTATATTTAGGTAAAAACTATTATGTAACTCTAAAGAGAGAGGAGAGTGTTCAAGATATAGTTGTAAAGTTTATACACTCAAAATTTATTATAACTGTTCCCTTACAATATGATGAAATTTCTCTACAAAATGCTTTTGAACTTTTTTATAAAAAGAAAGCACAAGAGAAGATAATACCTCTTATGCAAAAATGGGCAAAAAAGATGGGGGTTTCTCCTTCTCATATAGGTTTTCGTTATGCAAAAAAAAGATGGGGAAGTTGTAGTTCAACAGATCGTATATCTTTAAACTATCATCTGATAAAGATGCCATTCTCATTTGTAGAATATGTAGTTGTTCACGAGTTAGCACATATAGTTCATCCCAACCATTCCAAAGATTTTTGGAAATTGGTTCAAGATTATATTCCAGATTATAGGGAGAGAGAGCAGAGGGTTAGAGTAGGGTTTTAATCTCTAAACATAATTTTTCAAATCTTTTGCTACTCTCTCCAACTCTAGCTATTACTCTTAATATAGCTTGAGGTACAGTAGGTTGTCTAATAGCTCCAATAGCATAACCTTTAGCTAAAAGTTGCTCTTTTATCTCTATAACTTTTTTATTATCTCCTATATAGATAGGTAAGATTAAACCATCTATCTCTATATTTAGAATATCTGCTATAATTTTTTGCCTTTTTATAATTTCTGATTTTAAAGATTTTCTATTTTTTATAATATATAAAAGAGCATTATGTGCTAAAAGAGTGTCATAAAGAGAGAGAGATGTCGCATAAATAATAGGTTTTGCACGGTTTATAAGATACTCTATAATATGAGCAGAACCCAAAATATATGCCCCAAAACTTCCATAAGCTTTTCCTAATGTTCCCATCTTAATATGGTTACTTTTTATAGTAATATTATAGAGATCAAAAACACCCATAAGTTTATCTCCTACTATACCACTACTATGTGCTTCATCGACAATCAGTAGTGCATTCGCATCATCACAAATTGTAAAAATCTCTCTATTACAAAGATCACCATCCATAGAGTAGATACCCTCTATCGCTACAATATTTCGTTTGGCATTGGAGTTTTTTAAGGCTACTTTGAGTGCATTAGCATCATTATGTTTAAATATAACAACATCCATACCATTTAGATTTGAAGCTAATACTCCTGAGGCATGATATTTTTCATCCATAAAAAGTGTATCTCCTTTACGTACAAGAGCTTCTATCATCGCAATATTTGCACTAAATCCACTTCCAACAATTACACTATCTTCAAAGCCATTTATTTTACATAAGCTCTCTTCAAAATCTTTATGGATCTGATGGTAACCATTGACTAAAAGAGATGCTTTTGTTGAGTGAAAAGGGAGGTTAGAGAGGGTTTGAGATGTTTTGGTATGAATCTCTTTATAATGAGAAAGTCCTAAGTAATCGTTTGAGGCAAAATCGAATAGATTGGTATCTATTATCTCTCTTGTTCTATATCTACCAGACCTTTTTAGTGCTTTTAATTCGTTGGTATAAAACATTTTTCATTTCCAATATTTTTTTGGATTGTAGCAAAATAATCATTAGAAGTATGATATAATTTTCCTATTTTAGGAGTTAAAATATGAACTATATATTTACCTTACTACTTTTATCTATCGTTGTAAAGGCAGAAATGATTACTATTATTTCTGCTGCTAATCTTAAGTTTTTCTTTTCAGATATAGTAAAAGAGTATCATCTTATCTATCCAAATGATAAGGTAGATCTTATTTTTAACTCCTCTGGAAATATCTCTAAACATATCTTATCTGGAAAAAAGTATGATATTTTTTTATCAGCAAATAGAAGATATGCACAAGATGTATATGATGGAGGCAAAGCACTTTATCCTCCAAAACTTTATACAACTGGTTCTATTATATTACTTATTGCATCAGATAAAGGATTGAATGAAAAGGGGATAAATATATTGAAAAATGATGCTATTAAAGAGATAACTATTGCAAATAAAAAAACAGCTCCTTATGGAATGGCAGCTATTGAAGCTTTGAAAAATGCAAAACTTTTTGATGAACTAAAATCAAAACTCTTTTACTCTACTGATGCTTCCAATATCATTGGAGATGTTTTATGGTATGGGCATAGTGGCATTCTTCCAAAATCAGCTATCAGCTTTTTACCACGAGGTTACAATAAAGAGGGAGAAAATTGGATAGAGATAGATCAAAAACTCTATACACCAATAGAACAATATTTTGTGGTTTCTAAAAGTGAAGAGAATAGAGATGTTACTCAAAGATTTATAGATTTTCTTTTGAGTGATGGACAGAAAATTTTTAAACAAAATGGATATAAATAATGAGATACATACTTTTAACACTCCTCTTAACATTTTCTACACTTCAAGCAACTATTCAAAATAAAGATGTAAATGATGTTTATGCTGTTGCAGAGATATTAAAAAATAAGATTATACATTTAGCTGGTGAAAAAAAATTGGATGTAAAATATATGAAACTACCAAATCAGTTTCATAAATCACCCAGACAGGTTTTACAAAAAAGTATAGAGGTTTTAAAAAAGATAAATAAATACCGTCAAAATAGTAATTTAGGGCAGGTAAGTGTTCCTATATATTCATCAGATGAAGTTGTGAGTGAAGATGTTTATTATAGTTTAATCCGTTTGAATATAGAGATAGATCTTTTATTGAAAAATATAAATTGTACACATATTGCAAAGCTTTCAAAAATGAAAAAATATAGTGGTAAAACATCGAATGATACATATCATATGATATGGTTAGCATCTTTAGCTATGGATGAAGTTCTAGGAAAAGGTTTCTCTCCAACAGATAATTATAAAGAGAGTGTACTTATAATAGATATAATTAAATTTATACGTAACTCACAAGGGATATATGATGATGTTATTATTCCTCAAAAAAAGATTAGAAAGCATCCTAATCATGTTTTGTATGCTACAAATAAACTATTATCTAAAATATCTAAAGTGGAAAAAAAGCTTTGGATGGAAGCTGTTGATGTTCCTCAAAATCCTCAAAGAATTATAACACCGACAGAAGTGTATGATTCTATGCAGATGATTGTTACTGAACTTAAACGTATTAGAAGAAGATTAGGAATTGAAAGATTTTATAAAATAAAAGATATAGATATATCAAAAACTCCATCGGATGTATTACAAAATATTGAGTATGCTATTGCACTATTTCCACAGTTTGATGTTAGTGATGAACTTATTCAATATGATAGAAACTCTTTAAAAAAGACGATTAACGATATGTACTCTTTAAGTGAGTTTATTTTACAAAAGGTTCATTATCTTAAGGAGGTTAAAGGTGTAAAAGTAGAATCTAAAGCACCTCCTATGATTTATGGTTTAAATACGATGCATATCTATCAAAAAGCGATAGAAACGATGGAGAAGATAAATAAATTAAGAGTAAAAGATAAGCTTTATAAAGTAGCGATACCACTCTCCCCAACAAAAGAGAAATCAACAGATGCTGTAAATGAACTTTTACTTATGATAGATGATGAGTTAAGTATTATTATGGAAAGAAATGGTATAAAAAATGTTCAAAGATGGAGTTATATTTTTAATAGAAAAAAATATTCTGGAAAATCTCCCTCAGATGTATATCATAACCTTTGGAAAATCTCTTCTATTATAGATGTTTTTCGTGGAGTAAAATATACACCAAATGAAACCTATATTCTTGCAAAAAAGTTGGAACAGAGAATAGATAATATTGTAAACTATTTAACTGTTAATAGAAAATTAGTTGATATTCATCAAAGTAGTACAAAAAGAGCTTCAGATGTTTTTTTTCTATCTTTAAAATTGTATGATATTTTAGTAAAAGTTGAAAAAAGAGCTAATATATCTATCGGTTCAGTTGAGATACCAAAGGAAAAAAGTATTACTCCTGATAGTGTATATAATGCTTTAAGAGTGATTAATGCAACACTTATAGAGTTAAATATCCATTTTGGAATAGATTCCAGTGTTGATGAGGTTGTTATAGATAAAAGAAAAACACCTTCTGATGTTTATGATGTTGTTTATAGATCATATGAGATGTTAAAAACTTTATTAGAAGATAGTAGTTATGAGAATTAAACTTTCAATTAAGGTTGCTTTTGGGAGTTTTTTTGTCGCTGGTGCAGGTGTATTGCTTTTTGCATATCTTTCATATTCTCAAATTACACAATATTTTAAAGAGAACCTTTTACATCACCTTTCTGTTGAGGTAGAGGGGAATGCTAAAGATATAGAATACTCTATGCAAAATATGATAAATAATCTAAAAACAATGGCAACTTCTGAAGAGATTTTAGGTTTAGTACGAGCAAGCGAAAATAGATTTCATTATGATGAAGTTGAAAATATCAATTTAGATGATTGGAAAAAGAGATTAAAAAAAGAGTTTTATTCTCATATGGAGCAAAACAATGCCTATTTTCAAATTAGAATTATAGGTGTTGATAATGGAGCAAGAGAGATAATACGAATGAATAAAAAGGGGAATATCCTTTTTAATACACTCGATAAAGATCTTCAAAAGAAGATAGATAAACGTTATTTTTTTGAGACTATTAAACTAAAAAGAGGGGAGATTTTTATCTCAAAGATAAATTTAAATAGAGAGCATGGTAGTATAGTTTTGCCTATTATTCCAACGATAAGAGTTGCAACACCTATATATAGTGGAGATAAAATTTTTGGAATTTTAGTGATTAATGCCAATATCGATATATTATTTAATTTAGAGAGATATAGAAATATAAAAGATTATAAAACATATCTTACAAATAGCCAAGGCTATTATATATTTCATGATGATATAGATAAAACATTCTCTTTTGAATTTCATAGAAATTATAAACTCCAAAACGATATAGAGGCAGATAAAATTTTTAATAAAGATGTAAACTTTTTGAGCTTTTATACTCATAATGATTTAGCTATATATGCAAAAAAGATTCAAATTGGTAATAGTTTTATAGTGTTAGTTCGAAGTGCTACAAATATTTTTCTTCAAAAACAATCAAAAGAGTATAGAAATAAGATGTTTTTTTATTTTTTGATAGTTACTTTTATGATCGCAATATTTTCTACAATTTTAACTCGTATTTTAACTTCACCAATTACAAAACTTACAAAAAGGGCAAAAATTGTAGCAAAAAGTGTTGGTGAAACAGAGGTTGTATTTGATGATATTCATTCCAATGATGAGATTGGAGAGTTATCTGTCTCTATCGCAACAATGGTTGATAATCTAGTGCAATCTAAAAAAGAGATTTCAGAATTTGCACTCTCTTTAGAGGCTGAAGTTAAAAAAAGAACAAGAGAGCAGGAGGTACTTTTATCTATATTTGATAAGGGAGATGCTGTTTTGTTTAAGTGGAATAACGATGATGTATGGAGTGTGGATTATGTATCTCATAGTGTTAGTAAACTACTTGGTTATTCAAGTAATCTATTTTTATCTGGTGAGATAGTCTATTCGGCATGTATCGATAAAGCTGACATAGATGTTGTACTTGAAGAGGTAAATGAAGCTAGTAAATCTGGGCTCTCCTATTTTGAGCATAAGCCTTATCGTTTGATAACAAAAGATGGATCTGTGAAATGGGTTTATGATTATACTGTTATTGTAAGAGATGAAGAGAGTGGAGAGATTACACATTTTATAGGTTACTTAACAGATATTACACAATTAAAAGAGTTAAATGATGAACTTGAGAAAAAGGTTACAGATGGTATTAGTGAGATACGTAGCAGAGATGAACTTTTAACAGAACAGAGTAAGCTTGCTTCTATGGGTGAGATGATAGGTGCTATTGCACATCAATGGAGACAACCACTTAATGAATTAAGTATAAATATTCAAAATCTTGATGATGATTATGAAGATGGATTGATAGATGAGCAGTTTATAGATGAGTTTATAGATGAAAATAAAAAAGTTATTACATTTATGTCCAATACAATAGATGATTTTAGAAACTTTTTTAGAATAGATAAAACAAAAGAGATTTTTAGTGTAAAAGAGGCGATAGAACAAACACTTTCTATACAGGGTGCACAACTTAAAAATCATGATATAGCACTTATTTTTAGTGGAGAAGATTTTGAAATAAATGGTTTTAAAAGTGAGTTTCAGCAAGTGATATTAAATATTATTAATAATGCAAAAGATGCTTTAGTCTCTAATAATGTAAAAGATGCTCAGATAGAGATATATTTAGAGGGAAGAACTATTAAGCTTTTGGATAATGGTGGTGGTATTCCTTTGGATATTATAGATAGAATTTTTGAACCATACTTCACAACAAAAGAGCAGGGAAAAGGTACAGGTATGGGGCTTTATATGTCAAGTATGATTATTAGAGATAATATGAATGGTATTTTAGATGTTAAAAATAGAGAAAATGGTACACAATTTATAATAGGGTTTGAAGATGAATGAGTATAAAAATATTGTTACAGTTTTATATGTAGAGGATGAAGATGGTGTCAGAAAAGGTTTTTTAAGAACTTTAAATAGATATGCTAAAGAGGTATATGAAGCGTCTAATGGTCAAGAGGGATTAGAGCTATATAAAATTCATCGTCCCGATATTGTTGTAACAGATATTAAAATGCCAAAAATGAATGGGATAGAGATGTCTAAAGCGATTAAAGAGATAGATCCTAATCAGAAAATAATAATAACAACAGCACATAGTGAAAGTAGTTATCTTTTAGAGGCGATAACATTACAGTTGAGTGGTTATATTTTAAAACCAGTTGATAAAAATATTCTAAAAGATAAAATTTTAGAACTAGCAAAACAGCAGTTTATTGAAGTAGAGATACATAAAAGTAGATCATTGATTCAAGAGATCGCTAACTTTCAAAATAATATGTTAATTGTTTATAATAAATCAGACAAGATGATCTTTACAAACCAGATGTTTTTAAAATTTTTTCATGTAACAGATATTGAAGATTTTCTTTCTAAATATGATAGTGATTGCGATATCATCACTAATTGTCAATCTAATGGTGAGTGGACAGATAAGTTTTTGAGTTATGATGATGATAAAAGAGTTATCTCTTTAAGAGATAAGAGTGATGATACAGAGAAGATGTTTATTGTAAATATTAAAAAGATAGAGAGTTCAGAGCATAAGATTTGTACATTTACAGAGGTAACAAAGATAGCTAAAAAGAAAGATGAATTTGAGAAAAAAGCTTTTAAAGATGAGCTAACTCAGATTTTTAATCGTGCAAAATTCAATATGAGATTAGCCGATGAGATTATTTATCATCAGCTTGAACAGAACGAACTTTCTATACTTTTTTTTGATATAGATCATTTTAAAATGTTTAATGACACATATGGTCATCAAATGGGAGATGAGATCCTATTTAGTTTAGCATCACTTATAAATAATTCATGTCGAAAAACAGATCTTTTTGCAAGGTGGGGTGGTGAAGAGTTTATCGTTTTATTACCAAATGTTGATCTAGTCTCTGCTATGAGAATTGCTGAAGCTAAAAGAGTTTTGATTGAGAATCATACTTTTAAAGATGGTTTGAAAGTTACATGTAGTTTTGGTGTCACTACAATAGCAGAGGGTGATGACCAAGAAAGCTTTTTAAAAAGGGTAGATGATGCGCTTTATATAGCAAAAGAGAATGGAAGAAATAGAATAGAGATGATCTCACCAAAGCAGATATGATGAAGATAGTTCATACATCTGATTGGCATCTTGGTCAAAATTTTAAAAATAGAACAAGAGAGCAGGAGCATAAAGAGTTTTTTTTATGGTTAGAAAATCTCATCATAGAAGAAAAAATAGATATGCTTATTGTTTCTGGAGATATTTTTGATACAACAAATCCTCCAAAATATGCACTAACTCTTTATCATGATTTTTTAATTAAAATAACACAAACAGTATGTAGTGATATTGTTATTGTTGGAGGAAATCACGATTCTATCGCCACACTTGAGATGACTCAAAAATTTGCTAAATTTTTAAATATTCATATAGTTGCATCGGGTGAAAATATGGATGAGGTGATTATTCCTATAACAAAAGATGGAAAGCTTGAGGCTATTGTTTGTGGTGTTCCATTTTTGAGAGATAGAGTATTAAAGATAGAAAATGAGTTTAAAGATGCGATGAGACTCTATTATAAAAAAGTATATGAGAAAGCTTTAGATATATCTTTAGATGTTCCTATTATTGCAACTGGTCACTTCACTACCACAGGTGCATCATTAAATCCAGATTCAGAAAGAGAGATCTATATAGGCAAATTGGTATCAGTAGATAGTGAGATACTTACACCATTTGATTATGTTGCTATGGGACATCTCCATAGAGAACAACAGGTAGGTGTAGATGAATTTATACGATATTCAGGATCTCCAATAGCTTTAAGTTTTTCAGAATATAATCAACAAAAAAAAGTTATTGTTGTCACTTTTGAAGGTAAAAAAAGAACAGATATAGAGTTAGTTAATATTCCATCATTTAAAAAATTGTATCGAATATCTGGAAATCTTTTAGAGATAAGATCGAAGATAAAAAGATATAAAAATATTGAGAATAGACCTTTTATAGAGGTGATAGTTGATGATGAATCATTCTTAAATATAGATACAGGAGAGTTTTTACAAGAGAGTTATGATCTGGGTGTAGATATACTCTCTTTAAAAAAGAGATATAAAATAGAGGATAAAGTTCTTATAGATGAAGATACTAAACTTAAGCAGTTAGATCCTTTAAATGTTTTTGAAAAGCGTTTAATAATGGAAGAAAATATAGTTAATAATAGCGAATTAAAAGAGCAATTAATAACTCAATATCAACTTATTTTAGAGGAGATATATAGTGAAGATAATTAAAGTAACTATACATAATATTAACTCGATACAGGGAACACATCAGATAGATTTTCAAAAGAGTTTTAACGATTATGGTATTTTTCTTATTACTGGGGATACGGGAAGTGGTAAAAGTACAATATTGGACTCTATTTGTGTCGCTTTATATGGTAGTACACCAAGATTAAAAGGTGCATCAGAAGTTAAAAATCTTTTTGCTATGAAAACTGATAGCTGTTTTAGTGAAGTTGAATTTGAAGTAGATAATATTTTATATAAAAGTTATTGGGGTTTAAGTAGAGTTAGTAGAGGGAAGAATAAAGGGGAGATCAAAGATTCTAAAGTCCAACTTTCATTTTATAAAGATGGAAATTGGGAATTAATAGATGGAAATAAAAGAGAGTTAATCCGAAAAGTTGAAGAGATTACAAATCTTAATATGGAACGTTTTACAAAAACTGTTTTATTGGCACAAGGCTCTTTTGATGCTTTTTTAAAAGCTCCTAAAAGTGAAAAATCTGAGATATTAGAGAAGATAACAGGAACACAAATCTATCAAAAAATCTCAAAAAGAGTGTATGAAAAATATAAAATAAAAGTAGATGCATTAAATCTATTAAAAGAGCGATTACAAGATTCAGATATTTTAGATGAGACTATAATAAAAGAAAAAGAAAATATTATAGATAGGGATAAAAAGCAAAATATTTTTTTAGAAAAAGAGATTGAAAGGATAAGAGATAGTTTATATATTTTACAAAATATTAAAAATTATAGAGTTGATATAGAACATTTCACAACTAAAAAGAGTGAGATAAAAAAAAATATAGAGCTATTTGCACCTCAAAAGATAAAACTTCAAAATGCACTTAAAAGTAAAGATATTTATCTCTCCATAATGCAAAAAAATAGTTTAGAAGAGGATATAAAAGATATATCTAAAAAAAGAGAGAGTTTACAAGATGAGTATATTAAATTAGAAGAAAAAAAGATATTTTTACAACAGGAACTTATTGAAGCAAAAAAGGCAAAAGAAGAGTTTGTTCAAGAGTCTATTCTTCAAAGAGATAAACTTCAAAAAGCTAGAGAGTATATTACTCAAAGAGATATGAAAAATAGAGAATTAGGAATAGTTCAACAAGAGTTTAAAAATAGAGTGTATCCATCAGAGCTAGAGTTAGAAGATAATACAAAAATAGATTTTTATATAGATGAAATCAAAGATAAAATAGATGTTATAGAGAAAAAACTTGTACCTATTGGTGATCTTTATAAGCAACAAAAAATTGTAGAAAAAAGCTTAAATAATCTATTGGTGGTAAAGAATTTAGATCAAGAGATATTTAAAAATAGAGAAAAAATAGTAGATTATCAAAAAAGATTAGAGAAATTAGACGAGCAGTTAAGTGAGTATAGAGAGAAAAAAGAGCATTCTATTCAAGAGATAGAACGATTAGAAAAATTACAAAGAGAACTTTCTAAAATAAAAGATTATGAGCAGGAGCGTTTGGAACTTGGTGAAGATGATGAATGTCCTTTATGTGGATCAAAAAACCACCCTTATAAAAGTTCTTTACCTGCAATAGATATTAATTTAATAGATGATATAAAGCAAAATAGAGAGTATCTTAAAGATATTGAAGAAAAGTTAGAGATAGAAAAAAATCTCTATATCTCTTTTCAATCAGATATAAAGATGTTTCAATCTATTATAAATAATTTTTTGGAAAAAAGAGAACAGATCGTTATATTTTCTGATGATACTCAAGAGAGTTTAGAGATACAAGAGAGAGAACTATCTTCAAAAATTGAAGAGATATTGATTATGGAAAAAGATGTTGAAGTCTTAGAAAAAAGATATAAAGATTTTGAAAACTTAAAAGAGAAACTAGGATATGAAAAGAGAATAGAGATTTTAAATCTTGAGCTAAAAAATTTTGATAGGAATATAAAATATCTATTAGATGGGGAAAATCTGCATCTAATAGAAGAGAGAATGAAACATAAAGAGAAAGTTTTAGAGAATAATCTTCAAAAATTGGGAGAAAATGAGAGAAAATTAGATCAAGATATAACTACCAATGTAACAAATAGTATAAATAGTAAATCTAATCAACAATCTTTAGAGAGTAAAAAGAGAGAGATACAACTAAAAATAGATGCGTTAATAGATGATAGAGGATTTAAAGATGAGCTGGAAGTAAAAGAGTTTTATATAGAGGATGAAGAGTTTATTAAAACTCTTCAAACAGAGCAGATAAAACTTTATCAAGATGAGATAGAGATAGATACACTTTTGAAAGATACAGATTTAAAATTAAGCTTAGAGTTACAAAAAGCGAGAGATAGAAGTGAAGATATACCATTCTTAAAGATAAAAAAGGATGATTTAGAAAGAGAAAGAGAGAAGTTAAAAGAAAATATTACACTTTTAAAGAGAGATATAGAGGAGTCTTTAAAATTAAAAGATGAACAGTATGAACTTTACAAACAGATAGAAGATGCTAGAAAAGAGCTTATAATTTTTGAAAAATTAAATGAACTTATCGGTAAGGCAGATGGTGCTAAATATCAGATATTTGTTCAAAATCTTACTTTAGGGGATCTTTTGGAGTTAGCAAATAAACATCTAAAATATCTTAATGATAGATATACACTTCAAAAAGTTGATGATGAAAATTTAACTATTTCTATAATGGATAATTATTATTTTAATGAGATTAGAAATATCAACACTCTTTCCGGGGGAGAGAGCTTTTTGGTAAGTTTAGCATTAGCACTTGGTTTATCAGATCTAGTAAATGATAGAATTCGAGTGGATACTCTCTTTTTGGATGAGGGGTTTGGAACATTAGATGAAGAAACACTACATAGTGCAATAAATGCTTTAGAAAAACTTCAATTACAGGGTAAAATGATAGGGATAATTTCTCATGTAACTTTATTGAAAGAGAGAATATTTGCACAGATTAGAGTTCATAAAAATTCTAGTGGTAAGAGTAATTTAGAGATAATTTGTTAAAAAAATATCTTTTAGTTGAATAACTATATGAAACAATTATAAAATATGCTAGTTTTTTAATCATATTTAAGGGCTTCATTATTCATTAATCCGATATACTAGTAGCATATTAAAATTCAGGAGAAAATTAATGGGTAAATTTGTTAATAACACAGAAGAGTTTTTTACATTTTGTGAAGAGAATGATGTTCAATTTGTAGATTTTAGATTTACAGATATTAAAGGTGCATGGCACCATATCAGTTATAGAATGAGTGCTGTAACTGCTGGTCAACTTGAAAATGGTTTACCATTTGATGGTTCTTCTATCGAAAATTGGCAACCAATCAATGAATCTGATATGCTTTTAACACCAGATGTTGAAAGTGCTTTTTTAGACCCATTTACTGCTGATCCAACTATTATTGTATTTTGTGATGTTTATGATATTTATAAAGATCAAGCTTATGAAAGATGTCCACGTTCTATCGCTAAAGCAGCTTTAAAACATGCTGAAGAGATGGGTGTTGCTGATGCCGCTTACTTTGGTCCTGAAAATGAATTCTTTATGTTTGATAGTGTAACTTTTGTTGATAACATTAATGAAGCTGGTTTCAAAGTAGATACAGAAGAGGGTGAGTGGAACTCAAATAACCCTTATCCAGATATGTATAATACAGGTCATAGACCAGGTACTAAAGGTGGTTATTTCCCAGTAGCTCCAACTGATAGTGCAGTTGATATGCGTGCTGAAATGATGCAAGTTTTAGAACAAGTTGGTCTTGAAGTTGTTCTTGGTCATCACGAAGTTGCTCAAGGGCAACATGAGATTGGTGTAGTATATTCTGATATTATTGGTGCTGCTGATAATGTTCAAAAATATAAATATGTTATCAAAATGATTGCACACCTTAATGGTAAAACTGCTACATTTATGCCTAAACCAATGTTTGGTGATAATGGTAATGGTATGCATGTTCACCAATCACTATGGAAAGATGGTAAAAACCTTTTCTATAAAGAAGGAAATTATGGTAACCTTTCAGAAATGGCTCTTAACTATGCTGGTGGTATCTTTAAACATGCTGCTGCAGTTAGTGCATTTACTAATCCATCAACTAACTCATACAAACGTTTACTTCCAGGTTTTGAAGCACCAAGTATCCTTACTTACTCTGCGAAAAATCGTTCTGCTGCTTGTCGTATTCCATACGGTGCAGGTGAAGGTGCAACTCGTTTAGAGATGAGATTTCCAGATAGTTCTTCTTGTCCTTACCTTGCATTTGCAGTAATGATGATGGCTGGTCTTGATGGTATTAAACAAGCTACTGTACCTGTTGGTCCAATGGATGAAGATCTATTTGAACTTTCTCTTGATGAGATTCGTGCTAAAAATATTCCTCAAATGCCTCATACTCTTCGTGAAGCACTTGAAGGTCTTATTGGTGATCATGATTTTCTTAAACCAGTATTTACTGATGAGTTTATTAATGCTTACCAACATTACAGATTTGAAAGAGATGTATGGCCAGATGAAGGTCGTCCAACTGCTTTTGAGTTTAAAACAACTTATCAATGCTAGTAGGCTTTTAGTCTTACTTTTTTCTCTCACATCTGTGAGAGAGTCCCCTTTTTCACCACTTCTATATAATTACATTTTTACTTTTTTGATATAATAACTCTACTCAACAAAGAGGTATATATAAAAGATGAAAAATCAGATAACACAAGAGATGATAGATGATATTATCCAACTTTCTAAACAATCAGATGATGAATTACAACTTAAAATAAGATTATTAGTAGATCTTTATAAGACTCAAGAGAAAAAAAATCAAAAATTAAAAAAAGAGAATGATTTTTTTAAATCTAAATTAGATAATAGAAATGTAGCAGATAAGAAAAAAGATAAATTAATAGAGCAACAATCAAGAATGGTTGCTATGGGTGAAATGATAGATTCTGTGGCACATCAATGGAAACAACCTTTAAATGCTATTAGTATGATGATACAGCTTTTAAGTGATGATTTTAAAGATGGTGATGTTAATGATGAGTATGTAGATGAACTCAATAGTATGATCTCTATGCAGATAGAACATATGGTAACAACATTAAGTGAATTTAGGAATTTTTTACGTCCATCAACAAAAAATGAAACTTTTTCGATACAAATAGCTTTAGATAATGTTCAAATTTTAATGAAAGATGAATTGATAGCTCAAAATATTCATCTTAATTTAGATATAGATGATAGTGTTGAGGTGTTTGGAAATAGAAACGAGTTGAAACACCTTTTTATAAATATAATAAATAATGCGATAGATGTTTTTAATGAACGTTCTATTAAACAAAGAGAGATAAAAATTCGTTGTTATAAAGATGCAAAGAGTATATATATTGAGTTAGAAGATAATGCAGGTGGTGTGCCTGAAAATATTATAGATCATATTTTTGAACAAAATGTTACATCTAAAGAGGAGGGTAAAGGTACTGGAATAGGGCTTTATATGAGTACACAAATAGTGAAAAAAAATAATGGAACATTAAGTGTTAAAAACTCAGATATTGGAGCATTATTTACGATTACTTTACCTCTATTATAATTATAACTTTGCTATAATTGCGAAATTGATATATATTTAAGAGTGTACTATCAAAATTTCAAGTTTTTAAGGATTTATAATGAATCAAATAGCTCAAGGTAAATACAAACCTTATCCTCAAATAGATTTGCCAAATAGAGAGTGGCCAAACAATACAATTACAAAAGCTCCAATATGGTGTAGTGTAGATTTAAGAGATGGAAATCAAGCTCTTATTAATCCTATGTCTATGGAGAAAAAACTTGAACTTTTTACACTCTTATTAAAATTAGGTTTCAAAGAGATTGAGGTAGGATTTCCATCTGCATCCAAGGTAGAGTTTGACTTTTTACGTCGTTTAGTTGATGATAATTTAATTCCTGATGATGTAACTGTTCAAGTGTTAGTTCAAGCTCGTGAACATCTTATAGCAAAAACATTTGAAGCATTAAAAGGTGTTAAAAAAGCTACGGTACATCTTTATAATTCAACATCTATTGCACAAAGAAAGATAGTATTTGGAAAAACTAAAGAGGAGATAATAGCTCTTGCTTTAGAGGGTGTTGAGTTGGTAAAAAAATATGAGAAAAGCCATAATGGTAAGATATTTTTAGAGTATTCTCCTGAAAGTTTTACTGGAACAGAGTTAGAGTTTGCTGTGGAAATTTCAAATGCAGTAACTGCTCGTTGGGGAATAAACGATACAAGAAAAGTGATTATAAATCTTCCTGCAACAGTTGAGATGGCAACACCAAATGTATATGCTGATCAGATAGAGTGGATGGCACGACATTTAGATAATCGTGAAAATGTGATAATATCTACACATACTCATAATGATAGAGGGACTTCAGTTGCAGCAACAGAGTTAGCTCTTTTAGCTGGTGCAGATAGAGTTGAGGGGACACTTTTAAGTAATGGTGAGAGAACAGGAAATGTTGATATTATCACTTTAGCTTTAAATATGACAACTCAAGGAGTAGATTCTACTTTAGATTTTAGTAATATTAGTGAAGTTTTAGATATTGTTGAAAGATGTACAGAGATGGAAACTCATGCTCGTCATCCTTATGTTGGTGAACTTGTTTATACTGCATTTTCTGGTTCTCATCAAGATGCTATAAATAAGGGATTAGCATATCAAAAAGCAAAAGAGGATAGTTTTTGGGAAGTTCCATATCTTCCAATAGATCCTGCTGATGTTGGACGTAATTATGAGAGTATTATCCGTATAAATTCTCAATCTGGAAAGGGTGGAGTAGCATATATTTTAGAAAAAAATTATGGCTATCAACTTCCAAAAGCGATGCACCCAGAGATAGGTCGTGCAGTTCAATCTTTGAGCGATGAGAAGGGGAAAGAGTTAGATAGTGAAGATATTTTAGCTGTATTTAAAGCAAACTATTTTGAGATGAAAGAGCATATCCATTTAGTAGATTTTACACTCTCTTCAACACAAAAAACAACAACTTGTGAATTGACATATAACTATAATGGTCAAAAAATAGTAGCACAAGGTGATGGGAATGGTCCTATTGATGCTTGTAAAAAAGCTTTGATGCAAGATTATAAAAATGAGTTTACTATAAGTTCCTATTCTGAACACTCTTGTGGTGATAAAAGTTCAGCAAAAGCTGTTGCATATATAGAGATTCAAAATAAAAATATTTTATCTTGTTTTGGAGTTGGGGCAGACAATGATATTGCTACTGCTTCAATCAAAGCACTTTTTTCTGCTTTGAATAGAGCTTTTTAGAGTCTTAATTTTTAGGAGAATAGGAGTTGTATCTCCTGTTCTGATAAGCCTGTTTTAAGAGAGATAGTTTTTACATCTAAAATATCTAAAAGATTTTTAGCTATTTCTACAGCTTTCTTTTTTTCTCCTTCCGCTAATCCTTCTGCTAATCCTTCTGCTAATCCTTCTTCCAAACCTTCTTGTTTCGCTATATCTTTAGCATATTTTAAAACATTGATATAATCAAGTCTAGCTTTTAAATCTTGTTGATAAGCAAACTGTTCGGATTTACTTAATTTCAGAAACTCAGCAACATCGAAAAAATCTTTTATAGTTTCATTATCTTTTATTTTTTGAGGAATATCCGTTAAATCTACAAGATTATTTAATATATATAACCAATAATCTAATTGAGTAGATAGTTCTTTTTCTGTTTTTTTAAATTTTTTAGTTTCTATATAATAATAAGTAAGTTTATCATAAAATTTTTCTTGAGTATATTCATCATATAAAGATACTTTTTTTATATAGTTAGGATTATCATCCATATTAAATTCAAGAAGAGCGATAAAATAGACTTTATTCAGTCTATAATCCCAATCACCTCTTTTGGCTTGTTCTTGTATAGGAAAAGATGTATAATATATACTTCTATCTTTAAAATATTTCTGTTTACTTCTTTGAAGTTCAACGATAAAATGATCACTGTTTTCATCAGTACAGTAGATATCAAAAATAGCTTTTCTATCTGTAATCTGTAAACCTAATTTTTCTAAATTCCTAAACTCTACATCAATAATAGGAACTTTTAAATCATCTATTAAATCATTTAAAAATTTAATTAATATATTTTTATGTTTTTCATTCCCAAAAAGCCATTTAAAACCAAAATCTGTAAATGGATCTATATATTTTTCTTTTATTATCATACACATATTTATCTCCTTAAAAAAGTAATTCACCTTGAGGATCTGTGATTGTTTCTATTCTTGGGGGTTTAGATATATCACTAAAAAACTCTTTTCTTTTTCCTATTTCTACTTGAATAATTCCTTTAGGCATCTTAAATCTTCTTTGAATTTGAGGGTAGAATTTTAAAATATCTTTATAGTAGTGAGAAAAAGCTGGGCCAGATACTCTTCCTCCTGTCTCTTTTTTATGCATAGGAGAGTTATCATCATTTCCAAACCATACAACTGTTTCTATTGTTGGTGAAAAACCTGCAAACCAACCATCAACATTTTTATTAGTAGTTCCTGTTTTTCCAGCTAGATCGATCCCTTTTACTCTTGCCCTAACTCCTGTTCCTCGTCTTACAACATCTCTTAAAATCGTTGTCATTATATATGCTTGAGTTGGTGTTGTAATCTGTTTTTGTATAAGCTCTTTTTTATAGATAGTTTTTAGATTTTGTTCTATACTAGATATCATATGTGTTTGCATCTGTATTCCGTGATTTGCAAAAGATGTATAATACTTGGCAAGTTCTAAAGGTGATAAAGACATAGTACCTAAAGATATAGAAAGGTCATGAGGAATATTTTTGATACCAAATTTCTTAAACTCTTTAAGTAATTTTCTTAAACCTATATCATTTACAAGGTTGATAGTTGCAAGATTACTTGAATGTACTAATGCTTCTCTTAATGTGATAAGTCCTTTATAGTTTTTAGAATAATTTTTAGGTTGCCATTTCATCTCTTCACCATTTTTTTGATACTTATATGTTTTAGCGATATCTATTAATTCAGTAGCACCAGAAAAACCTAAATCGATAGCTACTTGATAGATAAAGGGTTTAAAAGCTGAACCTGGTTGACGTCTACCTTGTGTAGCACGATTAAATGAACTTTTTTTATAGTCAATACTTCCAACAAGTGCTAAAACATCTCCTGTGGCAGAGTCCAGACTTACTAAAGCACCGTTCATTTTAGATGTATCTGTTTTGATAAACTGTGCATTTTTATCTTTTCTTTTTGCTTTTTTAAATGCTTTTGTATCATAACCATCTATTCTCTCTAAAGCAAAATTATAAGCATAAGCTAAAGATTTTCTTGCTGATTGTTGCAATCTTAAATCTATTGTAGTATAAACAGAGTATCCACCTGTTTTAAAATCTTTAATCCCTTTAGCTTTTAAAATTCTTGCTACTTCGTCTACTATAAATGGAGCTTTATTCTGTGTAAGTGTGCTTGAGTAAACTTTTGGATTTTCCTCTAAAGAGTTTTCATAAGTTTTTTTATCTATCCAGCCTAAAATAAACATTCTTTTGATAACTCTATTGGCCCGTCCCATAGATATATCATAATTTTTTGTTGGTGCATATGTACTTGGTGCTTTTGGTAAACCTACTAATATAGCGATCTCTTTAAGTGTCAAATCACTTAATTTTTTATGAAAATACCCATCTGCTGCTGTTTTTATGCCATAGTATCCATGACCAAAATAGATCTCATTTAAGTATCTTTCTAAAATTTGCTCTTTTGTAAGGTTTTGTTCAAGTTTTATAGCAAAAATAGCTTCTTTAATCTTACGTGAAAGCTTTTTCTCACGAGTCAACAGTTTATTTTTAACAAGTTGCTGAGTAATTGTACTTGCACCTTCGACAGCTTTTCCTGCTTTTAATACTTTAATAGCTGCACGAAAAATAGCATCTATATTTATTCCTGGATGCTCAAAAAAGGTTGTGTCTTCTATTGCCACAAGTGCTTCTATTGCACGTGGGGGTATCTCATCAAAAGGAGCATAGAATCTATGTTTTTTATCAAAAACATTTGCTATTTTATTACCATTTTTATCATAAATGATACTTGAAACTTCGGGATGGTAATCAACTAGTTTAGATATATCATATTCAAACTCATTTATATAGTATCCAATAACAGCAAATGGTGTTAATATTCCTATGATAAAGAGTGCTAAAAATATTCTTTTTATTATTTTCATTGTCTAAATTTCCTGTTAGCAAAATTTGCTTCTATAAGTATTTTTGTATATTGATCTTGAGGGTTTTTCAACACTTCTGACATTTTACCATCTTCTATAATTTTACCATCTTTAATAACGGCTATATCTTGACATAAAAGTTTAGCAGAATTTATATCGTGTGTTACAAAAAGTATTTTAAAATTCAACTCTTTTTGTAATCTCTTTAGAAGATTTAATATAATAACTCTTGTATTTGGGTCAAGAGCTGTGGTTGGTTCATCTAAGAGTAATAATTTTGGTGTTTTTTCTAAAGCGATAGCTATAACTACACGTTGTAATTGTCCTCCTGATAGTTGCGATGGAAATTTTTCTGTAAATTTTGTATCCAAATTTACTTGTGTAAATAGCTCTTTAACTCGTTCTTGAGATACAAAAAATTGATTTTTAATCTTGGTTAATGGAGAGAGTGCAGTAAATGGATTTTGTGGTACAAAAGAGATAGTATCACCTTTATTTAATTTAAAATTAGCATCATACTTAAGTATAGATTTAAAATTTTGAGGAAGCATATTTAAGAGAGCTTTAATAGTTAAACTTTTACCACTTCCACTTTCACCTACAAGGGCAAGTGATTTTTGGATTTTTAAATCTATATCGACAATAGTTTTATCTTTAAAGTTAATGGTGAGTTGAGATATATTCATAAGCTATTTTATCCAAATTTAGCTAAAAATATAAAACTTAAAGAAACCAAAAAATAAGGTTCCTATAAGTTTTTACAGTTATAATGCGAGAACAAAAAAAAATAAAGGGTTCAAAGTATGAAATTTACAAAAATTGCAACTGCTGAACAAATTGATCAAAAATGGATTTTGATTGATGCTGAAGGTAAAACTTTTGGTCGTATGATCACTGAAGTAGCTACTGCTCTTCGTGGTAAAAATAAAGTTTGCTGGACTCCAAATATTGATTGTGGTGACTATGTTGTTATCATTAATGCTTCTAAAGCTAAATTTAACGGTTTAGGTAAAATAGCAAATAAAGAGTATTTTTCTCACTCAGGTTACTTCGGTTCAACTAAAAGTGTTAAAATGACTGAGCTTTTAGAGAAAAATCCTGAGAAACTATACAAATTAGCTACTCGTGGTATGCTTCCAAAAACTAAGCTTGGTGCTAAAATGCTTAAAAAATTAAAAATTTATGCAGGTGACCAACACCCTCAC
>Ga0256827_10000428_pt1 | contig 26275 bp, 12 predicted proteins | sample CV84metaG_FD_185977 | JGI IMG/M metagenome (GOLD analysis project Ga0256827, IMG submission 185977) | Hydrothermal vent microbial communities from East Pacific Rise, Pacific Ocean - CV84 | ecosystem: Environmental > Aquatic > Marine > Hydrothermal vents | place: Pacific Ocean: East Pacific Rise...
ACGAGATAGACTGGATTAAAAATAAGAGAGCTGTTATTAGAAGAGTTTTTGAGAGAGGGAATGAAATTGAAATAAAGGAAATTATTAGATTTTATGGGAAAGATAATGTGAGAAATGAGCTATTAACTATGAAAAGAGGATATTTGGATTCATTCAATAGCAATATTGACAAATATATTAATGATTAACATGAAAATTTATAAGACTACAGTATCAGCTTTGTTGTGGAAAACACTATTAAAACTAATGACATTTGAGGAACTTAACTCCTTTAGATTAGTTGGAGGAACATCATTAAGTTTAATGTTGGGTCATAGAGTTTCAGTAGATATTGATTTATTTACTGATGCAGAATATGATTCTGTTGATTTTAATATAATTAATAGTCTAATTCAAAGTTCATTCAAATATGTAGAAATGGGTATTGGAGGCAATAATAGTATGGGTAAGTCTTACTATATTGGAGACAGTGCTGAGAATTTAGTAAAAGTAGATATGTTCTATACTGATAAATTTGTTTTTCCAATAAAAAAACATAAAAACATTAGAATTGCAAGCCTTGAAGAAGTCGCGGCAATGAAGCTTGAAGTTGTTGGGCAAAATGGAAGAAAGAAGGATTTTTATGATTTGCACGAACTTATGGATAGGTTTTCTTGGCAAGATATGATAGGTTTTTATCAAGAAAGAAATCCTTATTCATATACTGAAAAAGAAATCCTTGAAAAACTAACTGATTTTAAAACCGCAGATGCTGATTTTGATCCAATTTGCTTAAAGCATAAATATTGGGAATTAATAAAGATTGATATTGAGGAATCTGTAAAAGAATATATAAAAAGTAAGAAATAAAAATTAATGTAATTTTGCCAAGCAACTAATTTATAATGTCTATTTCTATAAATTGTATCTTAGCAAAGAATTCAAAGCAACTGTATGAGGAGGAAATTTCTTACAAATCTATTACTTTTAGTATTTCTAAATTTTCTAATAAAGCCATTTTGGGTTTTTGGAATTGATAGAGGAGTGCAAAATATGGTAGGCCCTTCCGAATATGGTTTCTATTTTACAATCCTCAATTTTGCTTTTATTTTTCAGATATTTCTAGATTTTGGGATTACCAATTACAACAATAAAAATATTGCCCAAAACAATCACCTTCTAAGTAAGCACTTCAGCAGTATTATCATTATTCGTTTCTTGTTTGCAGCCCTTTATATGCTTATCATTATGGGAGTTGGCATGCTTATGAAATATGATGCACGGCAAATGCAACTGCTGCTTATTATTGGAATAAATCAGTTTTTACTAAGCCTGATTTTATATCTACGTTCTAATATTTCTGCTCTTTTACTTTTTAGAATTGATAGTTTTCTGTCGGTTTTAGATAGAATTTTGATGATAATAATTTGCAGCGTATTACTTTGGGGAAATGTTACTGAGCAAGAATTTCAAATAAGTTGGTTTGTTTATGCACAGACAGCGGCATATTTTACAACAGCATTGATTGCTCTAACTTTTCTGCTTCCAAAAATGAATTTTAAAGGCTTAAACTGGAATCCAGCTTTCTTTGTGATTATAATTAAACAGAGTCTACCCTATGCTACTTTAATACTTTTAATGGGAATGTATAGCAGAATAGACACTGTATTAATAGAGCGTTTGCTTCCACAAAATGGTGAACTTCAAGCTGGAATTTATGCTTCTGCTTTTCGTTTACTTGATGTAGCAAATAATATGTCTGGCTATCTTTTTGCAGTTTTATTGCTACCTATTTTTGCTAAAATGATTAAAGAAAAAGAGGATTTAAGTCAAATGGTAAAACTTAGTTTTACATTGTTATTTCTATTCTCAACAGCAGTTGCTATAACTTCATATTTCTATGGTGAAGATATTATGAGACTACTTTATTCTCAACATAATACTGAAAGTTTAATACAGTATAATGACAGAATTATTGAGACTGCCAATGTTTTTAGAATACTGATGACTGTATTTGTGGCAACTTCTTCAACTTATATTTTTGGTACATTATTGACAGCAAATGGAAGCCTTAAGGTGTTGAATTTGGTTGCATTATCAGGAATGATAATTAGTTTGGCCGTTAATTTTGTATTAATTCCTCAATTTGAAGCCTATGGTTCTGCTTGGGCTAGTTTCTCTGCTCAATGGATAACAGCTTTATTACAAGTCTATTTCGCAATTAAATTATTGTCTATCAATATTGAGAGAAAATATATTTTCAGCATTCTAATATATATTCTAAGCGTAGTTATTCTCTCATATTTTTCCATATTATTGCCATTTAATTGGATTATTAATTTTGCTTTATTGAGCATTGGTATAGTGGCATTAGCTTTTGCTTTGGGACTACTTAATATAAAGGCATTTATTAGCATTATCCAAAACGAGAAATAATAAATGGGTTTAAATACTAGCAATAAGTTAAGCAATTTATGGTTGAAATCTGCTGCCCTTGGTAGTTTGTGGGCTTCTAATGAAATTATTGTTGGTAGTTTCCTTCACAATATCCGCTTTCCTTTGAGTGGCACAATAATGTCATTTTTCAGTGTTGTATTTATATTTGCGTTTATTAGTCGCTGGCCACAGAAGTCATTGATTATTAGAGCAGGAATTATTGCTGCTATGATGAAATCTATTTCACCATCTGCTATTATCCTTGGACCCATGATAGGAATTATTGTTGAAGCAGTGATATTAGAGCTATTTTTTCGATTATCGAAAGGTAGATTGTTTTTAATGCTTATTGGAGGAGGTTTGGCTGTTTCTGAAGTTCTTTTTCAGAAAGTTTTTACATTGCTTATTACTTTTGGCTGGGATATTATGTTAATGCTTGATGCTCTTTATGAATATGTCAATAAACAGTTTATGAGTTTTGGTTCTACAGGAGAATTAGCTGTTTTTATTCTTTTTAGTGTATATTTCATTATTGGGGTAGTTGCTGCAATAGTAGGAATACGAGCAGGAAAAATGAGTTTTATTATAGAAAAAGAAATAGCTGCTATTCCAATCTTTGTTCAGAAGAAAAACAAAAGTTTATTTAGTAATAACTATGATGAAAAATATTCGTGGGCTTTATTAATCTTTCATTTTTTGATTCTCATAATAGGCATGCAATTCATAAAGTCAACTATTTGGTATTATGGATTGATATATGTATTAGTATATTTTGGTATAATAGCAATACGATATAAGCGTGCTTTTAATCATTTGAAAAAGCCTAGTTTCTGGCTAATATTTTTCCTAATTTCATTGCTGGCAGGTTTCTTATTCTCCCAAAAAGACACTGGAAACTTCTTTAGTTGGACAGGTTTTTTTATCGGTATGAAAATGAATATTAGAGCTGCTCTTGTAGTTATTTCTTTTGCTGCCATAGGTAAAGAATTAAAAAGTCCACTTATTAAGACTGTCCTGTATAAAAATGGATTACAAAATTTTTATCGTGCTTTAAATCTTGCTTTTGGAGTGCTTCCGGAGAGTTTAAAGGCTTTTCCCGGTCCTAAAGAATTATTTCGTTCTCCAGTATTGTTGATTTCAAAGTTATTGCTTTATGCCGAAAATTTAATGACAGAACTAGAACGCAGAGATAAAAAAATGTTGCCGATAATTATTATTAGTGGAAATATACAACAGGGTAAAACTACTTTTGTACGTAAGGTTATTAATCGATTAGAACGGCAGAATATCGAAATTGGTGGAATAATGAGTAATGTTGAATATGATGGAGACCAAAGAGTAGGTTATACTCTTGAGAACCTTAAAAGTGGTGAGAAAATTCAACTTTGTAATATAGCAGAGAATAAGGAATGGAAAAAACAAGGGAAATTTTATTTTAATCCTGATGCTGTTATTCAAGGAAATGAAATATTAGGTTTTGATAATTCCAATCCAGACCTAATTGTAATTGATGAAATAGGACCATTGGAAGTAAAATCTGGAGGTTGGGCTCCTTCAATACAAAAAATAGCTGAAGAGGCAAAAGCTCCAATGCTTTGGGTAGTAAGAGATAGTTTGGTAAACAAAATTAGTAGAAAATGGCCTGTGGGAAAGATTTATCATTTTAAACTATCCGAAGATTTACCTGCTGCTGATGTTGAGAATATTGCCTTAAAAATGATAGAGGAATGGAAGACAATAGAACGTGAATGATACTAACCTAACGGATTGAAAAGAAAGAAATAAAAATCCCAAATTTTTCCTTACTTTTACCCTCGAAGAAATGATACCAAAAAAATGCAAGTTCGAGAATATCCCATATTAAAGCTTCTAATTGCTCTTATTATCGGAATATTAATAGCAAGATCTTATATTATTCCCCTAATAAGTTGGTATTATATTTTGCTTCCAATAGCCATTTTATCATTATTATCTTGGCCAAATAAGTATTTATTCCCCTACAAACACAGATATATTTCAGGTTTATTTATTTACTTCTCTTTTGTTTTCTTTGGTTTTCTTTTATTCCAAAATAGTTTTGAAAGTATTAAAGACGGTTATTTTGGTAATATTAATAGTGCAGAAAGTAAATATTACCAAATCCGAATAATTGAGCCTCCACAAGAAAAGCCAAATAGCATAAAAATATATGCAGAAGTTGAAGCAATAAGAAACAATGATATAATAGAGCCCACCTTTGGCAAACTATTGATATACTTACAAAAAAATTCAATTGCGCAGAAACTAGAGTACGGTGATAAACTAACTTTTAATAAGAACCTAAATAAGATAGAAGCTCCAAAAAATCCAGAACAGTTTAATTATAAAGCCTTCTTACAACAGAAAGACATCTTATTTCAAACATATTTAAGATCAGGAGATTGGGATAAATTAGCATCAAATGAAAAATACGGAATTGTGTATAATGCATTAAAGCTAAGGACATATTTACTAAATATTCTAGAAACCAATAATGTAAAAGGCGATGAACTTGGCATTGCAGCAGGGATGTTACTTGGACTGAGAGACCTCCTTTCCCCTGAATTAAGACAAGCCTATGCTGGAGCTGGAGCTATGCATATTCTTTGTGTTTCTGGGCTACATGTGGGAATAATATTCCTAATTCTAAATGCGCTATTAAGTTTCCTTAATCATTCTGTTAAAACTAAAGTCATTAAAGCAAGTATTATTCTGCTTTTCATTTGGTTTTATGCTCTTCTAACAGGGCTCTCCCCTTCTGTGGTTAGATCTGCTACTATGTTTACCTTTGTTATTATTGGGCAAAACATCAATAGACATACTAATATTCTTGGTTCATTATCAGCTTCTGCTTTTTTATTGCTAATTATTAATCCAAGTCTGTTATTCGACTTAGGTTTTCAATTATCATATTCAGCAGTTGTTGCTATTGTTATATTACAAAAACCTATGGAAAACTTATGGATTCCAAATAATATTGTTCTTTATAAAATTTGGCAATTAATTACTGTATCAATAGCCGCACAAATAGGCACCTTACCAATATCATTATACTATTTTCATCAGTTCCCAAATCTATTTCTACTAACTAATATTATTGTTATTCCTGCTGCATATATCGTAATTATTCTTGGGATAATTGTTCTACTTACCTCCTTTATTTCACCGATATCCTTATTTCTTGGTAAAGTATTGAGTTTCTTCCTAAGTTTTCTAAACGTCTTAATTAGTGAAATAGAGCATTGGCAATATTCTGTAACAAAAGATATATATTTGAATGATACTCTGTTAATTTTACTTATTGCATTAATTACCTCAATGTCTATCTGGCTTTTATTAAAGAAGAAAAAACTAGTATTTGTAAATATTTCAATTATTATTTTCATAATTATCGCAAATAGTGTCAAGTATGAGAATAGTGATGAAGTGGTATTTTATCATTCAACTAAGAATACATATTTGGCTTTTTATTCAGGTCGAGATGCTGTAATAATTTGCGACTCCGCTGTTATTAGTAATCCCGACATAATGAGCTTTCAAGTTAGTGGCAATGAGCTAAAGAAAGGCATAAAAGTAAGAAAGTTTATACAGATAAATAAGCTCACAGAATTTGAGAATAATAATATCAGTATTCACCCCCCTTTTATTAGATTTAATAGCGAGAATTATGCTTTCTCACCAATTAATAACCCTACTCATTCTCCCATTAAAGTAGATTATTTTATTATTGATAGGTTGATGAATATTAAAAACAATACAATTGATTCGTCCTCCAATATAATTCTAGCAGCTAATATTCCCAAATGGAAAATAGATAATATGAAGAATATTATTTCCAAAAAAGGTTCATATTATTCAATTAGGGATAGTGAAGCTTGGACAAAAAAACAGCCCTAAACATCAATGACATTTAGGGCTTGGATTAAAGTAAAACTAGTATTATTTAAATATCTATTTAATAATTATTAGTTTATATCCTATACTACTGTTATCAAAAGAAACAGTATAATAATACACACCAGCTTTAAAATCACTAGTATTTATTTTCCATGTATTTCTACCTCGATTCATAACAGTTTCACTACTAATAAGTACTTCACCAATTAGATTAGTTAATTGATATTGTACCCTTCCTGACTTTGGAAGATAAAAATCAATATTAGTATTATTCTTAGCAGGATTAGGTTGATTTTGATAAACACTAAATTCAGTTTCATTAGCATCTTCTATACCAACAACTCCACTTAAGTAAGCACACAAACTATCGTTATCAGAATACATATCACCTGTTAGTTTTGTACTTACACATAAGCCATAGTTACCAATAGGAGGTTCATATTTAGTATTGAAAGTATATACAACAGTATCGAAAGGAGCAATAGTATTGCTATATACTTCTTGAGCTTTAATAAAACCAGCAACCCTATATTCTACATTAACATTAGATATTGGATTATTACCAAAGTTTGTAATTTTCACTTTAACTTCTGTTTGCTGACCAATAAAAGTATTTCCTGATGGTGTTTCTATTACTGAAATACCAGCATCAATATCAGCAGGAAGAACAAGTAAATTCTTACATAGAGTATCATTAATGTGCTGCATATCATTACTAAGATCTGTATTTACACAAATACTAGAAGTATTCAGATTAACATCAAAAGTAGCATTGAATATAAATTCTACTGAAGAATCAGGAAGTAATACACCAGTATAAGTTTCAATAATACTTGAAGCTCCATTTACATTCAACGAAACAGGAATACTAGTTAAAGTATCATACCCAAAGTTTTTAATGGTCACTTTTACATTTTGAGTTGAGCCTAAAGCTATAGAATCACTAGGTAAAGTAATTTCAGTTACTCCAGCATCATAATTAAGTGGAGGAAAAAATAATTTAAAATCATCAATTGCCCAACCTTCATCAGTTGTTATCATAGAAAGCGATTCAAACTTAAATCTAAACTGAACTTTATTTCCAGTATTAAATACTGTAGGATCAAGCTTAATAGAAGACTTTATCCAAGAAGAATTAAGCATATTCCATTTATGCTGTCCATTCACATTTATATTATACCAATTTTGTGAACCAGCATATCCTGAATAACCAACAGTAGCCCATATTACACCATCAAAAGAGTATTCCAAATTTCCAAAAGCATTATTTGGTGTAGCACGCATATATTGCCAAAACTCAATAACAATAGAATCGGTATAAGACAATATTGTAAAATATGGAGAATACAGATATTCTGTTGACGATGATTGGTAATTACCATTTAATTTAGTAACCCAAGCATTAACACCACTATGAGCTGAATTAATACTTGTTGTTGTAGGAGTTCCTAATTCCCATTGATCATGTGTTCCCATAGCAAACCATTCATCAGGACCTTCAAAATCATCTGAAAAATTAGGATAAAAATTGTGTAAACCTTTAAAAATAGCACAAGCTGTGTCATTAGTAAAAACACTATCGTTAGGATAGTTTCCAATAACACAAACATTGGAATTACCTGCAATGAGATTGAATGTTTGACTAAATGCAAATATATGTTGCTCTTGTGGTGCCAAGGTACCAAAGAAAGTATCAAGAACTAAAGCTCCTGAATTAACTTGATAAGAAAGAGGAATATTATTTAAAGTATCGATACCAAAATTATCGATTTTAACTTTTACTGTTGTTGGAGCACCTTCAATATTAAAACTATTATCTTGAATAATTTCAATTATTGCTAAATCAGTAATTGAAGGTCGCCATAATACAATATTGTCAATTAATACATTATCTCCATCTGCATCGCCTTCACCATATTTGAGTCTATTAACAGCTTCGAAACTAATACTGAAAGTTTGTCCTGTATAGTTATCCAAGTTAAACACTTGAGTAGTAAATGGATCAAAATATATTGTCTGTGGTTGAAAAACACTATCACCAGCCGCATTCTTAAGATAATGAACCCCATTAACATCCGTTAATAATACTCTGAACCAAGAAGAATAACCAAGGCTCAAACCAGAATTACTTGTTTGCTTTAAATCAAATTTTAAACTTAAACTAGAGATAGAACTAGCATCAATATTACAACTATATGCTTGAGAAGAATGTTCAGTAATAGCAAAAGCTTGTTCAACAGAAGTTGGATTACTAGGCCAATCATTAAATAGCCCTCCTTCAAAATGTAATCCAAAAGAACTTGAATTAGATGCTGCATAGGAAGTAATACTAACATTTGACTCGACAGAAGAATTATGTCTGAAAGATAAATCTTTTCCAGATTCAAAATCCTCAATAAATGGGAATGTATTAATAGTAGGATAGCTTATTACCATTGTTTCAAGCATATCATCATTCTGAGTATTGCCATCGCCATTAATAGAAATATGCCCATTAAAAACATATTCACCACTTAGAGTTAAATCAAAATTTGTATTGACAACTACATCAATATTATCTCCTGAATTTACAAGTCCTGAATTAATAGTGTATGATAACGTATCAGCAGTAGGGCCACTAATTTCTATCACTATAGTAGCTGGTGTTGAAGAAAAATCAATATCATTGAGCCCATAATTTGTAATATTAACTTCTATTGTATCATTTACAGTAAAGTCACAGCTAGTATTAATTGGTTTTATAAGACTCATACTGCCCAAATCAATTGCAGGTGGCGTAAATTCATCAGCTCCTATAGAAGGACTTGTTGAACTTCTACTTTCTCCATCAATATCAGTAGTAACCCTTGTAAATGGTGTTCCTGTATTATAAAGAGGAATCCCATTTGAATGAAGATTAGATATGCTTATAAATGATGGTTCTATATTTAAAGAATTGATGTTTTCTGTTGGTGTATATGCTTGAAGACTTGCAAGATCTGTCATATTTGACGATCCCCAATAAACAAACTCAACATTGCTAGTATCAGTAAAATAGTTGTTATTATCACAAATCTCTATTCCATTAATATTATTTACAAATAAAGCATATCCTACAGAATATATATTATTATTAAGAAGTTTAATATGATTATCGCTACCCAATTTAATGGCTTGAGTTTGATCTGCTTGCCCCACAGGAATATTAATAGAATTATATGCTATATCCACATAATTAGCACTTGACAAATTAATTCCTATTTTGTAGCCATTACCATTAATTGAACTAATCATATTATTTGAAATCAGACTTCTATTGATAGCATCTCCACCTCCTTTAATGTTGATTCCATAACTTGAAGCTGATGGATTGCTTACAATATTGTTATTACTAATATCATAAATATTTGTTTGAAAACCATAAATACCATAAACAGAAAGATTATTACCTAAATCCTCCATATTATTAGCAGTAATAATTAACGAATCTGCTTTAGTAATATAAATACCATATCCAACATAATCTCTGAACGTATTATTGGTTATTTCGATATTATAAATATGACCTGCATTATTATGCTTAAAAAATATACCTTTATAACCATTATTTAAGATATTATTATTAATATAGATACCGTTAACATCCTCATTTTCTGCAAATACACAACTTGCTTTTGCCGTATTTGAAGTAGATGAACTACTTGTAAGAATACAATTGTCAATATGAATATTATTAGCTCCATCTATTAATTTTATTACATTTCCATTATTAGTCCCAATTGCCGTTATTTTCAGTTTCTTAAAATTAATATATTCTGCTCCTTTCAATAAGAATACATAATTGTAGGAAGTACTTACAACATAATTAATGTCAACACTTGTACTATCTAAATCTGTCGCTTGAAATGTAATTGGATTGCTAGCATTATTACCTTTTATCTTTTTAATAATATTTTGTTCGCTATAATATCCAGAGTCAATATTGAATATTACAGATCCACTAATTCCACATAAATCAAGGTCGTTAATAGCACTAGCAATACTTTGATAATTTGAATTTGCATTAACACCTATTGAATAAGTTCCATTAAGAGGAACAATAATATATGAAGTAGTAGTATCATTAGTTGAGATAGTATCATTAGATAAATCAACCCAAGCTTTTATTTGAGTATATCCTCCCATAAAAGTATGTGCATTAGTAATAGTAAGAGTATCACTTTCTCCTTGAGCAAGATTACCTGTCCAAGAATAAGATGTTTGTAATTGATTATTCTCAGACCAGTTTATTGTTGCTGATGATATATTACTAAGACCATAATTTCTGAGAATAACTTTTACAGCACTTGCAGTAGTACTACTTGCTGAATCTACTGGTTCAATAATACTAATTAAAGCAGCATCCTTTGATGGAGCGGGAGTAATATTAACTTCAATATGAACAGAATCACTCACACATTTTCCAAAACTTTCTTGTAAGAACCTAATATTTGGTCTTACACTAAAAGTATTAGAAATAATATTAGAATTACAATCAAAAAATACTGAGCCATGACTTTGAGCTGTAGAGACAAACGGAGTTGTTGATTGTTTTACACCAACATAGCTTAACATATCATCACCTTTAAAGCAAGTTTCAATAATTATATTACTCTCACCATCCCAATAAAAAGGAGTATTGAAAGTATGAGTATTCCATAAATACGATTCAATATAATCCACCGGACCAAAAACCGTTGTTAATGTACTATCAAAGTAAGTTTGATTTAAGTCAGAATAGTGAGTATGACCTATTTTTATAGTGTAATCTTTAAGCAATTTTGCTTTCACATAAGCAGCTTCAAAACTTACATTCTTAATATAGCCTTGCATCAATCCCATTGCAGAAAGCTCAGAAGCTTTAATCAAAAACTGATGACGAGCTCCCTTACTATTTGAGCCATAAGGAGAAGGTCCATTAATACCACTAATACTACTGCTTGTACCTATTTGATATATACTATCAGGAATATATTTTCGAGAATTAACCCAATAATCTATATCAGAATATAAAGAAGGTGTTAAATATGGATTTCCTATTCCTTCAAGCTGAGTTAATACCGAATCTGTAAACCAGAAAAGTGAGTCTGTTGATGTACCAATTATACTTGCCTGAGTAGAATATGGAACAGTAAGCCCACTAACTATTGGTGTAGTTGGAGTATAAAAAGATTTAATAGAATCAACAACTAATGTATCATTAGCCGAGTATGTTGTATCCAACGGATTTGAAATTGCTGCTGTAATAGTGTAATTAGTCCCATTACTTCCAGAACTCAAATTAGCTAATGTTGCAAAAGTAAAATTCAAAGTGTCTTTTGGCCCAATATTACTATTAACAGTTTCTGGTGAAATAAATGCGCCATTATCTATCTTATATATTACACCATATCCCCCATAAAGTGTATCAATACCCATATTAACAATATTTACTGACACAGTAGCTGATGAAAGTCCACAACCATCAGTAGGAGAAATCAATTCTGCCATATTACCATCAAATGCTGGTGGAGGAACATTAACATTAAGAGGTACTCTTAAACTTGAACACCCCAAATGAGCTTGGGTAACAAACTTTGTATTTGGTCTATTACCATTACTGACATCTCCGGCAAGATCACTACTTGATACAAAACGACCTCCTTTTGAAGTAATAGAATTATAGCTAGTATTGGTATAATACATTGGAGCAGAAAACCCAAAACGTCCACCAACAACATAGATTTCAACTAATAGGTTGCTCGTTCCATCCCAATGAAAAGGTGTGGCTAAAGTATGAGTTACCCAACCTGCGCTTGATGCCGGTACCGAACCTGAATATACAGAAGTGAGTGTATTAGTTAAGTATGTTGTTGTTAAACTATTTATTGCAACATTAGCCATCTTTATTTCAAAACCTGACAAATTATTAATTGACCCATATATTTGAAAAGCAATAGATTCAATATCTCCTGATGTAAGACCCAAAGCAGTAAGCTCTGATGCTCTATATAATATTTGATGTTTACTCTTTGTTCCATAACCATATATATTGGGACTCCACATTCCGTAAGTAGAATTACCTAAGCCTGCAATAGCAGTTTTAGATGAAATATTAGTATTGTTTTTTACCCAATAAGTTGTTGTATCAAATAATATAGGTGTAGTATATGTAGTATCAACAGTTAATATATTTGAGGTAGTATCATTTTCATACCATTCAATGGTATAAGGAGAATAAGCAGTTAATGTTGTTGACCTTGCATAATTTATTGTAACATCAGTAACAGAAGGAGCTTGAAGCAGTCCCAATGAAGTTACTTGTCTATTAATAGTATTATTTATGCTAATTGCATCAGAAATATGATTTACTGTTAATTCAAAAGAATATATACTATCGATGGCTGTTGAAGTCATATCAATAGTTTGGCCAAACTGGTGTGTAAGAGTAGCTCCAACTGCTAATGTTTGTGTAATAGTATCAACAACAGTTGTTGAACTTCCCTCAATATGATATGAAACAATAATTCCAGAAGCAATATCTGTTACACCTTTATTTTGAATTGTAATTTCAACATATTCTGTATCTGTTTTATCACAACCATCCAAAGGTTGATTTAAATCTATTACTGCTACATCAACCAAAGGAGATGCATAATAATCAAACTTTGCTGTATCATTACTATTGAGAGTATCAGCAGATATTGCTGTATATACTTCCAATGAATAATTTAATACAGGAAGTGTTATTGAAGCTATACTTATGGTATCAAGCTGTGCCGGTAATAGAGTTCCTGACCAAGTATAATTTACAGGAGTATTACCATTTAAACTATATTTAATAGGAATAGAAAATAAAGTATCACTACCAAAGTTTCTAACGAGTGCTCTAATATTTAATACTCTAGCTTGCGTATCAACAGCAATAGGATCAATAATATCAATAACTCCGGCATCTATTGGCACAACTTTAAATTCGTAGGCACCGATACTTGGAGTTGTTGAATTTCTTTGATTCATATCAATATCATGAGTAATATAAGAAATAGGAGTTGCAGCCGATTGTAAATCACTTGAATAAGAACGACCATTATCAATAGAATATAACTTTGGTTCTGCAATTTTTGAATTTACATCCATATTAGTTGCATTTCTGATACCAGTTATGCCAGAACTCTTAGCAACAGATGTTGCTCCCCATTTTATTATTGTACTTCCAGAAGTATAATAAGAATTGTAATCAAGTGAAGATATACTTGAGCTTCCACTCGAACTTGTTTGTAGAGTAAGTGCTCCTCCAATATTCGCAATAATATTATTTTTAATACTAATATTAGTATAACTTACCGTATTTGAAACATATAAAACACTAGAATTTGAAGCTCCAGAATAGGAAACTAAAGTATTATTTGTAATTTCAATATTAGAAGAATATTCAACATAAAGAGCTCTAAATGAAGGACTAGTCGAATTACCTTTTGAAATACTTATATTATTATAAATCTTTGAACTATTTGATGGTGTTCCACTACTACTAGTAACATATATTCCATAAATAGGACCATCATTACTTAATATTAATTCATTTCCTACTATATTAAATTCATTACACTTATTTAAACTTATAGATGTTTGATTTTGAGTTCCTGGAATATAACTACCCACTATTTTATTGTAACTTATTGTGGGACTCTTAGCATTATTAATATAGATAGATTTAATATTAAACTCTTTTAAATTGTTTTTGCTAATTAATAAATTCTCAGATAATAACTGATTAATTTTAAAAAATATGCTGTATTTACCTCCCCTTATTGTATTATTAATTATTGAAATATTATCTGCTCTTTCCGTACTATATATTGGAAAAGCTTGTGCTGTAGTATTTTCAAAATAAATATTACAATTATCTATTGTAATGTTATGTGTTCTATTTGTAATTAATATTCCATTACCATTACTTTGTCCTGTTCCTTTTATGGTAATATTCTTAAAAGTAATATAACTAGAATTATTTAATTCAACTATTGAATTTGATTGCAATTCTCTTTCAATAATAACATCTGGGGCATTGTTTGTACTACTCTCAAACGTTAAAGTATTTATTGAATCAAGACCTGGAATATTAGAAAAATATAAAATATCATTATAAATTCCGGGATTGATTTTTATGGTAGTAGGTCCAGATAATCCACAATTATTTAAATCTTCAAAAAACTCACTAAAGTTTGAGTAATTAGCATTTACTCCACCAAGAGTATATGTGCCACTCAATTTAGAAACACAACCATAAATAGACATCTGAATAGTATCATTTATTGGCACAGCATCAATATTATCATTAGGTGATGATGCCCAAATTTTTAAGAGGTGTGATCCACTTGTAAAACTATTGGTTGAGATATTAATTTCAGAAGAAACTATTCCATAATCTAAAGAACCATTCCAAACATAAGGTGTTTGAGAAACACTGTCCAATTCCCAATTAATGGTAGTTTTTGTTAATGCAATATCGCCACCATTTCTTATTCTTACGTTAATAGGGATAGGTTGAGAAATTACTATTACTTTCTGAGGACTAGCAATAGTATCCAATGCTACATCATAGTCAAAATGTTTATGTTCTAACTTAATAAGCATATTTGGTCTTAAATCACTTTGAGAACTAGCATTCGGATTTGAATTTTCTCCAATAAGAGTTAATGCTTTATTAGGAGAAAAAGAATAATTCCATTTAATATAATCAGAAGTTAGGGCTGATGGTCTATACCACCTTACAAACACCATAATATTTGAAACTCCATTATAAAAAAACTGATTTGAATCAAAATTAAAATCTACATAACCCATTTGTGATGAAACACCAAAAGTAGTATCACTATACACTAATGTTGCACCGGCTAACTCGCTATGATATTCCAAAGAATCAGAAGGACAATAAGTATCATTAGTGCTTTTAATATAAATTTGAACATGAGCATCATTATTCAGATAACTAGTTGAATTTGTTTTAAAAAAAGAAATACTACTAATATTACCATAACTATTTCCCATTTCTGAAGCCGTAATCAAACTTACATGATCACTATAATTATTAAGAGATGATATGGTTCCATTATATATTGGCGAATATTCTGTCGTTGTACCACTAGTTCCAATATTTATTTTAATATCCTTTTCTTTATTCGTAAAGTTCAATCCTGAAGCATTAGGAAATATTGTTGTATTATTATTTACCGAATTATCAATAGCTAGAATATAATAGTAAACTGTGGTTCCATATATTTGCGAAGGAATAGTTCCTAGATACATATCTCCACTAGTATTAGTCATATTTATACTGTCAGTAACTCCGTTTATTGTATAAATAACTTTTGCAGCATAAATACCAGAACTATCAAAAAGCTCAGCATTAATATTGAATGGACCAGTACCATAAATAGTATCAGTTAGAATTGGATTTTGTAATGTTATTGAGGGAGGATCAAGCTCATCATTCGAAACTGTAAGTTTTACATCATCAATTAACCAACCATAATTAAAATACCCCCCAAAACTAGCAGTATCTAATAATGAAAACCTTACTTTAAAGCTATTATAATTTCCAGTGAAGGTATTTAGATTAAAGGTTTCATTCTTCCACCATGTATTTGTAGGAGTTGCTAATTGATCACTAGGCAACCAATCAGAATAGGATGTTGCAGAAAATTTATTTCCATTTGTAGAAAAAAACCCATTCCCCCTATACTCATCTCCAGTTAGCTGCGTCCAAGTTTGTCCATTATCAGTACTAACTTCTATATACCCTCCGTTAAAGTAACTAACTTTACAAATCTGATGGAAAGTAAGACTAATATTAGAATATCCTGTAATATCAATAGCATCAGAAGTTAGAATAGCAGAATCTCCAGCAACAACAATCTTAGAATGAATACTATTCTGTCCACTGTATTGTAAACTATTTGTAGTGTCCCATGCAGCACTACCACTTGAGGCAAAGTCTATGGGTATTGATTCAAAATCCTCAGAGAATTTCACTACTGCTTGAGCGTTTATATTACTACTAAACAGTAACATAGTAAATACTAATAATAAGAAATTGAGATTCTTCATGCTATTAAAGTTTGTTATGAATAATACTATTTTGAACTATTCGTCAATTATTGCTATCGACAATCATTTAATTTTGCAAAGATACTTATAAGCAATTCTACCAATAAATTATTGGGCACAACAAAACTACTACTCACATACTACAAAACTACTACAGCGAAGTAATTCACAAGAAACGTGATATTTGTTAAAGACTAGAGATATAGGTAATTAGATTACTTTTTTCATCAAGACCTAGTTTCTTCTTAAGCCTATATCTACTTGTTTGGATGGATCTTGTACTTATATTTTGAAGGTTGGCAATTTCTTTGGAAGTAAGATTCATTTTAATATATGCACACATTCTTAACTCACTTTGTGTAAGTTTAGGTTGTATGCTTTTTAATGTATTAAAAAAATCAGGGTGAACTTTCTCAAAATGAATTTTAAAACTTTCCCACTTATTGCTAATCTGTGCTTTTTGTTCTAAGTTGCGTTTTAAATCTATTAAATTAGATTGTATAGTACCAATGCTCTTTTCTTTTGATATACTTTCAATAGTATTTGTTAGCTCATCAAAAGCAGTTTTTCTTTGATTCTCAGAAATAACTAGTGTAACGAGTTCCCTATTCTTTTCATCAATCTCAATGGTTAAGTTCTTTGTTTCTTCATTATGCTTCTTTTTATTCTCTTTTATTTTTTTTAGAAGTAAAAAAAGCAATACAATAATAAGCATACTTACACTTACCATCAATGCCAATAGTATGTTTCTATTTTTAAATTTCTGCTGCCAATAAAGAGCTTTCGCCGTTTTTTCATCAAGTATTAATTGAGACTGTAGAGCTTCAATATTTCTTTGTGTATTTGCTTCGTATAATGAATCTTTATAATGATCTAATTTTTCATAAATCTTAATAGCTTCAACAGCTTTACCTAAATTTTGATAATCTTCAATTAGTAAATAGTAATTATCAATAATAAAAGACGAGAAACTATTATCAAAACTTACTTTCATACTTCTATTTAGAAACTCAATAGATTTATTATAATTACCTCGAATAGAAAATATCTTTCCGTAATTACCTAAAATAGAAGCTTTGGCTTGAGAATTATTAATTATTCCATTTAATCTCTCTGCATAAGATATATATTTTAGAGCAGAATCTAATTCATTAATAAAAATATACGATTCTCCAATATTTACATTTGCATAAAGTATGGAAAGAGAATCATTCATTACCCTACTAATCTCTGCAAATTTCTTAAAATAAGATAGTGATTCACTATGCTTTTTTTCAGATTGCATGAAAATCCCCAGAGCATTATTTAATACCGCTTGAGCTCTTTTATAATCATTTTCTTCAGCTAATTGCAAGCCTTCTTTAAGGTAATTATAAGCTTCGTCGTTATTATGCGTCGTAATATTAACCCTACCTAAACCATGAAAACCTGATATTTGCATGTGAATATCATTCAGTTCAAGCCCAATCATACGTGTTTTACTAAAGCACTCTATAGCTTTCAAAGAACTTCCTCTATTTAAATAAATATACCCCTTGATGCTATATAGATTACCAAACATAGCTTTATTATCAAGAGAGTCTCCCAATTCAAAAACCTTGTTAATTGCTATAAATGAAGCATCAAAAGAATCCTTATTATAATAATTAAAAGCTTTATTTGCATAATACTTTACACTATCAATATCGCTATCTTGTGACAATAACTTACCCTCAAATGAGCTAAAAAGTAAAAGTAGAAGTAAAAGTATGTATTTGATTTTCATTAATAATATTGCTTAAAAATTAGTACAAAGTTATTACTAATTTATCTTACTTTTGTAAACTAATAACGTATCCATAAGAATAATTTATTTTTGTGGAGATCTATATATAAATTTAATTTTAGAATATGTATTCTGATCAAGAAGCATCCCAGTCGAGAGGCTGTTGTCATGCACCATCAACTTATCAGAAGAGCGAAGATATATCTCAGCATAGCTGTTGTAAACTAGATGCTTACGACTGGCTTAGCGACATCAATTTTGTTGATCAAAAGCGTTACTTCAATATTATTGAAGTACGTTTTAAGAATAATAGAAAAGATTTCTATCGCCTTCCTGATAATGAAATATTCCGTGTTGGAGATATAGTAGCTGTAGAATCAAGCCCTGGACACGATATAGGTATCGTAAGTTTAAGTGGGGAGATTGTAAGACTACAAATGAAAAAGAAAAATGTAGATATTGGTAATCCCTACTTCAAAAAAGTATATCGTAAAGCTCGTACTTCTGATATTGAGAAATGGACTCAGGCAAGCGCTTTAGAAATTCCAACAATGATTGGTACTAGAAAAGCTGTGATGGAGTTAGGACTTGATATGAAAATTAATGATGTTGAATATCAAGGCGATAAAACTAAAGCTATTTTCTATTACACTGCTGATGGAAGAGTTGACTTTCGAGAATTAATAAAGATTCTTGCCGAAAAATATAGCGTTAGAATAGAGATGAAGCAAATTGGTGTCCGCCAAGAATCTAGTCGCCTTGGTGGTATTGGATCTTGTGGTCGTGAGCTATGCTGTAGTAGTTGGCTTACTGATTTTAAATCTGTTTCAACCGTTACCGCTCGAAATCAACAGCTCTCAATGAATCCTCAAAAACTTGCTGGTCAATGTGGAAAATTAAAATGTTGTCTTAATTTTGAGAATGATAACTATAAAGAACAGCTTAAAAAATTCCCAAATAATAAACCAAAATTATTCACAAAAGCTGGTAATGCTTATTTCCAGAAAATGGATATTCTTAGTGGTATTATGTGGTATACTTATGAGGACAATCCTTCAAACTTTATTTCATTAAGCGTTGAAAATGTTAAAGAAATTCAAAAACTAAATGCTGTTAATAAAAAACCAGAATCTCTTGACGAATATACTGAATCATTAATTGAAGACGATGTTAAGTTTGATAATGTTATAGGCCAAGATGACCTTACTCGTTTCGACAATAAAGAAAAATCAAGAAGAAAGAATAATAAAAACGGAAAACGAAATAATTCTGATAGAAATAGAAATAAGCAATTTTCAAAAAACAAAGACTCAAATAAGGAAACCCAAAATAGGGGAAAGAAAAGGCCAGAAGCTAAGGTAGAAAATAAAAACTCTAAGCAAAATAATAACAAGCCAAAAATTAATCCGAATAGACAAAAAAATGCTGGAGCAAATCCTAATTCTAAAAATAATAATAAACCAAAACGAAAATTTAATAATAATCGGAACAACAATAAACCAAAACAAGAAAGTAATAAACAATGATAGTAAGAGGATTACTACATAAAACAATAATTGCATTTTTAGGAGCGTCAATAACTCTCTTAACTTTATCTTGCGGGAAACAAACCTTATACGATCATAATATAGAGGTGAATGAACCGTGGCTTAATACTAATAAAGCAGAATTTGAAATTGATATACAAGATACAATTAATACGTATAATGTATTTATAAATATTAGAAATACAACTGATTATCAGTATTCTAATCTATATCTTTTCATTAAAACTGTATTTCCCAATAATAATATTGCGGTGGATACTGCAGAGATTTTTCTTGCTGATATTAAAGGTAATTGGTTGGGCAAAGGATTTGGTGATAATAAAGATTCTCAAGTACTATTTCGTAAGAATGGACGTTTTGCAAGGAAGGGAGTATACTTTATTAGTTTGGAGCAAGCTATGAGAGATACAGAATTATATGGAATTAAATCAATTGGTATAAGAATAGAAAGAAGTAAATAAGACAATGGCCAATAATAAATCTCAATCAAAAACAAAGAAAACTAAACCTAAAGATTCTAATACAATTAATAGAATCATTAGGTTACTGTGGATAGCATTTTTCAGCGGTATTATTTTCGTCACCATTTTATTTACTACTATCTCTTATGGCTGGCTTGGTTTCATGCCGAGCTTTGAAGAACTTGAAAACCCAAAAAGTAATTTAGCTTCAGAAATATATTCAGCAGACCAAGTATTAATAGGAAAATACTTTATTGAGAATAGATCCAATGTTCACTTCGATGAACTTTCTCCCAATCTAGTAGAAGCATTAATTGCCACAGAGGATGCAAGGTTCTATGAGCATAGTGGAGTTGATTTAAGAGCTTTAATGCGCGTATTTAAAGGAGTTGTTACGGGCCATAGAGCAGGAGGAGGTTCTACTGTAACCCAACAATTAGCTAAAAACCTTTTTCCCAGAGGAGAGGTTTCTAAACTTGGAGTTGTTATTCAAAAACTAAAAGAGTGGGTTATTGCCACAAAATTGGAATATAATTATACCAAGGATGAAATAATAGCAATGTATCTTAATACTGTTACTTTTGGGGCAAATACATTTGGTATTAAGACTGCTTCTAAAACTTTCTTTGGTAAATTACCCTCAGAACTAAACCGTCAGGAAGCTAGTATGCTTGTTGGACTTCTCAGAGCTCCTACATATTACAATCCCAAAAGAAATCCAGAAAGAGCAATGCGTAGGCGAAGTGTTGTTCTGAGTCAACAAATGAAATATGATTATATTTCTGAGCAAGAATACGACTCCTTAAAAGTATTACCAATAGATTTGAGCCATTATAGAAAAGTTGACCATAAAGATGGAACTGCACCATATTTTAGAGAATATTTACGAGCAAAAATGAAGACTTGGTGCTCAACACACTTTAAAGCTGACGGTGAACCCTATAACCTTTATAGAGATGGACTGAGAATTTATACCACCATCAACTCTAAAATGCAGCAATATGCAGAAGAAGCTGTTAGAGAACATTTAGGAAAAGATTTGCAACCAACATTTTTCAAGCATTGGTCCAATAAAAAGAGATACCCCAACGCACCTTTCTTTAGAATTAATAAGAAAGAGAAAGAAAAAATACTTGAGCATGCGATGAAGCGAAGTAATAGATATTACAGATTGAAAAAGGCAGGCGTTTCTCAAGATTCAATAATGGATATTTTTAATCAACCTGCCCAAATGAGTGTTTTCTCTTGGAATGGCGACATTGATACTGTAATGACTCCAATGGATAGCGTTCTTTACTATAAATATTTTCTGCAAACAGGAATGATGTCTGTTGAACCAAGCACAGGATTTGTGAGAGCATATGTTGGAGGAATTGATTTTCATCATTTTCAATACGACCATGTAACAAAAGGAAAACGACAAGTAGGATCTACTTTTAAACCTTTTGTATACGCTTCTGCAATGCAAGAAATGGGATATACACCTTGTTATAAAGTACCAAATGTACCTGTTACTTTTGATATGCCTCCTGGTCAGCCAGATTGGACACCAAAAAACTCTGATGATAAAAGAGAAGGTGAAATGGTAACATTAAAATGGGCCTTAGCCAATTCGGTTAACTATATTTCTGCCTTTCTAATTAATAAAGTAAAACCTGCAAAAGTAATTAGCTTAGCAAGAAATATGGGTGTTAAATCTGATATTGAAACGGTTCCTTCTATTTGCTTAGGAACTCCATCTCTTTCTGTATATGAAATGGTGGGAGCAACAGCAACCTATCCCAATGGAGGAGTATATCAAAAACCTATTTTTATTACTCGAATTGAAGATAAGAATGGAAATATTATTGAAACTTTTAAAAGTAAGCCTACTGATGCGCTTGATGAAAGAACTTCGTATTTGATGCTAAGTCTTATGAAAGGTGTTGTTGAAAGCGGAACAGGAATTAGATTGAGGTATAAGTATAAAATGACTAACCCTATTGCTGGTAAAACAGGAACTACTGATAATAACTCTGATGGTTGGTTTATGGGCTTAACTCCAGATTTAGTATCTGGTATATGGGTTGGAGCTGAAGACCGTTCAATTCACTTCCGAAGCACGCATTATGGTCAAGGAGCAAATATGGCTCTTCCTATTTGGGCTCTTTATATGAAAAAAATATATGCCGATAGCACTCTTAATATTTCTCAAGGCGATTTCGAAAGACCTGCTTCTATTAAAGATGAGGATATAAACTGCAACTCTGAAACAGAAGGTGATACTAAATCTCCTACTAAAGTTGATGAGTTTGGGTTTTAAGAGAAAGACTAAAGTGAAAAGGCTAAGGGCTAAAGTATAAAGAAAAGGCAAATGATTAATTAAAAGTGGTTTCAATACGATTATCAGTTTGCGAAATAGCCTATATTACTCAGATCTAAGAGCTTCTATTGGGTCAAGTTTAGACGCTTTAATAGCTGGAAACAATCCTGATATTAATCCAACAAATAAGCTAACACTGAGTGCAAAAATTAACCAAAACCAAGGGATTATAAATGGACCATCAGTAATCATTGAAACCAAATTACCTAGAGAAATACCTAAAATTATCCCTAAAAATCCACCAAGTTCGGTAATAATTATTGATTCCACAAGAAATTGATTTCTAATAGCATTATTATTAGCTCCAAGAGCCTTCCTTAAACCAATTTCTCTCTTTCTTTCGCTAACAGAAACAAGCATAATATTCATCAAGCCAATTGAAGCTCCTAAGAGTGTAATAAAAGCAATAATAGCAGCAATAATGCTTAAAAAACCCAGATTATCAATTAACTGTTCGGCTATGCTATCGCTACGAGAAATGCTAAAGTTGTTTTCATCAGCAATTTTTAATTTTCTAACTATCCTAAAAACACCTATAGCTTCATCAACAGACTGATTCAACAGTTGTTGATTTGGTGCCATAAAGTTGATTGTAAAGCTCATAGATGGACGATAGTATCTTTGGCGAAGCTCTGATAAAGTAATATAAGCATTCCTGTCACCTCCAAAACCCATGGAGCTTCCTTTTGATTTTAATACACCAACTACTTTATATTTTGCAGCACCAATGGAAATTATTTTTCCAATTGCAGATTTACTCTTAAATAGCTTTGTTGCAATTTCACTACCGATAATAACACTACTACTTCCTCCTGTAGTCTCTCTCTCTGTAAAATTTCTACCTTCTCCAATTTCGTAACCAGCAGTAAGCATATAATTATTATCAATACCTAATACTGAGATATTTGGGTTTGTTTTTTCACTTTCATACTTAAGTGTTGCTACACCTGTAGCATAAGCATTAAGAGAACTTAATCCTGGAAATTCAAATCTCTTTTTAAAATCAACAGCCTGTGCATAAGTAATAGGGGAATAATTTACTCTTCTATGTCCTTTTGATGATATATTTACGGACTTTAGGTTGCGAATTGTGAAAGTATTTGATCCCATTCGCATAAAGTTTTCGCTTATCGAGCCTTTTATTGAGTCCAAAGCCGTAAGAATACCTACTAAAGACATAATTCCTATGGCAACAATAATCATTGTTAAGGCAGCTCTTAATACATGAGATCTGATACTCTTAAAAGCTTCTTTTATATCCTCTTTAAGTAAAGCGTATTTCATTATTCAGACTTAATCTGCTCTTTGAGTTCAAGTAGAAATGATTTTACTTCGGTAAGTGATTTTACAATCTCTATTTGGTTAATAGTATCTTCTTTATTGTTTTTTAGTTTCTCTTTTGCTCCTTGCAAAGTAAAGCCACGTTCTTTTACTAAGTGGTATATTATGAAGAAATTATTTACATCTGCCTCGGTAAACATTCTATTTCCCTTGGCATTCTTTTTAGGCTTGATAATATCAAATTCCTTTTCCCAAAAACGAATTAAGGAGGTATTAACATCAAATATATCGGCCACTTCCCCGATACCGTAATATAGTTTCTTTATTTCAGGCTTTTTATAAGGCATAGCAATTATTATTTGATGTAAAAATACAGAAAATAATTATGTAGAAACGATGCAAGCATCGTTTCTACATAATTATTTTAGAATTCCGCTTGTTTAGGAGCTCTAGGGAAAGGTATTACGTCACGAATATTTCCCATTCCAGTAACAAAAAGCATTAATCTTTCAAAACCAAGACCAAAACCACTATGAGGAACAGACCCAAATCGACGGGTATCTAAGAACCACCACATTTCTTCCTCTGGAATATCGAAAGCTTTCATTTTCTCCAATAGAATATCTAAATCAGATTCTCTCTCCGAACCGCCAACTATTTCACCAATTCCAGGGAATAGAATATCCATAGCACGAACAGTCTTACCATCTTCATTCATTTTCATATAGAAAGCCTTAATTTCACTAGGATAATCAACAAGAATAACTGGCTTCTTAAAGTGTTTCTCAACTAAATATCTTTCGTGTTCCGATTGTAAATCAGCCCCCCAACCTTCTATCACATAGTTGAAACGTTTTTTCTTATTTGGCTTTGAATTTCTTAAAATATCAATAGCTTCAGTATAAGTAAGTCTTATAAAATCGTTATCAACTATAAATTGAAGCTTTTCCACAAGCTCCATGGATCTTTCATCAGCTTTTTTGCCTTTTTCTTCGTCTTGAAGTCTTTTGCTTAAGAATTGTAAATCATCTTGGCAATTGTCAAGAGCATATTGCACAACATATTTAAGCATATCCTCCGCCAAGTCCATATTATCAGTTAGCTCATTAAAAGCTACTTCTGGTTCTATCATCCAAAATTCAGCAAGGTGACGAGTAGTATTAGAATTTTCTGCTCTAAAAGTTGGCCCAAAAGTATAAACCTTACCCATTGCAAGAGCTGCAAGCTCTGCCTCAAGCTGTCCACTAACAGTAAGATTGGTTTTCTTACCAAAGAAATCTTGTTTGTAGTCTATCTCTCCATCCTCAGTTAAAGGTGGTTTTTTCATATCCAAAGTACTCACTTGGAACATTTCACCAGCACCTTCAGCATCTGAAGCTGTAATAATTGGTGTGTGAATATTATAGAAACCATTATCGTTGAAATACTTATGTACTGCAAAAATCATGGCATGGCGCATCCGAGTTATAGCTCCAAAAGTATTAGTGCGAAACCTAAGATGTGCTATTTCTCGAAGAAACTCCAAGGAATGTTTCTTAGGTTGAAGAGGATATTTTTCAGGATCGGCTTTGCCAATAACTTCTATTTTATCAGCAATAACCTCCATTTTTTGTCCTTTCCCTTGCGATTCCATTAATGTACCTTCTACTGCCAATGAAGCTCCTACACTAACATCCTTCATTACTTCTTCACCAAGTTTCTCAAAATCTACTACGACTTGAATATTATTTAAACAAGAGCCATCATTCATAGCTACAAAAGCCACATTTTTACTTCCTCTACGATTTCTAACCCAGCCTTTTACAAGTACTTTTCTGTCAAATTCTTCTGACTTAAATAAGTCGTTAATGATTGTTCTTTTCATAATTCAAATAATAATATTATCTAATAAACTTAGCTGTTTCTATCAATAAGAAACAAGACTGCAAAAAAACGAAAATTTTGGGGATTGGGGGCAAAAACTTTTGCTGCAAAATTATTATTATTAATATCCAAAACTAAAAAGGATACCCAATGGCAAAGGACAGTATATAATCTTTAAACAAATTAGGATCTGTAAAAGTCCAATTACTATTTCCTTCTTTATAAGGACGGCGGAAAGGAAGGGCTGCATCAAGACGAATAACTATATAATCAAGATTTATTCTTAGTCCAAAGCCGCCACCCATTGCTATCTGATTCAAGAATGAATTAAAATGAAATTCTCCTCCCACACGACTAGTATCAGCATTGAGAAGCCAAACATTTCCGGCATCAAGGAATAATGCCCCATCGAGTTTGTAGGTCAAAGGAAAACGATATTCAATATTACCAACTATTTTAATTTCACCCGACTGATCTAGCAATATTCCACTCTTATCATAGTCTTTTTTATAACTTCCCGGCCCTACTGTTCTAGCATAGAAAGCACGAATATCTC
>Ga0256827_10000429_pt1 | contig 26267 bp, 19 predicted proteins | sample CV84metaG_FD_185977 | JGI IMG/M metagenome (GOLD analysis project Ga0256827, IMG submission 185977) | Hydrothermal vent microbial communities from East Pacific Rise, Pacific Ocean - CV84 | ecosystem: Environmental > Aquatic > Marine > Hydrothermal vents | place: Pacific Ocean: East Pacific Rise...
TTTTCAGTATCTTAAAAAAACTTTATCACTCTGTTTTGAAGCTCCTTTTCGTTACTCCCAAAGCGGCTGCAAAGATAGATACCTTTTTTGATTTTGCAAGAAGTTTCTTGATTTATTTTGAGGGAAAATGATATTAAATTATATCTCTCTTAAACACTGAATATTACATTCAATAAATTTTATATTTTCAATAAAAATTACTTCAAATTTTTCTCAAACATCCAATACTAAGCTCATTTGTAACACTTATTTGGTAAATAAAACTACTAATTTATAAAATTTGTTTGTTAATTTGCATTGAATTAACATAAACCATGAATAAATATTATCCATTCTATTTAAGAAATCTTAAATTAGCTTTTCCAATTATTCTATCACAAATAGGGCAAGTAATGGTGCAACAGATTGACACTATGATGGTAGGATATGTAGGAACAGTTGAATTAGCTGCCTCTGCATTTGCTAATTCTATTTTCATTATAGGAATGGTGATAGTAATGGGATTTACATTTGGAATCACTCCTGTTGTTGGACATTTAGTTTCTGACAAGGATAAAAACAAATTAAGCAGTATTTTATCTAATGCAATAGTAATAAACATTGGCTTTTCTATACTCATTGCTCTACTATTATATATAGTAAGTTTCTATTTTAACCATATGGGACAAGTAAAGGCAGTAGAAGTACTAGCTCAGCCTTATTATATATCCATAGTACTATCTATTATCCCATTAATAATATTTTTTACATTTAAACAATTTGCAGAAGGCATAGGAGACACTAAAAATGCTATGTTTATTACAATTTCATCCAACATTATAAATGTAATATTAAACTACCTCCTTATTTTTGGCAAGTTTGGATTCCCAGAGATGGGTCTATTAGGTGCAGGAATTGCTACTCTTATATCTAGAATTTATATGGCTTTAGGTCTTATTGGTGTTTTTTCATTTAGTAAGATCTTCAACTCATATTTATCCAAAGTAAGCATACACCTTATTAATAAGGAGCATATTAATAAATTATTTTCTGTTGGCCTACCAATATCAATGCAATTGTTACTTGAAGTATTAGCATTTGGACTTACTGCTATTATGGCTGGTTGGTTGGGAATAATTCCATTAGCAGCACATCAAATTGCAATTGGTCTTGCAAGTATATCATTTATGGTTGTAGTTGGAGTAGGTTCAGCCACTACAATAAGAGTTTCTCACCAATTAAGTCACAAAGATTATAAAGGACTAATGATGGCTTCTAAAGCATCTATTCATATTGTACTTGGTTTTATGAGTATATCTGCTATTTCTTTTCTAATTTTACGCAATTACCTTCCAATTTTATATACAAATGATACTAAAGTAATTATTGTAACTGCTCAACTACTTATTATGGCAGCCATTTTTCAACTTTTTGATGGGCTTCAAGTTGTTATGATTAGTATATTAAGAGGTGCAGGTGATGTAAAACATGCAATGATTTATGCATTTATAGCTTATATACTAATTAACCTTCCATTGGGATACTTTTTAGGTTTTATTCTAGATTTTGGAATAATTGGCTTGTGGATTGGTTTAATAGTTGGATTAGTTATAGCATCTATACTATTTTATTTAAGGTTTAAAACTATATTTGCAAAGATAAATATGGCATAGTTTATAGTTTTACTCCTTAATAAAGAAGTATTATTTAATATACTCCTAAAATTTTAGTTAATTTGCACTTATTAAATATTTCATATGAATAAAGAACACAAAGCTGGTTTTGTAAACATATTAGGTGCTCCTAATGTTGGTAAATCTACATTAATGAATGCAATTATTGGGGAAGAGCTAAGTATTATTACACCTAAGGTACAAACAACAAGACATAGAATAATGGGGTTTTTGAATGATGATAATTATCAAATTATTTTTTCAGACACTCCAGGTATTATTAAAGACCCTAGTTACAAACTACATGAAGCTATGATGGGCTTTGTTGAATCAGCATTAGAAGATGCTGATATTTTCCTTTATGTGTCAGAAATTAATTCAAATATGCTCCATGAGGATATTATCAACAAAATGAAGAATTCTGGTGCAAAGGTTATTATTGTACTTAATAAAATAGATGAAGCAAATCAAGAATTAGTAGAAAAGAAAGTAGAATATTGGGCTAAACTTCTTCCTGATGCTAGCATTGTTCCTGTTTCAGCATTACATAGTTTTAACTTAGATCGACTTTTACAATTAATTATTCGCATTCTGCCTTATAATGCTGCATTTTACCCAAAGGATGAATTAACTGATAAAAATATGAGGTTCTTTGTTAGTGAAATGATAAGAGAACAAGTATTAAAGCATTATAAAAAAGAAATACCCTACTCTACTGAAGTCGTTGTTGAAGAGTATAAAGAGAGTCCAAAAAGAATTGATATTAGAGCTATTATATACGTAATTAGAGAAACTCAGAAGATGATTATCATTGGAAAAGGAGGACAAGCTATTAAACGTTTAGGAATAGATTCTAGAAAAAGCATTGAAAAATTTACTGATAAGCATATTTTTCTCGACCTTACTGTTAAGGTTAGTAAAGATTGGAGGGAGAATGAAAAAGAATTACGTAAATTTGGATATTCTTCAAATTAAAATAATAATACACTAAAAATATATTGCTATGAAAACTGCTCTTCTTATAGTATTTAACCTAATTATTACTCTTTCCTTTGCTCAAAAAACTGAAAGATTCAATGGCGATTTCTTTAATGGAGATAAAATTAAAGGTACTGCTTCCTATGCATTCTATAGAGACGATAACAACAAACAGGTTAAGGAAGGAACATTTAGATATTCTGCTAGAGAAAAGAATGAAAAATATAGGTATAGTCATAGCATTAGTGGCAACTACAAAAAAGGGTTGAAAAATGATAAATGGACTTATAATTATTCAACTAAAGATTATAAGCAAGATAATGATGGCTATTATTATAGTATTGATGTAGAATTAAACTCACAATATGACAATGGATATCCAAGTGGGAAATGGGTATACAGCAGCAAAATTGTTAAATACAAAAAGATATTAAAGAAAGGGAAATATAAGAAAACAAACCTTGTAGATGTTAAAGACCTTAGTATTACTCTTAATTGGGTAAAAAATAGATTAGTTGATTCACTGATTATTAAAAACAGATTAGGTGAAAGCATATACGTAAAAATGGATAGTGAAGGTGTTATGAATGGTGAGTTTTATTTTCTTGAAGATCAGAAAGAATTCTGGTATTATGAGAATGGAATTCTCAAGAATAAAGGAGTAGATACTAATATAATAATTAATAAGGAATACTCAAGCTATAATCAAATCAAAAATCCAGATGAAACTGTAAAGAAGGTTAAGAAAAGTCTTTTAAGTAGAGACGGGTGCTTGGTTTCCAAATATATTCATGATGAAATTTATAATCATGATTACTCGCTCTATAGATATATTGGAGGTGATAATATCATTCAAAATGATAAAAAGACTAATCAGCCAAAACTAGTATATAAAGGCTTATATTTTTACAGTTTAAAGCCTATTCTTAATAAAAAAGAAAATGATATAATAAGGAGTATAGTTGCTGATAATGAAAAAGTCAGACAAGCAGAATGGTTAACTAACCAACAAATACTAAAGAACCCTAAAGAAAAAAAATATCAAGAAGATAAAAAAAGAATTGTTAATGCTTTAAAAGAATTTGACCAAGTAAATTGTTTTATTTCATTTTATAAAGAGTATTTAAATCTAGACAACATAAAAGTTGTAACGCAAACTAATTGCGGTGTTCTTGATAATTCTGATTTATTAGAATCTAAGTATGAATACCTTGAAGGCATAAAACATAAAGCAGATCAACAAATGAAAATATTAAAAGCATATGATCAGTTTAAATAGTTACAATTGTAAAGTGTAATATTAAGTTTTAATAGAAAAACTAAACACATATTAAATCATTGAACAAAATACAGAAAATAATTCTTTTTCTTATTTTCTCAGCTGCAATAATAATTGGGATAATAGTAGCAAAAGATTATGGTGTTGCATGGGATGACCATTTTCAAGTAGAAATAGCAAAACAATCATATGATTATGTAAGAGGAAAGAATAATGATTTATTCTCAAATGGAGGTCGTTTTTTTGGTTCAGCATTTGAAATTCCTATATATATTATACAAAGTGTTAGCAAAGACTTTAGAAATCAGGTATTAACTAGACACTTAGTATTACATTTTTACTTTATTTTTTCACTTCTATTCTTTTTCAAGTTAATACTTAGATTATTTAATTCTTATAATATTGCACTCTTTGGTATCGTATTATTATATTTGAACCCAATTATATTTGCACATTCCTTCTTTAATACTAAAGACTTAGCTTTTCTTTCCACATTTATCATAAGTTTATATACAATGTGGAATTTTATTGATAACCCAAAGAAAACAAAGTATATTTTATTTCATGCAATTGTTAGTGCTTTTCTTATTGATATTAGATTACTTGGCTTACTAATTCCTGCTTTAAGTGTAGGAATTATTATTATTCAAAGCATATTGGGAATTAAAGAAAACAGAGTGTATAAGAGAGTTACAACATATACTATTGTTCTAATGTTTTTTGTATATGTTTTTTGGCCTGTCCTTTGGCCTAACCCAAAATTATTTTTTAATGCATTTATTAAAATGGCATCATATCCTTCGGGAAACATTAACTTATTTCTTGGCATAACTTCAAATAGCCAAGCAAATCCTTGGTACTATATTCCATTATGGATAGGCATTAGTACTCCACTTATTGTTTTATGTCTATATTTAATTGGTTTTATATATTCAATTAAGAAATTAATTTATATCGAAGATTCTATTAAGAATACCAAAGAGTTTTTCATAATAACATTAACTGTAATTCCCATTGATTTGTGGTTACTATTCATTGTTCTAAAGCCAACCTTATATGATGGATGGAGACATCTATATTTCATCGCTCCACTTCTTATAGTTGGTAGTTTATTTGGCATAAATTATCTATTAGTATTAATAAAAAATAGAGCATTACTAATCTCCTTCAAAATAGCTATCACTATTTCAGTACTTGCAATGGCAATGAATCTAATTATTCTACACCCCTATCAACAAGTATATATGAACTGTTTAGTATCAAAAAAGCCTGAATCAATACGAACTAATTGGGAAATGGATTATTGGGGTTTGAGTTACAAAGAGGGCTTTGAAAAACTACTTTCTATGGATTCATCGACAACAATAAAGGTAAAAGCTGCCAACATATCTGCAATTGATAATTGGAAACTAGTGAATGAAAGAGATTCAAGAATAATATTAGTAGATAAAATTGAAGAAGCAGACTACTTAATAAGTAATTATAGATTCCACCCAAAAGAATATCCTTACCAAAGAATATTTAGTATTAATAGACAAGGAAGTAGAATTCTAAGCATATATAAAATTAGCAAATAAATTTAATTTTATATAATACTGTTGTTGCAGCAAATTTATTTTATCATTAATTCACTTAAGTGATAATTATCAAGTCAAAATATTTAAAATAACAATTATCATATTAAATCACTAATTATCAACAAATACTAGAGTTTTAGGCCATTAATAATTCATAATAAACTTTGAAATCTAAGGAAAAAAGTAGATATTTGTGCCCAAGATTTTAAAAATCAATTTATGACAAAGAATACACCAATAGACTCTAATATTGTAAGTCAGAAAATAAAAGACAGTGGGCTGAAAGAAGTTGGAACAGCAACAATTCGCGAAATAAAGAAGCTCGTTGACACTATAGAAAAAGAGAGTGGGGAGAAATACATTCGTATGGAAATGGGGATTCCTGGTCTTCCTCCAACTGAGGTAGGTGTTCAAGCAGAAATTGATGCTTTAAAAAGTGGCGTTGCGTCCATATACCCAGACATTCATGGAATAGCTCCTCTCAAAAGTGAAATCTCTAAATTCGTAAAAAACTTTATCGACATTGATGTTTCACCAGAAAGTTGTATACCAACTGTGGGCTCAATGCAAGGTGGGTTTGCTGCATTTTTAACTATTAATAGAATATTTAAAGGACGAGAGAAAGTTCTTTTCATTGATCCTGGTTTTCCTGTTCATAAACAACAACTCCAAGTTATTGGTTATCAATGGGAGACTTTTGATGTGTATGAATATAGAGGTGATAAGCTTAGAGCAAAATTAGAATCTTACCTAAGTACTAATGAGATTTCTTCAATTCTTTATTCCAATCCAAATAATCCATCATGGATTTGCTTTACTGATAAAGAATTACAGATAATTGCTGAAGTAGCAAAAAAATATAAAGTAGTTGTAATGGAAGACCTTGCATATTTTGCAATGGACTTTAGAAAAGACCTCAGCAAACCAGGTCAAGCTCCATATCAACCATCAATAGCAAAATACACTGACGATTATATTCTATTCATATCAAGCTCTAAAGCATTTAGCTATGCCGGGCAAAGAATTGGAATGATGGTTATATCAGATCACTTATTTAATACGGAATTTCCAGATTTACTTAGATACTATAAAACATCTCAATTGGGCTATTCAATGATATTTGGAACTTTATATGCACTAAGTTCTGGCACATCTCATTCAGCTCAATATGCTTTAGCTGCGATACTTAAGGCTGCTAATGATGGCGACCTTAACTTTGTAGAAAATGTGAAAGTTTATGGTAAGAAAGCAAAAATTATGAAGAAACTATTTATTGACAATGGTTTTAAAATAGTTTATGATATGGATGAAGATGAGCCTATTGCTGATGGTTTCTACTTTACTTTTAGTTATCCAGGAATGACTGGTGTTGAGCTTCTCAGTGAACTTGTATATTATGGAATTAGTGCAATCTCTTTAGCAATTACGGGAAGCGATAGAACAGAAGGAATTAGAGCTTGCGTGTCTTTGGTAAAAGAAAGTCAGTTTGGTGATTTGGAGGAGAGATTGAGAAGATTTAATGAGGATCATTAATGAGTTAGGAGTTAGAAGTTGTAAGTTGTAAGTTGTAAGTTGTAAGTTAGAAGTTAGAAGTTAGAAACTCAGATAAACAAATCACCAAATAAACAGATAAACGAATAAATAGATAATCAACATAATAAACAAATTTAAACAAATATATAAAATGGCATTTAAAGGAAAAATAGTAGTTGACACTGAGAAATGTAAAGGCTGTCAAGTCTGCATTCCAGTTTGTCCTACTGATGTAATTGAAATGGCAACTTTAGTTAATTCTAAAGGATATCATTTCATGGAGCAAGTACGCGAAGAGTGTATTGGCTGTACTAATTGTGCAACAGTATGTCCAGACAGCGTTATTACCGTTTACAGGGTAAAAGTTTAATCACTATTTTAAAAATTAGATCTTAAAAGAAGATATGAAAGAATTAAAATTAATGAAGGGTAACGAAGCTATGGCAGAAGCAGCAATTCGCTGTGGAGCTGATGGTTACTTTGGATATCCTATCACACCTCAGAGCGAGGTTTTAGAATATCTTATGGCAGAAAGACCATGGGACAGAACAGGAATGGTAGTATTACAGGCTGAAAGTGAAGTTGCATCTATAAATATGCTTTATGGTGGAGCTTCAACAGGTAAAAAAGTTATTACATCTTCATCTTCTCCTGGTATTAGTTTAATGCAAGAAGGATTATCTTATTTAGCTGGTGCTGAATTACCTTGTGTTGTAATTAATGTTGTTAGAGGAGGACCCGGACTTGGTGATATTCAACCATCTCAATCAGATTACTTTCAAAGTGTAAAAGGTGGCGGTCATGGTGATTACAAACTTTTTGTTATCGCTCCTTCTAGTGTTCAAGAATCTGCTGATTTTGTAAAACATGCTTTTGATGTAGCCTTCAAATATCGTATTCCTGCACTTATCTTATCAGATGGTGCAATTGGACAAATGATGGAAAAAGTTGAATTATTTGAGTCAATTCCAAGAAGAACAGATGAAGAAGTTATTGAGCAATGTGGATCTTGGGCTACTACAGGAAAAACTGAAGATAGAGAACGTAATATTATTACTTCTCTTGATCTTATTCCAGAAAGGTTAGAAGAACATAATGCTAAACTTCAAGCTAAATATAAAGAAATTGAAGAAAACGAAATTCTTTATGAAGAAATTCAAACAGAAGATGCTGATTATATTATTGTAGCTTATGGTACTTCTGCTAGAATCAGTCAAAAAACACTTCAATTGGCAAGAGAAAAAGGCATTAAGTTAGGAATATTAAGACTTATTACATTATGGCCTTTCCCTAAAAAAGTAATTGCTAAATATGCAAATACTAAGAAAGGTCTATTAGCTGTTGAGATGAGTGAAGGACAATTAGTAGAAGATGTAAGATTAAACGTTGAAGGTAAGATTCCTGTATACCATTATGGTCGTTCAGGAGGAATAATCCCTACCCCAGACGAAGTATTAACCGCTTTCGAAAAGCACTTTATGTAGGAGGTAAATCTATGGAAATTATAAAACCAGAAAATATAGTATTTAAAAAGACCAAATATATGACCGACAAGGCTTTAAGCTATTGTCCAGGTTGTGGTCATGGTACTGCTCACCGTATTACGATGGAAGTACTTGAAGAAATGGGAGCAATACAAGATACAATTGGAGTTGCTCCAGTTGGATGTTCTGTTTTGGCTTACGAATTTATGAATATTGATATGCAGCAAGCAGCTCACGGTAGAGCACCAGCACTTGCAACAGCTATCAAACGTTTGTGGCCAAAGAAACATGTATTCACATATCAAGGGGATGGGGATTTAGCTGCAATTGGTACTGCTGAAACTATTCATGCTTGTAACCGTGGTGAAAATATTGTAATCATTTTCATTAATAACGGAATCTATGGTATGACAGGTGGTCAAATGGCTCCCACTACACTTCCTAATATGGTATCATCAACTTCTCCTTTTGGACGTGATGAAGAAATGATGGGACATCCATTAAAGATAACTGAATTAATAGCACAACTTCCAGGAGTTCATTTTGTAACTCGTCAGGCAGTTCACAAGCCCGGTCATGTTCGTAAAGCAAAGAAAGCTATCAAAAAAGCTTTTGAGCAATCTTTTGAGAAAAAAGGATTATGCTTTGTGGAGATTGTTTCTAACTGTAATTCAGGATGGAAAATGACACCAAGAGATTCAAATGAGTGGATGGAAGAGAATATGTTTGCATATTATCCTCTTGGAGATATTAAAGTAGATGGAAACCTTGTTAAGTAACATTATAAACATTTAAAATCATGACAGAAGAAATTATAATAGCCGGATTTGGTGGACAAGGTGTACTTTCTATGGGTAAAATCCTTGCTTACTCAGGCATAATGCAAGATCAAGAAGTAAGTTGGATGCCAGCTTATGGACCAGAAATGCGTGGTGGTACTGCTAACGTAACTGTAATTATTAGCGACGATAGAATAAACTCTCCAGTATTGAATCAATATGATACTGCAATTATTCTTAACCAACAATCAATGGATAAGTTTGAGGAAACAGTAAAGCCTGGTGGATTATTATTATATGATCCAAATGGTATACTTAAACACCCAACAAGAACTGATATTAATATTTACCAAGTGGAAGGTGCTGCTGAGGCTGCTCGTTTGAAATCTGGTAAAACTTTTAATATGGTAATTCTAGGTGCGTACCTTAAGCTTAAGCCAATAGTTGAATATAATAACGTAATAAAAGGATTGAAAAAATCTTTACCAGAGCGTTATCATCACCTTATTCCTATGAATGAGACTGCTATAAAAAGTGGTATGGAAATAGTTAAAGAGATTCAAGTTCTCTAAATAATCTTTGAATAATATATTGAAACAGCACTTCCTTTTGAGAGTGCTGTTTTTTATTGTTTAATAATTAGTTAAAGCAAACACTATTCTTATTAATTTTGTATTTAGAAATTTAAATTAAAAGAAAACGTAAACTATGAAATTAACAAACTTCATTTCAGTACTATTGATAACAATATTAGGTTTTAGTAATACTCAAGCTCAAAGTGATACAACAAAAACTACAACAAAGTCTATAGAAAGTGATAATTATGTTCCAAAATCTGAATTTAGAACTTTTAGAATGGGTATTTATGGAAGTATGGGATTTGGTTGGATGAAGCCTAAAACAAAAGAATATACTAAAGATGGATCTCATTTTGCGTATTCTTATGGACTTATTACTGATTATAATTTTACAGAAAACTATACTTTATCAACTGGTTTTGCAATTTCTAATACTGGAGGAAAATTATCATTCAAAGATTCACAAGATATTTCTAATGGAGTTATAGATACTGGAATGGTAAACCGAAAGTATAATATTTCATATTTTGAAATTCCAATTCTTATAAAGATGAAAACGAATCAGATGGGGTATTTTACTTATTTTGCACAGCTTGGAATTAGAAATTATATGCGACTTAATAGCACTTATGATGAAACATTTGCATATTCTAATAATGGAACCACTAATACTATTTCTTCAGAAGAAATAGAAAATAGTGATGGTATTAATTTCTACAGAATGGCTTTTAGCTTTGGTATAGGTACTGAATATGCAATAAGCAAAAGCTTCTCTGCTTTTGGATACTTATCATACGACAATGGTTTAACCAATGTATTGAACAATACAAATTCAGTAAGTGAACTTGAAGAAAACGCTGTAATTAAACAGTTTACTTTGACAGCAGGTTTCTTATTCTAATAATATTTAAGAATATCCTTCAATGAAAATAGCACTTTCTCAACTCAATTTTCACATTGGAAACTTTGATTCAAATAAGAACAAAATAATTGAATCAATCAAAAAAGCTAAAGCTGACAATATAGATTTAATAGTTTTCGCTGAATTATCAGTTTCTGGATATCCACCACGAGATTTCTTGGAATTTGATGATTTTATTCAGAAATGTGAGAATGCAGTTAATGAAATTGCCAAAGAATGTAACGGAATAGCTGCTATTGTTGGAGCTCCACGACTCAATAAATCAGGCAAAGGAAAAAGACTTTATAACTCTGCTTTCTTTCTTGCAGAAGAAAGAATTAAAAACATTGTAAATAAAACTCTACTTCCAACCTACGATATTTTTGATGAGTATAGATATTTTGAACCTAATAATGAGTTTAAGACAATAGAGTATAAAGGAGAGCGAATAGCTCTGACAATATGCGAGGACTTATGGAATGTTGATGATATACCTATGTATAACATTAATCCAATGGATGAGTTAATTGGGCAAAAACCTGATTTTATTGTAAATATTGCAGCTTCTCCATTTCATACTGAGCAAGCTAAAATAAGACAAGAAGTCCTTAAAAAGAATGCTATAAAATATAAACTGCCAATTTATTATGTAAATCATATTGGTGCTCAAACGGAATTACTTTTTGATGGAGGTTCGCTTGCCATTAATGCTGAAGGTGAGATAATTGATGAGTTGAGGTATTTTGAAGAAGAATATAGAGTGATAAGGAAAGAAGGAGAAGGAGAAGGAGAAGAAAGGATGAGGATTGAGGATTATTCTAAGATTCAACTAATTAATGATGCTCTTGTGATGGGTGTTAGGAATTACTTTAATAAACTTGGTTTTAAGAAAGCAATTTTAGGTCTTTCCGGTGGAATTGATTCCGCTGTTACTCTTGTAATTGCAGTTTTGGCTCTTGGTAAAGACAATGTTGAAGCTATACTTCTTCCCTCTCAGTATTCTTCTGACCACTCCATAAAAGATGCCGAAGATTTAGCTAATAATCTTGGTATAAAATATCATACTATTCCCATAAAATCAGTTTATAATTCTTTTGAAAACTCACTAGAGCCATTCTTCAAAGGTTTAGAATTTAATATTGCTGAAGAAAATATTCAAGCAAGAATTAGAGGAGTTCTGCTAATGGCATTCTCCAATAAATTTGGAAATATTCTACTAAATACATCTAATAAAAGTGAAGCTGCTGTTGGCTATGGTACTCTTTATGGCGATATGAATGGAGGCTTGTCCGTAATTGGTGATGTGTATAAAACTGATGTATTTGAGCTTGCAAGGTATATGAATAGAGATGAGGAAATAATTCCCATTAACACTATAGTTAAACCACCTTCAGCAGAGCTTCGCCCTAACCAAAAAGATAGTGATTCACTCCCTGATTACGATATTCTTGATGCTATTTTGTATGAATATATTGAAAATAGACAAGGACCAAATGAGATTGTTGCAAAAGGATACGATAAAGCAATAGTTGATAGAGTTCTGAAAATGGTAAACACTACAGAACATAAAAGATATCAAACCCCTCCTATTCTTAGAGTATCATCAAAAGCTTTTGGAATGGGTAGAAGAATGCCTATTGTTGCTAAATATCTTTCTTAGTAAAATTTCCACTGAGCCCAACGTTCGAAGAACACATCACTTACTGCATAGAATTTATTAGAATTCTCATTTAAACTAAAATACACTAAATCTTTATCAATAAGAGCATTTAGAGATCTTAAAACCACCGCTGAACTACCAAGCTCATATTTACTAATAAACTCGGCTGATGTTGGCTTTATTAGTTTACCTTCTTTTGCAACAGCTATAAGTAATTTCCATTGCTGAGGAGATAGAAGCCCTCTTAATTTCATAAATAGAAAATCCTCATCAGTTAGTATCTCAAGTTTTGATTTTTTGATAATATCTTCGGATATTTCAGATTCTTTATTATCATAAATAGCTGAGCAAAGAGCCTGCACATAATATGTATGGCCATATGTCCAATCAAGAACATCATTAACCATAGCTTTTGGCATTTTACTTTTTGACTTTCTAAAATGCTTTATTATAAATTTAGAATATATCTCAGAATCAATTTTTTCAAGATGAATAAATTTTGTAGACCTATAAAAAGCTCTTGTAGGGTCAGTAAATAATTGTGTCATTAAATGAGTTTGAGAACCTGAGAATATAAAAACAACATTATTCAATTTTTGAATAAATGTCCTCATCCATACATCAGTATGTTCCTCTTTATAAGTGAGAATCTGTTGAAATTCATCTATTGCAATAACAATTCTTTGTGACTGCTGCTCAAGAAAATCAAATATTGATTCAATATATCTATCATTTTCATGCGGACTAACATTAATATTTACCTGTGGAGAACCCGTAAAAGGGTCAAAACTAATATTTGGCTGAAGGGAACGTATAAATTTCCATATTTTCTTTCCAATACTACTCTCTTCAGGTACATTCCTTACAATGGCTGTACTTAAATTATCAAGAAACTCTTTTCTACTATTAGTTGAGAAAATATCCAAGGAAATACCAATATGTTTTGGAGGTAGAACATTAAATAAATGTTGTATCAAAAGTGTTTTCCCCATTCTTCTTCTGGAAATTAATGTGGTAGAATTTCTGTTTTTTATATTGCGTAAGAGAGTTTTTATTTCATTTTCTCTATCACAAAAGTATTCAACTCCAAAATACGAGTTTAAAGCAAAAGGATTAAGTTCTTCTTCCATAGCTATTTACATTTATCAACTATGCAAAGATACTACTTTTTACTTAGGTAACAAAATGTAACTAACAAAATGTAACTAACAAAATGTAACTAACAAAATGTTACATGAAATTTCTTATTAAATCTTCAATAGAATAACCATCAGCTTCAGCTTTATAGTTCTTCACTATACGGTGTCGAAGTACTGAAGGAGCAATAGCCTTTACATCTTCAATATCTGGTGATAGCTTACCATTAAGAGCAGCATGAACTTTAGCTGCAATAATAAGGAATTGAGAAGCTCTAGGACCAGCACCCCAAAGTAGATATTTATTGGCTAATTCATGGGCAAGTTCTGTATTTGGTCGAGTAGAGTTTACTAGTTTAACAGCATATTCATACACATTATCAGCAACAGGGAGTTTACGAATTAGTTGTTGAAAATATATAATTTCTTCAGCACTCACAACCTTATTTACTTGTTCAACCTTAGCACCAGTAGTCCCTTTTACAATATTAAGCTCCTCTTCATAAGACGGATAATCAAGAATAAGATTAAACATAAAGCGATCGAGTTGAGCTTCTGGCAAAGGATATGTTCCTTCTTGCTCTATTGGGTTCTGAGTAGCAAGTACAAAGAATGGCTGATCAAGCACATAATTATTACCAGAAACAGTAACACTACGCTCTTGCATAGCTTCCAAAAGAGCTGCTTGAGTTTTAGGTGGAGTTCTATTTATTTCATCAGCAAGAACTATATTAGAGAATACAGGACCTTTAATAAACTTAAACTTCCTATCCTCATCAAGAATTTCAGTACCAATAATATCAGAAGGCATTAAATCTGGTGTAAATTGAATTCTTTTAAAATCGATTCCTAAAGCACTAGCAAGAGTGTTAACCATAAGTGTTTTTGCTAAACCTGGCACTCCAATAAGTAGACAGTGACCATTGCTAAAGATACTTATTAGGAGATTTTGAACTACTTCATCTTGACCAACAATAACCTTTGAAATCTCTTTTCTAAGTTGACCATACTTCTGACCAAGAACATCAAAAGCTTCCTTTTCATTATTAAAACTCAAACCCATATTATTCCCAATCATATTTATAGTTACAACTTTTTAAGTCATCATCAAGGATAAGGATATAAGTTTTCATTGACTTCTCCTTAATCCAGTTGCCAACAGCTTCCGATTTTTTTACATTTAAAGCATATTCCTGAATTTTGTCATAATCCAATTCAAAAGTAGCTTTATGAGGTTTTGTTCTCTTATCTAGTCTAACTATTCTAAAAGCTTTCTTATTTCTTTCCTTCTCATAAAGCTCAGGTTTAGAAAGTTCACCAACATTCATTCTTTCCAATTTAAAGAATAAGTTTTTATCAATCTGCTCTGGATTAAAAACATTACTACCAGTAGCAGGATTTATTGCTACTCCTCCACTAAAACGTGAATCATCATTAGAGAAACGCAATGCCGCTGTTTCGAAAGTTAAATCACCATTAGACACTAATTGATATACACTATCCAATCTATTATTTGTTTTTTCCAATGATAATGGCGACACCTTTGTCATAATAAGAATATGCCTAACATTAATATAGTCACCTTTACGTTTAATTAGTTTTAAAATATGATATCCAAACTCTGTTTTAATAATAGGGCTAACAACTCCTGGCTGTAATGCGAATGCTGCAGCCTCAAATTCTGGAGCCATAGCTCCACGAGTAAAATCGCCTAATTCACCACCTTTCATGGCAGAACCTGGATCCTCAGAATATATTCTAGCCATAGATTCAAAACTCTCTCCTTTAATAATTCTTTCTCTTATTCCTTCTAACTTATGTTTTGCAAATTCACTTTCTTCCTTTTGAATTCTTGGAATCATTATTATCTGAGAATACTGATACTCTGAACCAATTAAGGGAATACTATCTTTAGGAAGAGATTTATAATATTCTCTAACCTCAGTTGGAGTAATACTAACATCCTTTGTAATATTATTCTTAATTTGCTCTGAGAGCATTTGCTCATGAATAGTATTTCTAAGGTCGTTTTTAATCTCAAGAATACTCTTATTATAATATGCTTCTAATTTCTCTTGAGATCCAATTTGAGATACAAAATATTGAAGTCTTCTATCCATTTCGCTCTCTACCATATCATCAGAAACTTCAACACTATCAAGCTGAGCTTGATTTAAAAGTAACTTTGCAAATAATATTTCCTCAAATATCTGACATCTTATTGCTTTTTTATTTGATGTATAACCTTGCATAAGGTACTGCATATATTGATTTTCTATATCAGAAAACAATATTTCATTACCTCCAACAATTGCCACAACTTTATCAATGGTCTTCTTTTGACCATATATATTATTTGCACTAGCACTAAATAATAATACTACTAGAATAATACTAATAACTCTAAATATCTTTTTAACTACCATAATTTCAATTAATTGAATACTTCTATTGCACCATTTTCAAGTGCTGTATTATATACATCTTCTTCCATTTTCTCAATTAATGCAATTTTCCGCATATTTATTATTATTGAGCGAATTCTACTATATTCAAAATTCAATGGGGAGATATTATCTCTTGTTCTATAATTATTTATCCTAAGCATATATGTGAATAATGAATCCTTAACCTCTACATACTTATTATTGCTAAAATATATATTTCTATTATATGTTTTAAGCGGAATTTCCTTTAATAAGTCATCGAAAAGAATCCAAGTATTCTCATCAAGAAAATAGTTAGATGCTTGATCTTCAGCAATAATCTTCAATTTATCATTATCTTCTTCATTCTTAGACCTCAAAAGCTTACGAATTTGCTTTGTATTCTTCGACACTAATGGAAGCTTTATAAAAGAAACTTGAACAATATCATCCCTTAGTGTAAATTCATTCTTATGTGATACATAAAATGCTTTTATTTCATCATAATTGACATTAGTATCAAGCTTCTGTTCTACCAATCTTTTCTGATAAAAATAAATTATTAGAGAGTTTCTATATTCTTCAACTTGTCTTGATATCTCCTTGTCATTATCCTCAAATCCAATATTATTAGATACTGCTTGTTTAAGAATTGAATGGTCTTTAGTCCATTTATCTATATAATCTTTAGAAAATAATTCTTCTTCTTCTCCTGATAATCCTGTAGGCATAGCAAACTTCAGATCGTCCTCATATAAATTATAATCATATACTTTAGCCACCACTTTCCGATTATCCTTTTTAAGATTACAGGAAAATACAATAGAACTTATGAATAATATTATTAAGTATTTATACACTATAGAGTATTTAATAATTCTTCATTTACAATTACTTTATGATCTTTTTTAAGCTTTTCTATCCATTTACTTTCAAGGTAATTCTGATAGTCTGCTGTAATTAAACCTCTTGCTTCATCAATAGTTTTTACTTTAATGGGAATAAGCTCTTTTACATTAACAACATAATAGGTACTACCTTGATTAATAATATTAGAAATTCCAGTTTTTCTATTTATTTGATCAATTATATCATTATTACCAGCTTCATATTTGCCCCTTTCGAAATGCAAGTTTAGACTTGATTTCCTATTTGCCATTCTAATAATAGTATCAAGACTTAAACCATCATTAAGCCATATTACAAGCTGTTTGGCTATAGAATCACTACTACATTTATAAATAACAGCATCAGTTCTTTCTTTCCATTTATAGTTTTCTTTATTATTTTCATAAAACTCTTTTAACCCAGAAGTATCTCTAACAGCTTTACCCCAAACTTCTTCATCACTAATTGAGAATAACAAAATACCATCATGATATTCTCTCATTAGCATTTTAAAATCTATATTCTCATCTTCTAACTTAGAGTTTTTATAACTCATTACAGTTTCATTAACCCATTTTTTATATAGAACATCAGTAAAAAATCTAATAGTACCTTTTTTTCTTATTCTCTGATTATTCTCTACATAAGAGGCAAAATCCTTCTGAGAGTACTTCTTACCATCTAATTTAAACATCACCTTTTTAAGAGATGCAGCCTTATCTGCTTTCCAGTTATTCTTATATATACTAGAATCTACAACATTATAAAAACTCAAAAGATTTTTTTCATATTCCACGAAAGAATATTGCTTTTTAAATTTTTCAATTGCTGCTTCCTTACTTCTATTGGATCTGCTATCTCTTGCTACTTTTGTTTTCAGAGTTGATATATACTTATCATACTCAGGTATTTTTACCAGCTTTACAAGTTTAATCAGATGCCAACCATAGTCAGTCCTAACAGGCTCAGAAACATCATCAACTTTAAGTTTAGATATAGCTTCAATAAACTCAGGCACCATTCTATTAACTTCAAAAGCAGGCAAAAGACCACCTTTATCAGCAGAGCCTCTATCGTCCGAATAAAGCTTTGCTGCTTCTTCAAAGCTAATCTGACCAGATTTTATTTTTGCTTGTATTTCTTTAATTTTAGAATTAGCTTTTTCATAGCCTGCATCATTTGGCGACTCAGGTTTTACATTTATATGCTTAACTTCTATTTTTCCAAGCTCTGCAATTCTATCTGTAACTTTAATAATATGATAGCCATATTTAGTTCTAATTGGCATACATATATCACCAACCTTTGTGTTATAAGCAGCTGTTTCGAATGGATAAACCATATAAAAAGCTGTAAAATATCCTAAATCGCCACCATTGCCTTTACTTGCCGCAGAATTTCTTCCAGCTGGTCTTGCTTTAGCTGATGGATCATCAGAATACTTTCTTGCTAACTCTGCAAAATCAGATCCTGCAATAGCTTTCTTTCTAATATCAATAAGTTTATCGTAAGCAGCTTTAGCAATTGAGTCGTTATCAGAAGCATCTTCAGGAACAGAAACCATAATATGACTTGCTCTCAAATCCCATTGCAGTCGTTCATAAGCTTCTTTAAGAATCACTTCATCAACAGATTTATCTGTTAAATAAGGTTTTGCAAGTTGAGTTCTATAACCGTCAAGTTCTTTAATAAAAGCTTGATTTGTATCTAAACCTCTATCTTCAGCTTCTTTAACCTTTAGCCTAAAGTTAATATAAAGATCCATATAATCATGAATATTCCTATCACTAGTATCCTTAGTACTTGTATTATTTTTATTATACACATATAAAAACTCGTCTACTGTGAATTTATCTTCATCAATAGTCAATAATGTTTTACCATTAGATTTCTGGGAGAAACCTTTAACTGAAACTAAAACAATAATTAATAAAGTAAAATATAATTTATTCATATTAATAGTATTATCTGTTTATGTTCTATATATTCATAAAAAATTAGTTTCTCAGAATATTAACATTGAGAAACTAATTTATCAAACGCCTGAATTATCTATTTATTTTCTACTATAATTAGGAGCTTCTCTAGTTATTGTAATATCGTGAGGATGACTTTCAACCATACCTGCTGGTGATATTTTCACAAATTTTGCTTTCATAAGAGTATCAATATTTTTAGAACCACAATAGCCCATTCCTGCTCTTAAGCCACCAAGTAATTGATGGACTATTTCTGACAAGAAGCCTTTATATGCAACTCTACCTACAATTCCTTCTGGAACCAATTTAGCAATATCATCTTCGGCATCTTGAAAGTATCTATCTTTTGATCCATCTTGCATGGCCTCCACTGATCCCATTCCTCTATATGCTTTAAATTTTCTTCCTTCAAAGATAATTGTTTCACCTGGGGCTTCGTCAACACCAGCAAAAAGAGAACCCAACATTACAGTACTTCCACCAGCAACAATAGCTTTCACTATATCACCACTATAACGAATTCCACCATCAGCAATAACAGGAACACCAGTTCCTTTAAGAGCCTCCGCAACATTCATTACTGCACTTAATTGAGGAAAACCAACTCCTGCAACAATTCGTGTAGTACAAATAGAACCCGGTCCAATTCCTACTTTAATAGCATTCGCTCCAGCTTTCACCAAATCCAAAGCGGCTTCAGCTGTAGCAACATTACCTACAACCATTTCTAGATTAGGAAACTTAGCTTTTACAGCTTTCACTGTTTCAATTACACCTTTTGAATGACCATGTGCAGTGTCTACAACTATTGCATCAACACCAACATTATATAAAGCCTCTACTCTATCGATTGTATCGAAAGTAACTCCAACTGCAGCAGCAACTCTCAAACGACCTTTGGAATCTTTAGATGCATTTGGTCTTGCTTTAATCTTAATAATATCTTTATAAGTAATAAGCCCTACCAAGCGATTTTTCTTATCAACCACAGGTAGTTTCTCTATTTTATTAGCTTGTAAAATATCAGCCGCTTTCTCAAAATCAGTAAACTCTGTTGTAGAAACAATATTTTCATGAGTCATAACTTCGCTAATAGGTCGGCTTAAATTTCTTTCGAAACGCAAATCTCTATTAGTAACAATTCCTACCAATGTATCTCCATCTCTTACAACAGGTATTCCTCCAATATTATATTCCTTCATTAGATGAAGTGCATCAGCAACTATTGCATCCTCAACTATTGTAATAGGATTTATTATCATTCCATTCTCGGCTCTTTTCACCTTATGAACTTCAGATGCTTGATCCTTAATGGTCATATTTTTATGGATAACACCGATACCTCCTTCTTGAGCAATAGAGATTGCCATTTTCGAGTCAGTAACTGTATCCATTGCTGCTGAAATAATTGGAATATTAAGTACAATATTTTCAGTGAATTTTGTTTCAAGACTAACTTCTCTTGGAAGAATATCTGAATATGAAGGGACTAATAATACATCATCATAGGTAAGACCTTCACCATAAAACTTATCTTCATTCATAGTTATATAATTTTTTGATAATAAGTAATTAAAATAAATTACATTATTAATTGATACTCATTAATTAATAAATGATAACAGACAGCACATTAGGCTTCCTTTTATGGCATGCAAAAGTATGAAATATATTAACTCTTAAATAAAAAAAAGCCATTAACAATAAATGAAAATGGCTTTTTTAACATCCTTTAATAAAAAGGCTATTTTATACTATCTTATTAGTGTAATTGTTCCTCTATCTTCAAAGAGAATACCACTTGCTGTTGTAAACCTAACATAATAAGTATAAACACCTTGTGGAGCATCCTCATTTTTATATACACCATCCCAACCATTATTTATTTCTGTTGATTCAAACATTTTTTCACCCCATCTATTAAATACCATAAACAGATAATCGCTAGAGTTAATAAAAACACCTCTTGGATAGAAAGTTTTATTCTCTGCAACAGAACTACCAGGACTAAATGCACTAGGTACATACAATTTTGGTTTTTGAGAAACTGCAATACTATTTGACCTAGCTGAATCATTGAAATTATAAATATTATTTGGTCCTTCAACAGCTTGAACATAGTATTGGAACGTTCCACCCGACTTGCTATATGGCTCAATATCATCTCTATATACATATTGAGTGCCTGGCAAATTAATTATTGGGAATGGATCCCAAACACCATCAATTGCTCTAAAGACATTATAATTATTTGGATTACCATCAAAACCTTGATAAGAATTCCATGACAATTTATTAAACAAACTATCATTTGCATTAACTTTTAAGAACATTGTCCTAATTCTATTAGAAGTAATTACATCAACACCACAGCTATCAGTAACAATAGTTCTATAGAAATATGGTGTCTGCAATACAAGAGCAGAAGCATCAGTATACATTAATGATGGATTGGTATAATCAGGAGGAAGTGTAGCTATTACATTCCAATTAACAGCATCAGTTGATCTTTCAACACGATATTGTGTAACTTTTGCAGAAGTATCAGTATGAATTAACAGTTCTACACCATTCATATTAGCTGGTAATACTGTTCCGTAGCGCATATATGTGAATTGAGGCATATTAGGTTTATTAGCCAATATACAAACATCACAAGATGTACTTGAAGTAATACCATTTAAACTTTTGGCACGAACATAATAACAATATTCTGAACCATTAGTGAGTCCAATATGCTCAAACAAAGTATCAGTTGCTGATACAGTTCCTATTTTATGTGATGCACCTCCATTCTCACTAGCATATATTTCATACTTATCTAAACCATCAGTCATATTATTGTACTTATTCCAATAAATAGTAATTTTATCATCACAGATATCCTTAACAGCTTTTATACCCATCGTATTTAATTCACCCCCAATAATACTTGGATTTCCACAAGAATCAAGAGCTGCAGCAGCATAAGTATTATATCCTCCATTTACAGCACAAGGCGTATTTTGATTATCAATATAAGTAGTATTTGTTCTACCCCAAACTGTATCAATAGGAGTATATGAATTATTAACTTTAAGATAGATAATATAGGCATTTGCGTCAAATGCAGCATTTGTATCCCAAGCTAAGCTAACATAACCAGTAGCAGGATCTACAGAAACACTATCTAATATAGGAGCATCTGGAGGAGTATTATCAAAAAAGTAATCAGAAGAAACATTCGATTTACTAATACAAGTACCAACATTTCTAAATGTATCAATTACTATTAATGTATCCGTTATTTCAACCCAATAAGAAATATTATCATCACAAGCCTTCATAAATTCAGAGTATGAAGTTGAAAAAACAGAATCTATCATACCTGTACCTGTAGGATGATCTCTATAAATTTCATATACACCATTAGATGTTGGCAGTAATGGTGTTGAAGTTCCATTCCAATTAAGATCAGCTGTCATATTAGCTTGATTATTTACTGTTGTCATAAAAATAGTACTCACAGTATCTCCATATTCAATTACTCCATTACCAGGACAACCCGATCTAGTATCTAATCTATAAAAAACAGTATCATTATTTGCATTAGCACCAACATGAGTATATGAATTAATAGAAATATCAGCAATCGAGTCTATGAATACGAATGGTCCGTTAACCGAATTACTTGAATACAAAAAGAAGCTTTCAAATGTATGAGTAGCAGTATCATTAGGAACACTCCAAGTTAATGTTACATCTCCATTCTGCAATACATTTAAACATTGTATTTTGGGAGTAGCTAGACCCGGTTTAGGTAAAACCACAATTGTTACAGTGGAAATATTAATAGCAGGTGCAGGACAATAGTCATCAGATACTTTCAGTACAAAGTTATATATATTAGAGTAATTACCACAGCCAACATTGGTAGCTAGGTGAGCACAGGTAGTTTGCCAAGAAAAGCTTGTATTAATACCCATAACAGCCGTTAGTGGAAAACCTGGACCCGGAGCAGGTGTTAATGTCGCACAAGGGGCATTTAAACATCCCGTTTGATCACTAAATGTAGCAAGATTTGAACCAGATGGAGGTATAAAGCTACCAAATTGAGGGCCTGAGGCTTCAATATTCATTGTTTGTGGCTGCCCATTAGGCAAAAACTGAAAATCAGATGCTTGCAAAATAAAACTTACATATTCTCCAGCATAAACTGTATCAATATATGAAGTAGCATTATCAAAAGGAGGTGTTACATTTGGTGGAGCATTAGTATTACACTGAAGTAATACGATCTGCATATCTCGCCAAATTTCAGCCACTTTTGTTCCACATTTATATGCAGAAACTTTAGTAGAAGTAACATAAGCACCTGTTGTATATGAGGTAAAAGAAATAGTTCCAGTATTTGGATCAACTACTGCTCCAACATTAAGTGGGTTTTGAGTTGGCCCAGGAAGTGGGTTGGTATAAGAATATCCAAAGCTATAACTTAATGCAGTACCTGCAGAGACCATAGGTTGCCCCCACTCAAATTTTAATGAATCCAGTTCTTTATCATAACCATTGTGATTATATGTAAAAGGATAACCCGTACAAATTACCGTACGTGGTATCTCTGCAAAGGTTGGAGAATTATCAAAACATGGCCATACATTTGTATTATTATAAGGATACATAATTGCTCGTAAATACCAACCTGGTTGTCCACTAACATTTGCTGCATTATTTCTACAACAGGAACTCCAGGAAAATTTCCAACCAGAGGAAGGTGGTACTCCTGTTAATTGAACAGGTTGAGATTTATATATATGTTCTTGACAAGCACCCATATTTCCTGCACCATCAGACATTCCGGTACATGTAATATGATCGAATGACGCATCAGCATTACAAACTGGTGAAATATCTTTTGGCCAACCAGTAAGTCTTGTTAATGGTATTGAAGAAACGGGACCAGTACTCTGAAGTGTTATTGAATTACCAAAATTAGCAGCAGAACCACCATTCAAAGTATAGCACTCTCTATATGCTTTCAGATAAAAAATAAACTTACCTGCATTAGGTTGTCCTTGAGGAATACACTCCCAAGTAATTTCTCCACCCATATAATGAGTTGCTTTTGCCGTGAAAACACTAGCAAAAAACACTATAAGCAATAAAAATAGTTTTAATTTATTCATATCATTAATTATTAGTTTCCTACATTTAAAATATACATTCTATCCATATCAAGATACTTTTGAGCCAAGACTTTAATATTATCAGCATCAATAGTTTTTATTACATCAACATAATTATGATAATAATTCATATCTAGATTATTCAGATTAATTTCTTTAAATCGATCGAGCATAGCTAAACTACCATCAAAACTACGCTGAATACTTCCCTGCATATAATTCTTTACAGTGAATAATTCTTCATCACTTATTAATTCATTCTGCAATATCCTAATCTCTTTACCTATTTCTTCTATTGCTAAATCTACAACCTCAGATTTTAGTTCTGTAGCTATAAAGAAAATTGACTCTTTTCTTAAAGAACTAAAAGAAGATCCAATGCCATAGGTATAGCCTTTATCTTCTCTAATATTAGTCATTAATCTACTTCCAAAATATCCACCAAGAATAGTACTTAGGATTTTTATTCCAAAATAATCTTTATGATCTCTATCAACCCCAACAAAACCCATTCTAATGGCATTCTGAACTGCATTATTCTTCTTTATATGATGCTTAAACTCATTAGAAGGTTGCAAACTCCAATTTCTCTCATCAATATCTACTTTCTTAGAAGTAGAAAGTTTACCTAAATAATTATTAAGCACATTAAATTCATCATCTCCAAACTTACCAGATATAAAAACCTTAAAGCCACCCTTGAGATAATTCTCTTTATGAAATTCTATTAGATCTTCTCTTTTTAAATTATCATAATCTTCAACTGTAGCAAAACTACCATAAGGATGATTCTCACCAAATAATAAAGAAGTAAACTGTTGCCTAGCTATAAAGCTAACTTTCTCATTATTAACATGAAATTCTTGAATTTTTCTGGTTTTATATTGCTCAAATTCCTTTTCATTAAAACTTGCATTTTTAATTACTTCTGCAAGAATTGGAATGGTATTATCAATAAATTTATCGAGGCTATATAAAACAACAGAAGCATTATCTCTTGTTGCCGAAGTTTCAAAATATGCACCATAAAAATCAATTTCTTCAGCTAATTGTTTTGCTGAATAATTCTTAGTTACCTCTGTAAGCATATTATTTACAGCCCCCGCAACTAATGGCTTTTCAGACACAGCACTACCTGCATCAAATACCAATTCTACCTTTAATAATTCCTGATGTGGATTATTAAAAACATATACTGGTGCTCCATTTGACAATTTAAACTCTTCAAGTTCTAATTTCTTAAGATTAGATATTTGATTAATCTTTGGGGCTATATTTCTATCTAATTCTTCTGTCATTCAATTATAATATTATCTAATAAGTGTAACTTGTCCTCTTTTAATATGAGAAATTCCTTTAGCATCTTTATACGTAACATGATAAAGATATATATCAGCAGACATACTACCTTTATAATTACCATCCCAAGCTTGATCTATATTATTTGATTCGAATACTGTTTGACCTTGCTTATTATAAACCACCATATGCATATCCGTTATCCCTCTTCCCTCTGCTTTGAACACATCATTCTGTCCATCAAAATTAGGTGTAAATGCTGATGGAATAAATAGGGCACTGCAAGAATTATCAACATCAACTGTAAAATCATGAACTGAAGTAAGGCCTTTGCTATTTGTCACAGTAACAGTATATATAGACCTTTCAACAGGCGAAACTATTATTTTGTTTTGAACATCTCCAGTATTCCATCTATAAGAAAAACCTTCTTCAACAAATAATGTGGCATCTTCGCCAAAGCAAACTACTTGATTATTGCCAAAAACAACATTAAATGTATCGGTATTATTTGCTACCTCTTGTATATGCACCTTTTCATTACTTGTTATCTCATTTTTCGACAATTCAATAGTAGGTAAAGGTGGATTAATTATTTGTTTTACTTCTTTCTTTTCTTCAATAATAGCAATTTCAGCTTTATCACTTCCAACTCCACAATCCTTTTTAATAACAGGAATAATATATTCCTTAGTATTCTTTTGCCTTTTATCTACTTCATTATTAACTATTTCAACTTCTTCAACAAAATTAGAATCTGAAATAATTATTTCTTCATCATCATTATTTGATACTAATTGAGCTGTTGCACTAGAATCATTAATAATTTTAGTTGGTTGCTCTTTAATAATATTAGGTGAAGGATTTACATTTGGTTTATAAAAATAATAAATGGTGGCAATTACAATAATAGCTGCAGCTGAAATAATTGCAATACTTGAATATAAACTAGT
>Ga0256827_10000430_pt1 | contig 26196 bp, 22 predicted proteins | sample CV84metaG_FD_185977 | JGI IMG/M metagenome (GOLD analysis project Ga0256827, IMG submission 185977) | Hydrothermal vent microbial communities from East Pacific Rise, Pacific Ocean - CV84 | ecosystem: Environmental > Aquatic > Marine > Hydrothermal vents | place: Pacific Ocean: East Pacific Rise...
GTTCTCTTTTAGACTCATTTTTAATGCTTTTAAATCTGTAGAGATAGAAAATAGAGTTCTCTGTTCTTTAAGAGAGAGGTTCTCTTTGTTAAAAAGGGAACTGGAGGTATCTTCAAGTTGTTTCGACAATTCATATAGGCGTAAAAGTTTCTCTTGTAGCATATCTGCTAAATAGTTAACCCTTAGGTCTTTAGAAGTTCTAAATGTTGTCTCTTCTGAAATTTCAAGTATGGTTTGAATCAGTTTTTCTATAATTAGTGCATGTGTTTGAAAATTATTTTTATTAAAGAGTGCTACATCCAGTTTATTTATCTCTAAAACTTCAAAGAGTGAAATGGCTGTGTTAAAGTTTTTATTAGAGGAGAGCATATTTAAATGTTTGGTGTCAAAATTCATAATATCTGGTTTTTGTTTATTGTAGAACTTATCCTCTTGTTCAATTATTTCCTCTTTTAGACTTTTATCTCCTTCTAAAAATCTTTTTGTGAGTGAACGATGCTCTTGAACTGTTTTAATAAAGTTATTAATGGTCTCAATATATTTTAAACCAATTAGTTGATTTGTATAGGTATGACTTTTGTCAATATAGTTTGAGAATATGGTTCGCGATGGAAATAGTAGAAGAATAAAGAGTATTGAAATAGAGATAATAATCTTTGATTTAAATGAGAGTTTACTCATTATGTAAAGTGCTGGAGATAAAAATAGTTGAAATGCCATTTCGCACCTTTTTTAACCATATTATAACATAAAAAATAATAAAAATTAATATTTTATCTTTAAAATATAATTTTTTTTTTAAAGATGCTTTATAGACTCTCACTAAAAAGTGAGAGAATGGGGGTTTAATCGCGTTTTGCTACTACTTCAACCGATATAATTTCATCGTTTTGTTCTATTGAATCCAGTACTGCAAAGCTATCTGCATCATCCAATTCAATTGCTCCAAATACAGTGTGAACACCATCTAAATGAGGCGTAGGTACAAAGGTTATAAAGAATTGGCTACCACCAGTATTTGGTCCTGCATGTGCCATAGAGAGTGTTCCTCTTCGGTGTGGTTGATGACTGGTATCTGTTTCACAATCAATTGACCAATCTGGTCCACCCATTCCAGCCATTGCAGGGTTACCTGTAGGTCCTGAATGTGGACAACCACCTTGTGCCATAAATCCTGGGATTACTCTGTGAAACTTAAGGTTATTATAGAAGCCTTCATTTGCTAAGTGTGCAAGGTTTGCTACAGTATTTGGTGCATCTTCAGTATAAAGCTTAATCCAAATTGTTCCCTTTGATGTATTAAACTTTGCATAGTTGTAGCTCTCTAGAGTCTCTTGAGAAACGTCATATCTTTTTGACATGTTAATCCTTATATTTTTATAATTTTGGTAGAATTATAGCCATTTTAATTAAAGAGAGTATTACATGGAATTATGTGTAGCATTAGACCTACCATCAGCTAAAGAGAATTTGGCATTAGCAGAGTCATTAAAAGGTTATAATATATGGATGAAAATTGGTTTTAGAGCCTATATTAGAGATGGAAAACCTTTTATTGAAGCGGTTAAAAAGATTAACCCAAATTTTAAAATATTTTTAGATTTAAAACTTTATGATATTCCCAATACCATGGCAGATGCTTCTGAAGAGATTGCAAAATTGGGCGTTGATATGTTTAATATTCATGCCAGTGCAGGAGCTATTGCTATGAAAACGGTAATGGAGAGACTTTCTACTTATGAAAATCGACCTCTTGTTTTAGCTGTAACTGCATTGACCTCATTTGATGAAGAGAATTTTTCTGAAATTTATGAGAAGAGTATAGATGAAAAAGCTGAACAGTTTGCCAAGATGAGTTATGAGAATGGTTTAGATGGTGTTGTATGTAGTACGTTTGAGAGTAGAGCAATTAAAAACTTAACTTCTGAAAAGTTTTTAACTCTTTGCCCAGGGATTAGACCTTTTGGCGAAGATGCAGGAGACCAACAACGGGTTGCAACATTAGAGTTGGCATCTAAAGAGGGGGTAGATTTCCCTGTAATTGGTAGACCCATTTATAAAGATGCTAACCCTGTTGAAAAAGTTGAAAAGATACTTGCTATTATTTAAATCGTATAGCACTAATAAAAATTGTTATAAGTAGGAATCCTGCTAAAAATTCATAACCAATAACCCATGAGAAGGCAAAAGAGTTATCTACCCTCTCATAGGTTTTTATACTTGCTTTTGCAAGGATTGTAAAGGTGAAAAGAACACCTAATAGATAAGGGATAAAAATAAACATTCCTAGAAATAGGGTGTTTGCCACCCCTTCAGGAAGATGAAAAATATCACTTAAATAGATTTTTTTTTGAAAAAATTTTTTAGCTTTCTCCTTATTTTTTTTCTGTATAAAATTTTTTTTTCGTCTCTCATTAGCTTTATCTTCTATACTGTGCCTTACAGCATTACGATAGGGATCATATAAATTAGACATAAAGAATCTCTTTCTAATTATTTAAAATATAATATTATTATTTTTAATTTATATTATATTAAGTTTTTAATTAAATTAAGTTGTAACAGAGAATTAGATAGAATCCCAAATATTAAAAAATGAGGTATTTTTTGAAAACACTAACAATTATTGACACTTTCGGCTTCTTTTTTCGCTCTTATTTTGCTTTGCCTCCTCTTCGAAACTCCGATGGTTTTCCTACAGGTCTCTTGACAGGTTTTATTAATCTTGTTGACTCGCTAAAACGCGACCATAATACAGACTATATTGTCTTTGCTTTGGACTCAAAAGGAAAAAACTTTAGACATGAACTCTATCCTGACTATAAAGCCAACAGAGATGAAGCTCCAGAGGATTTAAAAAAACAGCTTCCTATTGCTATTGATTGGATTAGAGAGATGGGATTTGCTTCGTTAGAGAAAGAGGGATTTGAGGCAGATGATGTTATTGCTACTTTAGCCAAATATGGAAAAGAGCAGGGGCTTAATGTTCGTATTGTATCACATGATAAAGATTTATATCAGATGATAGAAGAGGGAAAGGTGGTTATGTATGATTCAGTTAAACGAAAAGAGATAACCCAAAAGGAGTGTTTTGAAAAATTTGGTGTTATGCCAAAAGATTTTATTAACTTTCAAGCCATTCTTGGAGACAGTTCCGATAATGTCCCAGGGGTAAAGGGGATAGGAAAGGTAGGTGCAAGTAAGCTTATTAATAAATACTTTACATTAGAAGCTATTTATGATGATTTAGAAAATTGTGGAACAGCCAATATACAAAAAAAGCTTCTTGAGGGAAAAGAGAATGCTTTTTTATCAAGAGAACTGGTCACTATGAATCAAAATATTTTTAAAGATTTTGATTTAGAGAGCTTTATATTTGAGGATAAAAATTATTTAACCCCTTTAATTGCAGAGTTTGAATATTATGAGATGAAACAGGCTCTTAAGAAAGCTAAGATAGGGGTTGATTTTTCAGAGATGAGTGAAGAGGAGTTAGAAGCAGAAGATGCTTTAACTTTTGAGGCTGTTACACTTGATAGTAGAGAGAAACTTTTTAATATTGTTGATACCATTACCTCTGAAACTTTGGTCGCTTTTGATACGGAAACAACAGGGCTTGATACCAAGATAGATAAGATGGTAGGTTTTTCATTTGCATTGAGTGACTCAAAAGCTTACTATGTGCCTATTGGACATAGTTATTTGGGGGTAACCAATCAAGTAAAGATAGAGGATGCCCTTGAAGCGATTAAAAAGATTTTAAAAGCAAAAGTTGTGGGACAAAATCTGAAATTTGATTTTTCTCTACTCTATTATCAACATAATATTAAAGAGGTTGTTCCTTTTGCCGATACCATGATTATGGCGTGGTTGTTAAATTCAGGTTCAAAAATTGGTCTAGATAGTTTGGTTAAAAAGTTTTTTGATTATGAGATGAAGCCTTTTAAATCTATGGTAAAAAAAGGAGAGAATTTTTCCAGTGTTGATATTGAATCAGCTACTTTTTATGCCAGTGAAGATGCTTGGATGACCTTTATGCTCTATCATAAGTTGGATAAAGAGTTAGATTTGGCTTCATTGGCACACTTAAAAGAGGAAGCAAAAGAGGTTGAGTATCCATTTATTAATATCTTAATTGCAATGGAACAACGAGGGGTCAAATTAGATATTCAAAAATTGGAGTTATTACAAGATAAGTTAACGCAAACCCTTCAATCTTTGACAAAAGATATTTATGCTTTGTCAGAGAGAGAGTTTAATATAAAATCTACCCAACAGCTGGGCAATGTACTCTTTGAGCATCTTGGTTTAAAAGGTGGTAAAAAAACTAAAACAGGCTACAGTACCAATGAGAAAGTTTTGAATAGCTTAAAAGAAGCACATGAGATTATTCCTAAAATATTAGAATATCGAACGGTTCAAAAGCTTCTCTCTACTTATGCCATTCCCCTTTTGAAACTTGCTAAAAAAGATAATCAAAATCGTATCTATACATCATTTATACAGACAGGAACAGCCACAGGTCGTTTAAGTTCAAAAGAGCCAAATTTACAAAATATTCCTGTACGTTCACCATTAGGAAGAAGTGTACGAGAGGCATTTGTTGCTAAAGAGGGGTATAAACTCTTAAGTATTGATTACTCTCAAATAGAGTTAAGATTGTTGGCTCACTTCTCGAAAGATAGAGCATTGATGGACTCTTTTAATAATGGAGTAGATATTCATAAAGCAACAGCAATTAAACTTTTTGGAGAGGAAGAGGCAGAAGCTAAACGAAGTTATGCAAAATCGGTAAACTTTGGAATTTTATATGGAATGGGTGCAAAAAAGCTTTCAGATGAGTTGGGCATTAGCAGTAAAGAGGCAAAAGAGATAATTAAAGCCTATTTTGAGAACTTTCCAACGGTTAAAGGTTTTTTAGAGAAGATTCAAGAAGATGTTAAGCAGATAGGGTATGTAGAGACAATTTTAAAGCGAAGACGTATCTTTGATTATGAAAATGCTACAGGTATGCAAAAAGCATCATTTATGAGAGAGTCGGTTAATACTGTATTTCAAGGGTCTGCTGCTGATTTAATTAAACTATCTATGTTAAAAATAGAAGCCTATTTAAATAGAGAAGAGATAGATGGTGTTATGCTTTTACAGATTCATGATGAACTGATTTTTGAGATAAAAGAGGAGATTGTTGATGAGGTAGGAGAGAAATTAAAAGATATGATGGAAAATATTTTAAAATTAGAAGTTCCTTTAACCTGTTCTGTCTCTATTGGAGATTCATGGGGAGAGTTAAAATAGGGTGCATTTTTTAATGCACCCATTAAGAGAAAGATTATTTTTGTTTCTCTACAAAAGTTTCAATACGTTTAATACCTGTACGAATTGTCTCAATATCGGTTGCAAATGAGAATCTAAAGTAACCTTCACTTCCAAATCCAACACCTGGAACAACGGCTACTCCTTGGTCTTCTAGTAAATCTTTACAGAACTGCATAGAGTCATTAGAAATATCTTTGATGTTGACAAATAGGTAAAATGCACCATTTGGTTTCACTACCGACAGACCATCAACAGCATTAAATAGGTCAACAGCCTCATTACATCTTTCTTCGAATGCAACTCTCATCTCTTCTACCTCTTTGTCTATTGTTCCATTAAGTCCTACAATCGCTGCCGATTGGGTTAATGAGTTAATATTAGAGGTACTTTGAGATTGAAGTTTGTTCATAACATCTATAAGCTCACTATTTGCAGATGCCAAGTACCCAAATCTCCAACCTGTCATGGCTGCTGATTTACTTAAACCGTTAATTGTGATGGTTCGTTGGTACATATCTTCTGAAATAGAGGCTGTTGCTACAAATTTAGTATCTCCAAAAACTAACTTCTCGTACATCTCATCAGATGCAACAATTACATTGGTATCTTTTAACACTTCTGCCAATGCTTCTAGCTCTTCTTTAGAGTAAACTGCACCTGTTGGATTAGATGGAGAAGTTAAGACCAACATTTTTGTCTTTGGAGTAATGGCATCTTTTAACTGTTCTGGAGTAATTTTAAATCCAGCTTCATCACTTGTATCAATAATTACTGATGTTCCACCAGAATATTTAACCAATTCAGGATAGGTTACCCAGTATGGAGCAGGGATAATTACCTCATCTCCTTCATCAATGACAGCTTGAAAAAGATTAAAAAGAGAGTGTTTTGCTCCATTGTTGGTTAAAATTTGGTTAGGTGCATAGGTTAAACCATTTTCACGTTGAAGTTTATCTGCTACAGCTTGAAGAAGTTCAGGAGTTCCTGCAACAGCAGTATATTTTGTTAAGCCGTCATCTAGAGCCTTTTTAGCTGCCTCTTTAACAGCAATAGGTGTATCAAAGTCTGGTTCTCCTGCAGAGAAAGAGATAACATCTTTACCCTCTGCTTTTAAATCTCTTGCCAATGAAGAGATAGCAATGGTTAAAGAAGCAGATAGTGTCTGTATACGTTGAGAGAGCATGGTTTCGCCTTTTTTGTTTATGTTTTGTAATAATTCAAAATCTCAAAAGTATACAAAATATTTAATTAAAAATTAAATAATATTTTTTTTTACTAGTTACTCTTAATATGTATTGAGTAAATCCTACTCTATTTACAATGTTTTTAATATTTCGTCAATAGAATTAATATTTTTATTAATATTTGTTGCAAACTTTTCAGAACTCTTTTTAAGCATGTTTACACTTTTTATAATCTCTTTTTTATCCTCTTTTCTATAGTTATATTCATTTGCTTTACCTTTAGAGTATGAAATTTTATTAGAGATTTTTTTATTTTTTAATAGAAGTGCTTGTAAATTCCTTTTCTGTTGCTCTAATTTGTTTCTTAGCTCCTCTTTTTCAGCTTTTTTTTCGTTTATTCTTAATGTTTTATCTGTTTTAAGCTTTGTAATTTCCTCATCCATCGAAGATAGGTTAGAGCTAAGATTTTGATTTTTCTCTTTTAATTCTATACTCTCCTCTTCAATTTTAATTATATCAACAATTAACTGCTCCTCTTTCTCTTTATATCTTTTTTGCATATTCGAGAGTTTTCTTCCTACAAAATAGCCAGAAGCAGTACCTCCAAACTTAGTTGCCTTCATTGTTTTGCCAATATTTCCTTTTGTTGCATAAAAAGCCAATGCTCCTACAACTATTTTACCCACAATTGAGGACTCTTCTATTGTTGAATTCTGTTTTTTTACTTGTTTATTACTGTTATTTTGTTCAGGTTTTTTATTAGAACAAGCTGAAAAAAATGTAATATAGAAGGGTATTGATAATAAAAGTATTTTTTTATACATATGAGTACCTTTTTTTATGATTAATATATTATAATTGATTAGAATAAATTACAACTTTAAGCAAAGGATTTTTAATGAAACTTAAGAAATTTCAAAAGGTATTTCTATTCTCTTTTTTTGTCTCACAATCATTATACGCTGGAACAGTTTTTAGTATTGATGTGAGAAACGATTCAACTGGAGACAGTTTTACACACAGTACAAGTGATTTAACAGATTTACTTGACAGTGTTGATCAAGATTCTATCTCTAGAGAGATTAACAGTTATGTTGATACCCATCAGATAACAGCTGATTTAGATTTCAGAGGTCTTCCTATGCAGTTGAAATTTGCAGAGAACTCTACAGCATTGACTTTAAATATAGAATCTCTTAATATTAATGAGACATTTAATGGTAGCGACCGTGCAGAGAGTCTTGAGCTTCTTGAAGATTGGTTTAAAACACAAGGGAATGTTGAAAAGGTAATGAAAGAATTGGCTCGTGTCTCTCCTATTGATCCTATTGCAGGTAACCCCAACTCTTTAATGGCTACCATGGCAGAGGGTGATTTTCGTAATGGATTTCAGAAAGTTGCTTCTCAACAGAAAGGAGTTTCAAATAAGAACTTTTTATTAATTGCTCCTACCTATAAATCTTTAGATATTGATGGAACTCAGAGTGATAACTATACTTTACCACTTGCTTATAGTTTTAATACAAGTGATAATCCAAATGAGATGTTAACACTCTCTTTACCTATCTCGTATGTTAAAGTAGAAGAGGCTAAAAGTTATTCAGCAGGGTTGGGTATCGCTTACTCTTTGCCTGTTACAGACTCATGGGTTCTTACTCCTGCTACAAAATACTCTTTGGTTGGCTCAAAAAACTTGGGAACATTGGCACAGATGGTCTCTGGCTCATTAACAAGTAGCTATAAATTTGATTTGGGCAATAAACATGCAATTAGTATGGGTAATATGGTGGGTTACTACAGTACGGTTAAGTTCTATGATGCAGATTATGCTTTTGATCCAGGGATTGCTAATACTGTCTTTAGAAATGCGATTATGTATTCACTTCCTACCGATAATCTTTATAAAAATTCATCACTTGATATGTTTGTTATTGATACCCGTTATACAGGTACAGAACTCTATCTAGAGAGTTATGATGAGATTGGTCTCTCTTTTGGTTTAACCAAAAATGCACTAAATATTACTGCTGGAGAGGATAATTATGAGTATGATGATGAGTTAAAAATTGGAGTAAGTTATCTAACATCATCTAAAGCAGATGGTTTTGAAGTTAACTTTGGATATTCGTTTTAATGTATAAATACGTCGATTCCTAGAATATGGAATCGACAGCTTTTACATAGCCTTAATAAAAGTAGAGTAAATCTCTTTTAACTCATGGTCTTCTTTTTCCATAAGTTTTACATCGCCTGTTTTAATGGTCTCTTCTAAAACAGCTATTCTTTTAATAAGATAGTGGAATATTTCTCTGTTTACATCGGGTAACATATCGTGTCTTAGTTCTGCACTTCTGTTGTCACAACTAATAATTTTTGCAGGAATTCCAACAGCTGTGGTAAAAGGGGGGACATCTTTGACCACAACAGAGTTTGCACCAATTTTTGCACCCTCTCCAATATTAATATTTCCAAGTACCTTTGCACCTGCTCCTACAATAACATTGTTTCCTACGGTTGGGTGTCGTTTTCCATGTGAGGTGCTAACTCCCCCCAATGTTACTTGTTGGTAGATAACCACATCATCACCAATAACGGCTGTTTCGCCAATAACCACACCTACCGCATGGTCAATAAAGACACGGCAACCAATGGTTGCTGCTGGATGAATATCTACCGTGGTTAGAAACTGTCCTATAGCAGAGATAAAACGGGGTATAAAACGTAAACCCTTTTTGTAGAGGGCATTGGATATTCGGTAAAAGAACATTGCCCATAATCCAGGGTAGTTAAAAAAGAGTTCAAAGGTGTTGTGTAGAGCTGGGTCATTTCGTTTAACGTTTAAAAAATCTTCTTTTATGGTAGAAAAAAGGTTCAACATTACTCCTTGTTATTGGCTTGAATGGTTTTAAGATAGCTATTTTCACTTAAATAGAGATAAAGTTTGCCCAATAGTTCTTGTTTTTCTGATGATGTAATAAGTGTTGATACTTCTATAAGCTGTTTTATCTTCTTATCAAGATAGTTTTTATCATAATCCATATCTTCCAAGACATCCATAATCGATTGTGACTCTATAAGTTTCTCTAATTTATAGTTACCTTTATCATCAAATGTTACGGTTACTTCAGTAGGGTGGGTAAAGAGATTATGTTTCATTCCCAATACCTCCTGATATGCACCTGTCAAGAAAAAAGCGAGAAAATATTCATGGCTATTGACATCAACATCATGAAGATACAACGGAGAATTTTCATTAAATGCAATCTCTCCATCAGAGTCACAAGTAATGTCCCAAAGCGTAGCAGGGTTGTTTGCTTCTATATCCAGTTTATCAATTGGCATCATGGGAAAGTGTTGACCCAAACCCCAAAAATCTGGTAATGATTGAAATGCAGAGAAGTTAACCAAGTAACGCTCTTGAATTTTATGTTGAAGTTTTTTTAACTCTTCTGTTCCTTCGCTTTGTAGTAGAAAAATAGACTTTTTAATAATTAAATGTACCAATATTTCAGTATTGGAACGGTCTTCTAAATCTATATATCCCAAATCAAAAAGGGTTAAAAGGCTCTCCATGTGGTCGAGTGCATCATGCAGATACTCTCGGGCATTTTTTCTATTCAATGCAGTCCATAAATCATTAAGCTCCGATACCAAAGGGGGATTTGACTCTTTTAGTCGAAGAGATTTTGCATGGTAATCTTGTGAAAAAAGCTCTAAAACAGGAGCAATTAAGACCGAATGGGAAGAGGCGATAAAACGACCCGATTCTGTAAAAATATCAGGCTCTTTAATCTTTTTGCTTTTTGCAATCTCTTTAATAAAAAAGACAACATCGTTGGCAAACTCAGAAAGGGCATAATTTAGCTCTTTTGTATGTATATGTTGTGAATACTCAACAGCCAAACCACCACCAATATTAATGGCATTCAGAGCAAAAGCCCCACGATTTTTTAAATCTGCATAGATATTTCCTGCCTCTCGAAGGGCTTTTTTTAGTGGGGCTATTTCGCTCATCTGTGAACCAATATGAAAGTGAATCATCCATAGTTGATTCAACAGACTATTTTTCTCCATTAAATCATAGGCTTCAAGAAGCTCTGTAGATGTTAGCCCAAATTTAGAGCTATAACCACCACTTTTTGCCCAAATTCCTATTCCACCACTATGAAGCCGTATACGCACACCAATTTTAGGAGTAACAGATTTTTTTCTATCTTGATTAAACTCTCTATTTACCTCAATAATGGTCTCTAGCTCTCCTAGTCCTTCTATGGTAATGGTAAGATTATGACCCATGTTTGTAGCAATAAAGCATAGTGAAATCATCTCTTTATCTTTAAATCCATTTATCGTAATAGGATTTCCAACAGGTGTATGGGTTATGGCAATAAGTAGCTCTGCCTTACTTCCTGCCTCTAGCCCATAGTTATACTCTTTTGAAACATCCATAAGTGAATTTACAAAGTTAGGAAATTGGTTAACTTTAAGTGGAAAAACAGCTTGAAATTGACCTTTGTATTCAAACTCTTCTCTTGCACGATTAAACTCTTTGTATAGTGTAGATATTTGTTTTTTTATAAGATGAGGAAATCGTAGTAACACAGGACCTTTGTAGCCTTGTTCTCGTATGGTTTGTGTGATTTCTAGTAGTGAAGGTTGTTTCTTATGGTTAATATTAACAGTGGAGTTTTTGATAACAAAGTTATTGTCTCCCCAAATGTCAATACCGTAGTCTCGTTTCATGCTCTAATACTCTCCCTGTTTTTAAAAAAAGTATTATAGCTAAAAATAGGAAGGTTCGGTTATACCGAACCTTGCTGTTTAGTTTACAGCTACAGTTACTTCTGTACCTTCCCAGATACCATGTTTTGTACAGTAACCATGTGCTACCAATTTAAGTTTTTTTCCTGTTGGAATAATTGTAAATGTAGTAGTGTTGTGTGCTTTAGTGTTTCCAAGAGTACCTGGAACGTAAGTAGCTTGAGCTAATTTAACATCACCATTGAAAAGAGTAACAGACTCAATGTAGTGGTCAAAATCATCTGGGTGAGTATACTCATTACCCATTTTAACTGTTACTTCAAATGGCTCACCAGCTACAGCTGTGTCAGCACAGTGAATAAATGGTGAGTGTCTATCAATAAGGTCTTTTTTCGCTTCTCTATCAATTTCAGAGATGTCTTGGTATTTGTTAATTTTTGGCATTTTAATTCCTTTTGTTATTTTAATGAGTCGATTATAGCAGAAACTATTTTAAATAGGACAATATTTATCCTATTTAATTTTTTCTTTTAGCTCTTTTGCCCATTTGTTGAGTAGTTTTTTCTCATTATTTGACATTTGTGCCTCTTGATGTAGCCATAAATAAGAGGGCATGGGCATTCTGATAACAATAGATTTTGGTAATCTACCAATTACTTTTACCTGCTTCTCTTTTTTATAGCTATTCCATTTAGAGAAGTTTACAACTTTTCTACCATTTTTAATATGTGTCTGCACAACCCATGATATAGGAGCAATATTGTAGTACCAAGGCTCTTTTACATCTGAAGAATGACAATCATAACAAGAGCGTTTAAGTATATTCATAATCTCTTTTGGAGCTTGAATCTCTTGGGTTGAGTCGGTTGGTAGCTTTGCAGATATATTGAGAGAGAAAAATTGAATTAAAATGAGAACAATGAGTGTCCAAAACCAAAAACTTTTTAACATAGATAGACCTTTTTAAACTATTTAATGGTCGTAGTATATCGTTTTGTATCTTGGAGATGATGGTTGTTTAGTTATTCTAAATATCTCTTTTTATATTCTTTTCTTATAAAGAGTTTTGTAAAGATAAGATGGTACACTTCCAAAAATAGTAAAAAGGAAAAATATGTCTCCTGAGAAAAGAGCAACCATTGTAGCCAGTTCGGTGGCTACTATTTTAACCATTGTAAAGTTTGCTATAGGTGTGGCATCGGGGTCAGTAGCTGTTTTAGCATCGGCTATTGATTCACTGCTTGATACGCTTATTTCAATTTTTAACTTTTTTGCCATTAAGAAGTCTGAAGAGAAAGCAGATGATAATTTTCAGTATGGAAAAGGGAAAGTTCAGGCAATTGCTGCTGTAATAGAGGGAACAATAATTACCATTTCTGGGCTTTATATTATTTATGAAGCTGTTCAAAAAGCGATTCATGGTTCAACAACAACACTCTTGACACCTGCTATCTTTGTTATGTTTCTCTCTCTTATTGTAACTTTTGGTTTGGTTCAGTATCTGTTGATTGTGGCTAAAAAGACAGATAATTTGGTTATTAAGTCGGATGCTTTACATTACCAAACAGATTTATGGTCAAATGGAGTAATTTTATTGGCTTTGGGAATTGTAAGTTATACAGGTTGGGAGATTGTTGATGCTATTTTTGGTTTTGGAATAGGGGTCTATATTATCTATTCTGCGTATGAGATTATTAAAGAGGGTGTTTTAATCTTACTTGATAGAGCATTAGATAGAGAGCTGGTTATTAAAATAGAAGAGATTATTAATGCCCATAAAGAGGTTGATAGTTTTCATTGGTTAAAAACAAGAACCGATAGCAGTAGTAATTTTGTAGAGTTTCATTTGGTTTTACGACCCAATCTTTATCTTATAGAGGCACATAGAATTTCTGATGAGATAGAGGAGAAAATAATGGAGTTAGAGCCTAGTAAACCTTGGATTATTACACCACATTATGATCCATTTGATGATTCAGAGATGAACAACTGTATGGCTTCAGGAAAAATATATTGTCAAAAATAATATATCTCTTATCCCCTCTTAAAAAAGAGGGAAGTCTCTCTCTTCCTATGATTCGATTTTCGGTTATTACCGATAGTATAGATTTTTTAGATTCTGATACTTTAATGTTTACCTCTAAACAGGCTGTAGTCTCTGCTAATGCTATTGATACTTCTTGGAGAAACTATCCATCTATTGCCATTGGAAAAGCAACAAAAAGCAAAATAGAAGAGCTTGGTGGAAGAGTTATCTACAGCCCAAAATCATTTTATGGAAAGAGTTTAGCAGAAGATATTAAAAAGTTTTTTTCAGATAAAAAGATACTGTATCTTCGACCTAAAGTGGTCTCTTTTGACTCTAAAGCCTATTTAAAAGAGTCAGATATTGCGTTAAAAGAGCAGATTATCTATGAGACCTCTTGTATCTGTTACCAAAAAGGGCAACAGCCTAAAAAAGATTCTATTATTATTTTTACTTCTCCTTCTACCATTAATTGCTTTTTTAAAAGTTTTGAGTGGGATAGTAGCTATAGTGCAGTTTTAATAGGGAATGCAACGAGAGAGCATCTTCCTGAAGGGTGTAAATTTTGGGTTGCTGACGAGCCACTAATTGACTCATGTCTAAAAAAAGCGATAGAAATTGTAAAAAATAGGCTTGAATAGTGACTTTTTTTTAGAAATTTGCTATACTTCCATCAACCTGAATAGTTCGACTACTGTTTTTTGTGGTCCAACATTATCTATAGTGGGACATGTAGCTGACTGAGGTGTGGATGAGTTCGTTTGAGCCTAGAAATTACGGCGAGAAGTTGTCCCCAGAAGGTCACTCTCTCCTACACCGTTGGCTTTTTCGGGCCGGCTTTATACAGAACGGCTGTTCGGGTTAAATCTCTTTAAAAATAAAAAATATTTTTGGAAGTGTAAGCTTTGCTTCTACACCTTGCTATGAATAAACTACTTTATAATGTAGAATGGTTTTCACTTCCAAAGTATAAAAATCTTAAAATCCTCTCTTTTTTCTAAATCTAATCCATATAATCAATAGTGTATAATTCTACCAATAAAATGATGGAGAGATAGCAAGTGAATGTATTAATAATTGGTGCTGGTGGACGAGAGTATTCTATAGGAATGGCTCTTAAAAAAGATGAAAAAGTGGAAAAGTTATATTTTGCTCCAGGTAACGGTGCAACAGATGAACTTGGAGAGAATTTAACCATTAGTGATTTTAATGAATTGGCTGATTTTTGTGAAGCAAATGGTGTTGATTTAACCATTGTTGGCCCAGAAGCTCCATTGGTTGATGGAATTGTAGATATTTTTGAAGCGAGAGGTCTTAATATTTTTGGACCATCTGCACAAGCAGCTCAGTTAGAGGGTTCTAAAATTTTTATGAAAAATTTCTTGGCTCGTCATAATGTTCCTACAGCTAAATATATTGAGACAGACTCTATTGAGGTTGCTTATAAATTTATTATGACACTTGATGCTCCAATTGTTGTTAAGGCTGATGGTCTTTGTGGTGGAAAAGGTGTCATTATTGCACAGTCTCATGATGAGGCTAAAAAAGCTGTAGGTGAGATGCTCTCTGGTAACTCGTTTGGAGATGCAGGAACTTCTATTGTGGTAGAGGAGTTTTTGGATGGTTATGAACTATCTGTTTTTGCTATTTGTGATGGAGAGGATTATGTAGTTCTTCCAGCAGCTCAAGACCATAAACGACTTTTAAATGATGACCAAGGACCAAACACAGGTGGAATGGGTGCATATGCTCCAACACCATTGGTAAATGATGAAATTTATAGAAAACTTGATGAGCGTGTTATTGTTCCAACCTTAGAAGGGATGAAAGCAGAAGGAATGCCATTTAAAGGGGTTCTTTTTATTGGTGTAATGGTTGTTGATGATGAGCCAATTATCTTGGAGTATAATGTACGTTTTGGAGACCCTGAGTGTGAAGAGCTTATGCCACTTCTTAAATCTTCTGCATTAGATCTTTTCTATAAAGGTGCAACCAAAGATTTAAAAAATCTTGAAATTGAATTTCATGATAAGTTTGCTGTTGGTGTGGTTATGGCAAGTAAAGATTATCCATATAAAAGTTCTCTACCTGCTGAAATTATTGTAGATGATATTGTGCATGATGAAATTTTTGCAGAACATGCACATATCTCTTATGCTGGTGTTAGCCGTGAAGAGGATGGAAAACTCTATGCAACAGGTGGAAGAGTTCTTGTCTGTGTAGGTTTAGGAGACAGCATTGCAGAGGCTCAACAACGTGCATATATGTTGGTTGGTCAAGTTCACTTTGCAGGGAAACAGTGTCGTACAGATATTGCTTATCAAGCACTGTAGGGTTGGCTTTAGCCGACCACAATTTGAGAAAAATAAATATTGGTCGATAAATCGACCCTACTTATTCCTATATTTATAGGAATAATAGAATTCAAATATAAATCTCTAGGAGATAGATGCGTTATTTAATATCTTTTATCTTTTTTACTTTATCTCTCTTGGCTAAAGAGCAGATAGAGGTTTTTGCACAAGAGGTCTCAGCTACAAAAACTTTTTTAAAAGCAAGTGGGGATGTCCTTATTCTTTATAATGGTGATTTGCTTCAATCAAATAGTGCCACTTATGATAAAGAAAGTTCACTTTTGATACTTAAAGGTAATGTTGAACTTTTGGGTAAAGAGAAAAATAGAGCCTCTTCTGATGAGCTTGTAATTAATACCCAAAGTCAATCGGTTCAATTTAAAAAACTTTTAATTACAACCCAACAAGATTTATGGATTGAAGCCAATAAAGCGACAAAAAAAGAGAATCATTATAAAATTTTTGACTCTAAGCTCTCCTCTTGTAACAAATCAGACCCCGACTGGACAATTGAGTTTGCTGAAGCACATTTTCGTAAAGATAAAGAGTTTATCTCTTTAAAAGATGCACGGGTTCGTTTTTTTGATACAACTATCTTCTATTTTCCCTATTTGGCTTTTCCTACAATTAATAAACGAACTTCAGGAATTATTTTTCCTCAATTTCAACTCTCTGATGCAGATGGTATTGTTTATGAACAGCCTTATTTCTATGCACCTGTAGAGAATTTTGATATAGAGTTTAATCCTCAAATTAGAACAAGTAGAGGTTATGGTGGACATGCTACCATGCGATATGTTGACTCTAATCACTCTTCAGGACTTTTTAGAACAGGTTATTTTAATAATTTTAAAAGTTATGCAGAGGATAATAATCTACATCATGAGCATTATGGTTTTGAACTGCAATATAGCTCTACAGATATTTTACCTCAGAGTGATTTTTTTAATGATTTTGATAGTGGACTCTATCTTAATAGTATCTATTTAACAGATTTAGAGTATTTGAATTTACAAAAAGATTCTGCCTCTTCGTTAATAAATTCAAACTTAATTGAGTCTAGATTTAATGCTTTTGTTTATGATGAAGATCGTTATTTAGGACTCTATTCAAAGTTTTATATAGATACAAGTAAAAAGAGCAATGTTGAAACATTACAAGAGTTACCAACAGTTCATTACCACAACTATTTAAAGCAACTATTGACAGATAAAATTTTTTACTCTTTTGATGCAAAACTACATAACTATACCAGAGCAAAAGGGAGTAGGGCTTATCAGACTGAGTTTGATTTACCTATTACCTATTATGATTCATTTTTTAATGGTTATTTAGACTTTTCACTCTCTGAAAATCTTTATCTCTCTGATGTTTTTTTCTCTAATTTAGGGTATCAGAGTGAATCTTATCGTTATTACCGAAATTTTCATACGATGGAACTCTCTAGTGATTTAATTAAGGTGTCTGGTGAAAATAGTCATACTCTACACCCTTTTATAAAATATACACGACCCAGTCTTGAAAATGAAGAGCCTGAAATCTATAACAGTTTAAATGAGAATCAAAAGGAACTTTTTGTAACACAGACACAAAAAGAGAAAGTCTCTTTTGGGTTAAGTCAATACTATTATAATAAAAAATTAGATATGACCCTTTCTTATCAATTGGCATGGATAGAGTACCCTAAAGAGGAGTTAAGTCAAGGAGATATTAATAACGAATTCTCATATAAAGGAGAATCTATACAGCTCTATTCAAATCTTTTTTACTCTTTAAATAGAGATAAAATTCACTCTTTAACTACGTCACTTAGTTATAATCAAAGCAACTATGATATAATGTTAACTCATTTTTATAATAATGACTTTATAGTAAAAGATGAAATAACAAGTTTTATAAGTACCTCATTTGTCCATAATTATAATGAACATAATCAGTGGTTTTTTACCTATGGTTATGATTTGGAACAGAGTTTCAATCATCAATGGAACTTAGGTTTTACCCATCGACAAAAATGTTGGGGAGCTAAAGTATCTTTTGGACAAGAGCGTATACCAAATGTTGAGAAGTCGTTTACAAATAACATGGTTTATTTTGAACTGACGCTTAATCCATTTGGTGGTATAGCAAAAAATCAAGAATTTTCTTCACAAGGTAGATAGATATATGAAAACAGAAGCAAAAGTTGGTCTCTTTATTACATTGTCACTCTTTTTTCTTTTTGGTCTTTTGTCACAATTAAGTAGTTTTGATAATCTCTTGAAGAAGTCTTATCCGATTGTTGCCTCAATTAATGATGGCTCGGGTTTAAAGAATAAAGCTAAAGTAAAGCTTAAAGGTGTGAATATTGGATATGTTAAAGAAGTTTTATTAAAAGATAATAATGTTATGGCGTATCTTATGATTGATGATGGGGTTAAAATTCCTAATGATTCAACGCTTGTCATTTCACAAGATTCGCTTTTAGGTGGTAAATTTTTAGATATTAAACCAGGTCTCTCTAATTTGTCTTTAAAAGCAAATGCTCTTTTAGAAAAAGAGGAGAAAGTATCTTCGATTGGAGATGCTTCAACTGCAGCAGATAAAGCATTTAAAGAGATAGCTTTTTTGGTTAAAGATATTCGAGATATTTTAGATAAAGGTGGAAAAGATGATATTCAATCTACTTTATCTAATTTAAATGAGTTCTCTAAACTCTTAGCATCTATATCCAAAGAGGATAATAAGACAATTCATGAGATTTTATTTAATGCAAACAAGGCATTAATAAATGCAAATGGAACAATCACAAAGTTTGGTAATATGAGTGATGATATTACTAAAACATCAAAAGAGTTCTCGAAGGTAGGTAAAAATCTTAATAGGGATTTGCCAAAATTGATGGATGAGTACTCTAAGGTGGCAAAAAATATCAACAAAGATTTGCCATCAATTATGGCTAGAATTGATAGTATTACCAAATATCTAAAGAGTGTAAGTGCAACTCTTGATAAAAAGTTACCTACAGCTATTGATAAGTTTGTAGTTTTAGAGGATAATCTAAATGATGTTGTTGTTAATAACAAAGATAACCTAGCAAATGCCTTAACATCGGTTGATGGTTTTTTCTCGGATAGCCAAGAGACAATGAAAAAGGTTGATAAATATTTAGATGGTTTAATTAAAAGTGAACTTCATGTTGAGATGCGTTCTGATGAGGTTTATGATGATGGTGGATACTCGAAATCACATTTAAATCTTACACTTAAGCCTGACCCAACCCGTTACTATATGTTGGGTGTAACCTCTGGTCCTAGTTTTGAAGCAGATAGCTCTTTTGATAGAGGATATGCAGGAAATAAAAAACATGAGAGTGGAGATTTCTTACTCTCTGCACAATATGGTAAACGTTATGATGATTTACTATTTCGTGTAGGAATTATCGAGAGCCAAGGTGGTTTTGGTGTTGATTATTTTGCATTGAATGATACATTGAAAATCTCTGCAAACCTTTATGATTTTAATGGTGTTGCTGATGTTCGTGGTAATAATGTTAACTTAACAACAACCGTTCGTTATCAATTCTTTAAACATATTAACGCTTATATTAGTGGAAATAATTTATTGAATAAGAGTGCAAATTCCGTCTCTGTTGGGTTGGGTGTAAGTTTTGTAGATAATGATTTAAAAAATCTTTTAGGGGCTGCTGCCTCTGCATCTAAATAGGAATAAGAGTGAATATTTGATAGTTTTGGATAGAAAATGATAAAAGAGAAAAGCAAGAAAATTTTTAAAGATAGAGAAGAGGCATTTAATAAGATGTTTTTGGAACTTCCTTTAAATGTTTTTTCTGCAAAAGAGACAATTGTATTGGGTGTAAGTGAGGGGGGTGTCTATTTTGCTGAAAGATTGAGTTCTAAACTTAATTGTAGAATGGATATTCTTTTAAGTGAACCCATCTACTCTGAAATTAATCCAGAGTTGGTTATTGCAATGGTTGGAGAGACAGAAGAGATTGTAATGCACAAAGCTTTGATAGGTGCTTTTGATATATCAATGGATTATATTTATAAAGAAGCAAAAAGTAAATATCAAAAAGATATTTTAGATTATAAGGTGAAATATCGTCAAGGGTATGATTTAGATGGACTTGATGATAAGTATGTAGTCTTGGTTGATGAGTGTGTTGAAACAGGATTAACAATGATGATGGCTGTTAAAACAGCCATTTCATTAGGAGCAAAAAATATTTTTATTGCTGTACCAATTTTGGATAAGGTGGTGTATGAGAACCTTGTCCCTATTTGTGACAATCTTTTTTGTCCTTACAAAATAGATGATTATATATCAATTGAGTACTACTATAATAGTGTAGAACCTTTTGGTTTTGAAAAGATTAAACCTATACTAAAAGAAATAATATTAAAAAAGGAAAAGAGAGATAATGAACGAAACGAATATCGTTATTAGTTGTAATAATTTAGAAGAGAGATACCAATTTAACAAAGTAGCAAAACAGGCAAGTGGTGCTGTGATGTATCATTGTGGAGATGCTGTAGTATTGGCTGCTGTTGCCATTGACCCTAAGCCTGTAGATGAAGATTTTTTACCATTAACGGTACAGTATGTAGAGAAATCATACGCTGCGGCAAAGATTCCTGGTGGATTTGTAAAAAGAGAGACCAAGCCAGGTGATTTTGAGACATTAACTTCTAGAATTGTTGATAGAAGTTTAAGACCACTATTTCCAAAAGGTTTTCACTATCCTGTAGTAATTTCTATAACTGTTTTAAGTGCTGACCCTGCTGTTGATATGCAAGTTGCAGCAATGCACGCAGCTTCAGCTGCACTTTACACTTCAGATATACCAGTAAATCAGGTGGTATCTGCCGTTCGTCTTGGAAAAATAGACGATGAAGTTTTAATTAACCCTACACTTATTGATCAAGAAGAGTCTACTTTAGACCTTTTAGTTGTTGGTTCAGGTTCAGATATATTAATGATAGAGATGTGTGTAAATGCCTCTGAAAAAGAGCATGTTCAACAGGTAAATGAGTTGGATGAAGAGGAGCTATTAGAGATTATAGATATTGCACAAGGTGCTATTTCCCATGCCAGTTTGGCTTATGAAAATGATTTTAAAGTAGCTAAAAAAGAGGAGATAGAGGTTGTTTTATCTGAAGAGAAAGAGGATGCAGAACTTTATAAATTTATAGAGAAAAATTATGCAGATGCTGTATCTAAAGCTGTTCAATCTATGGCAAAGTCTGAGCGTAGTCAAGCTCTTAAAGAGGTTCGTGCAACCATTATGGCAGATATTGAAGCATCATCAGGAGAAGAGGCAGATAAAGAGCTTATTAGTAAGATGTTAGATGCTTACAAGCGTTCAGTTGTACGTTCTCTTATATTAAATGATAACATTAGAGCAGATGGAAGAGCCTTAACAGAAGTTCGTCCAATTGATATTGATACCAATATTTTGCCATCGGTTCATGGTTCTTGTCTCTTTACTCGTGGTCAGACACAAGCTTTGGTTACGGCAACATTAGGAGATAGTAAATCTTCTCAATCTTATGAGTTAATTGGCTCTAAAAATGCTCTTTATGAGACTTTTATGGTTCACTATAACTTTCCAGGTTTCTCTGTAGGAGAGGCAAAACCTGCCAGAGCGCCAGGGCGTAGAGAGCTTGGGCATGGGAATTTGGCAAAAAGAGCTTTAGAACCAACATTGGATTTAAATCGAGATGGAACAGTTCGTTTGGTTTCTGAAATTTTGGAGTCAAATGGTTCATCTTCTATGGCAACGGTTTGTGGTGGATCACTTGCTCTAAAAGCAGCTGAAGTTAGTACCGATAAATTGGTTGCAGGTATTGCAATGGGGCTTGTAACGGATGGAGAAAAATCTTGTGTTTTAACTGATATTATGGGCTTAGAAGACCATGATGGAGATATGGACTTTAAAATTACAGGTACAGCAGATGGTGTAACTGCATTACAGATGGATATTAAATTGGGTGGTATTGATGCAGAGGTTCTTAAAGATGCACTCTATCAAGCAAAAGAGGGACGACTTCATATTTTGAGTATTATGGAAGAGGCTTTAGAAAATTTGACACCAAGTAATGCTCTTCCAAGCTCTATAGCTTTTGATATTGATAGTTCACATATTCCTGCAATCATTGGTAAAGGTGGAGGAACAATTCGTGAAATTATCGAGAAGTTCTCTGTCTCAATAGATATTGACCGAGACAGTAACAGTGTTAAGATTACAGGAGCATCAAAAGAGGATGTTGCTGGAGCAAAAGAGTATATTGATACCATTACCTCTGCACCAGTTAAGCGACAGATGACTTATGAGATTAATAAAAAATATAGTGGTAAAGTTAAAAAAGTTGTTGACTTTGGTATGTTTATAGAGATGCCAGATGGTTTTGATGCTCTGCTTCATATCTCTAAAGTTTCTAAAGATAGAATTAGAACACTTGATGGAATGTATAATGTTGGTGATTCAATTGATATTATTGTTCTTGAACAAAAAGGTAAAAAAGTGGAGCTTTGTACTCCTGCTTATTTGGCATAGTCTAATTTTTTAAAAAAGCTTATATTATGGGCTTTGGTTTTGTAGGGTCGATGAACCGACCTTACGCGATAAACCTACAAGGTGATTTTATCAATAAATGCGTAGTCTTGTAACAAAAGTAATCTAAAAAATATATTTTAAACTTCTTCTCAAATCTTAATAATTATTAAATCTTATGTTAGTTATAATCGCACCGTTATTACGAAGTGATAAGTAGGGAAACAGGTTGGATTTATCTGCTTGTTGGCATATTTTTATAAAATATGTTTACGCTATCCGAACAGACTTTGAAACGCAGTCGAAGGGGACTTAAAGCCCATTAACCTTAAGGATATTAAAATGAAAAAGTTTTTCTTACTTTTCCTAGCACTTGGTGCTGTTGCATTTGCTGACGCAGATGGAGAATCTATGATTAAAGCGTACTCAGTAGTTGCTGCTGGTGTTGGTCTTGGTCTTGCTGCTCTTGGTGGAGCTATCGGTATGGGTCATACTGCTGCTGCTACTATTGCTGGTACTGCACGTAACCCAGGTCTTGGTGGTAAATTGATGACTACTATGTTTATTGCTCTTGCTATGATTGAAGCACAGGTAATCTATACACTAGTTATTGCTCTTATTGCTCTTTACGCTAATCCATTCCTTGGATAGTCGTTAGTTTAAGAACTATAAAAGCTTAGAGTGGTATAATGCCACTCTAATTCCTCATATAGGTTTCAATAAGCCTTTAAGTTATTATAATGCACCAGTGGTGGAACGGTAGACACGCGGGCTTGAGGGGCTCGTGCTTCGCGGCGTGGAGGTTCAAATCCTCTCTGGTGCACCACTTTTTTATATATTTCCCCATAAAACTTATTTATATCTGCTTTGAAATTTCTTGAGTATCTACAGTTGTATAATTATTTATATATACCAATAATTGGTTATAATTTTACAAAAAATAAGAGGTAATATGAAACTAGCAGTATTTGATTTTGATTCGACATTAATGGATGGTGAGACGATAGATTTCTTTGCAGAGGAATTGGGGTTTAAAGATAAGGTTGTTGAGATAACTACAAGAGCTATGGCTGGAGAGTTAGACTTTTATGCTTCTTTGGTAGAACGTGTATCACTACTTAAAGGGTTACCGCAAAGTAGAGTCAAAGAGATATGCAAGAGCCTACCAATGATGAATGGAGCTAAAGAGGTTGTTTCAGGTCTTAAAGAGCGTGGTTATACGGTGGTCTGTTTCTCGGGTGGATTTAGAGATGCAACCAAACCAGCTTGTGAAGATTTGGGTATAGATGCAGACTTTTCTAACTTTTTACATGCAGAAAATGGAGTTTTAACAGGTTCTGTTGGTGGAGAGATGATGTACTCTAATGCAAAAGGGGATATGATTACACGTTTGCAAAATCTTTTAAATATTACAAGAGAGAACACCTTGGTAGTTGGTGATGGAGCTAATGATTTAAGCATGTTTGCACATGCTGATATTCGGGTAGCATTTTGTGCTAAACCTGTATTAAAAGCAGAAGCAACCCACTGTGTAGATTTTAAAGATTTACGAGAGATATTAAAAATAGTGGATTAAAAGCCGTAGTGATTTGCTACTCGTAATAAAAATTGAATAGATTTTGAATCAAATAATAAGAAACTTTAAATAAATTAATATAGGATAATAGAACATGGATATTTTACAAGCCATTATAATAGGAATTATAGAGGGATTTACAGAGTTTTTACCTATCTCCTCAACAGGTCATATGATTGTTGCAAGTGAGTTTTTAGGAATAGAGCAGAGTGCCGTAGTAAAGGCTTATGAGGTTATTATACAGTTTTCTGCTATTTTAGCTGTAATGCTTTTATATCGAGATAAAATTAATCTAAAAGAGATTGACCTTTGGCAGAAGATAATAACAGCATTTTTTCCATTAGCTATTGTAGGCTTTTTACTAAAAGATTGGATAAAAGAGATTTTTACGGTCTCTACAGTGGCATGGATGTTTATTATCGGTGGTATTATTTTTATTATTGTTGAGCATTTCCATAATGATAAAGCTACAAAAGTAAAAGAGGTTGAAGATGTCTCTTGGAGACAAGCACTGATTATTGGTTTTGGTCAAATTTTATCTTTGGTTCCAGGAACAAGTAGAGCAGGTTCTACAATTATTGCTGGAATGCTTGGTGGAGTAAGTCGAAAAGCCTCTACAGAGTTCTCTTTTCTTTTGGCAATTCCTGTTATGATGGCTGTAAGTGGCTATGATTTATTAAAGCACTATCAAGATTTTATTGGTGCCGATTTAACCGCATTTGTGGTTGGTTTTGTGGTGGCATTTGTTGTAGCTTATGCCACTATAAAATTGTTTATTGTTTTTTTGCAACGATTTACTTTTGTTGCATTTGGTATCTATAGGATACTCTTTGGAGTTATTCTATTGATAATGTTGTAGCAACCTTAGGTTGCTCTATTATATATTTTCTAAAGCTTAGAAAGGGTGGCTTTAACCTCATTTATTGAAGTTAAAGCTTCTAATTTCAAAGAGTTTTTCAAAATATATATTATTTTGCAAGGTAAATAATTTGACATTTAATGAATTTAATTTTCATAAAGACCTCTTAAAAGGGGTTAAGATAGCAGGGTTTAAAGAGCCAAGTCCAATTCAAGAGACGGTTATTCCTATTATCTGTAATGGTGAAGATTTGGTAGGACAAGCTCATACAGGAACAGGTAAAACAGCCGCCTTTGGTCTGCCAATGATGAATAAAATAGCTAAAAAAGAGATAGAGAGAGCATTGGTTATTACGCCAACACGAGAATTGGCAACACAGGTTAGTGATGAACTCTATCACTTAGGACGCTTTTGTGGTATACGAACCATTACTGTTTATGGTGGTGTGGGATATGGAAGACAGATTGCACTTATTAATAAAGGTGTTCAGGTGGTAGTTGCCACTCCTGGACGACTTAAAGACCTCTATAAAAAAGGAAAGATTGACTCTTTTAACCCTGAAATTGTTATTTTAGATGAAGCTGATGAGATGCTTGATATGGGATTTCTAGAAGAGATTAAAGAGATATTTGAGTATATCCCTCAGAATCGTCAAACTTTACTTTTCTCTGCAACTATGCCTGAACCAATTAAAGAGTTGGCAAATGAGATTTTAACCAATCCTCAATTTATATCTGTTGTTGGGCATGATGAGAGTACGACAAATAATGTGATAGAGCAGAGTTATTATGTTATTAATGAGTCTCAACGAGATGAAGCTATTGTAAAGTTGTTGGAGACAGAGAAGACCAATAAATCTATCGTCTTTTGTCGAATGAAACGGGAGGTGGACAGATTGACTGAACATCTTCAAGCGATGGGTTTTAATGCTTCTGGACTGCATGGTGACCTAGAGCAGAGCGACCGAGAAGCGATTGTTAAAGGTTATCGTCGAGGTGAAACTAAAATTATGGTTGCAACAGATGTCGCTGCAAGAGGACTTGATGTTAAAAATGTAACCCATGTTTTTAATTTTCACATCCCTTTTGACCCTCAATCTTATGTACATAGAATTGGAAGAACAGGAAGAGCAGGAAAAGCAGGAAAAGCCATTACTTTAGTTTCTACAGAAGAGTTTAGAGAGCTTCAACGTATACAAAAAGAGGTTGGAGCAGAGATGCAATTGGCAATCATTGAGTTTAAGAATGATGCTAAAGAGGTTAATATTGATTTTAACTCTCTGGATAAAATGGTTCGTGATGTTAATATTCATGAAGAGGCTGTAGATTTTATTGATAGTATGGAAGATATGGATTATCATGAGTTTGTAGAGCGTGTTGTATCGTTATTACTTCAAGATAAAAAAAGAGTTATGGGACAGATAGGATATGACGAAGATGCCGTAAACTCTATGTTAGAGAGCTATCAGGATGAACAAAAAGTAGCACGGCAAAATAATCGAAAGAGAAAGAAGCGATAAATTAAGCTTTTTTAACTATATATCGTTAGAATATTGCATAAA
>Ga0256827_10000431_pt1 | contig 26183 bp, 17 predicted proteins | sample CV84metaG_FD_185977 | JGI IMG/M metagenome (GOLD analysis project Ga0256827, IMG submission 185977) | Hydrothermal vent microbial communities from East Pacific Rise, Pacific Ocean - CV84 | ecosystem: Environmental > Aquatic > Marine > Hydrothermal vents | place: Pacific Ocean: East Pacific Rise...
ACGGCTGCATCGTTTATAAGTTTTTCACAAGACTTAATAAACAATACAAGTAAAACAATTAAAATACAGAATGATACAACCATACTCGATTCATTAAGTATTTCACAAAATGGTTTCTCAATAAACACTGTTGGAGGTATTAAACTCGATAGCAATTTATATAAAATTGATTTTGCAAGGTCGCTTTTAATAGTTGACAAGCAGCTTATTGGTCAAGAGGTAAATGTTAAATATAAAACCTTCCCCATAAATTTTAGCAAAAAATATTTTCATAAAAACTACGACGAAGTAACAAAAGCCGCATTATATAACAAACCTGTAAAATATAGTCAGTTTTATACAAACACAACTAACGATGATTTTTTTGGTGCAGGAAACCTAAATAAAAGCGGAAGTATTTCGAGAGGTGTTACTGTTGGAAATAACCAGAATGCTGTTGTGAACTCTAGTCTAAATCTGCAAATGTCAGGTAAAATAAGCGAAAACATTAGCATTTTGGCAGCTATTACCGACGATAATATTCCTATTCAACCTGATGGAAGCTCGCAACAAATTAGAGAATTTGATAAAATATATATTTCACTTTTCGATAAAAACAACAAACTAACAGTTGGTGATTTTCAAATACAAAAGCCGGTCGGATATTTTATGAATTTCAATAAAAAGCTTCAAGGCGCATCATTCGAAACAAACGTGCATTTAAAAAAGAACAGACTTTTTAAATCGACAATAAGTGGAGCTTTAGCAAAAGGTAAATATAACAGAATGCAAGTTGTTGCAATTGAAGGGAACCAAGGTCCTTACAGACTACAAGGTGCCGAAAACGAAATGTACATTATTGTACTTTCAGGTACCGAAAAAGTGTATATTGATGGCCGTTTATTAACACGAGGACAAGAAAACGACTATATAATTAACTACAACACAGGCGAAATTACATTCACCCCAAAACAACCAATAACAAAGGATAAAAGAATAATTGTTGAGTTTGAATATTCCGATAAAAATTACGCACGCTTTACTATTTTTAACGGAAACGAATATCGCACAAAAAACGCAAATTTATATCTGAATATTTTTTCTGAATCTGACAGTAGGAACCAACCAATAAATCAAACATTAAACGATAACGAAAAACTTATTCTGTCACAAATTGGAGATAGTTTACAAAATGCTGTTGTTTATAATATTGATAGTGTAGGTTTTAATGACGATGAAATTTTATACAAAAAAATTGATAGTTTAGGATATTCAAATGTTTATGTTTACTCAACTAATGCAGATAGTGCTGTTTACAGACTTGGCTTTAGCTATGTTGGACAAAACAATGGTAATTATATAAAAACCTCAACAGCAACAAATGGTAAAGTTTTTAAATGGGTAGAACCTGTTGCCAACGTGCCACAAGGCGATTACGAACCGGTACGAGTATTAATTACTCCTAAAAAAACTCAGATGGCTACATTTGGTGGTAATGTAAAAATTACAAAAAATCTATCAACATCGTTTGAATTAGCAGTTAGCAGTCGCGATTTAAATACTTTTTCAGATATCGATAATGGAAATAACGATGGTTATGCTCTTAAATTTGGATTACAAAAAGTAAATTATTTTACCGATACAACTGCAAAAATTACAACCAATGTAAATTACAGCTATATTCAAGATAAATTTTCGGCAATAGAACGATTTAAAACGTCTGAATTTAACAGAGATTGGAACATAAACAATATTAACCTAACTCAAGAAGAGCAACAAGTAGGTATGCAATTAAAGTTTTCTAAGATAAAATTTGGAAACGTATCTTACAACATAGATTTTATGAATAAAGGCTCTGATTATACAGGTTTAAGAAACGGTATAACATCACATATAGATAAAAAAGGATTTATATTTGATTTTAGAGGAAGCTATTTAAAATCGGAGAGTTTGCACGACAACTACGAGTTTTTGAGATACTACGGAACACTTGCAAAAAGATTTAAGTTAATTACTATTGGTACTCACATAGAGCAAGAGCAAAACATACAAAAACGCGATACTTTAACCGATTTATTACCTACATCGTTTAATTATTTACAATGGGAAGTTTTTGCGAATAATACCGACACTACAAACAATAAATTCTTCACAAAATACATTCATCGCGACGATTATATGCCACTAAACAATAGTTTAAAACATACAACTCAAAGCAATGACATACAAGCCGGTGCAAACTTTTTTAAGAACAGAAAAAATATAATTAAAACATTACTTAACATACGAAAACTAGATATTGTTGACAGTAATTTAACTATACATAATGCAGAAAATTCACTAACTGCTCGTATTGAACATACAGCACGAATTTTAAAAGGCGTAATAGTATCCACAATATTTTACGAAACAGGAACAGGATTAGAAGAAAAACGAGAATATTCATATTTAAAAGTTCCGGCAGGGCAAGGTATTTATGTTTGGATTGACCATAACGAAAACGGTATAAAAGAGCTTGACGAATTTGAAATTGCTGTTTTTGCTGATGAAGCCGAATATATTAGAATTTACACTCCATCAAACGATTTTATTAAGGTTTACACTAACCAACTTAGCCACACAATAAATATAAATCCCAAAAGAAAATGGTTTAATAAAGATGGTGTACGAGGATTTATTGCACGCTTTAGCGATATGCTTGCATATAAATTTAATAACAAAAGTACACTTTCCGATTTTCCTAACAGCATAAATCCGTTTTATACAACTACCGATAGTACAATGATAAGTATTAGTAATTCGGTTAGAAACACACTTTCGTTTAACAAAACTGCTACTGTTTGGGGCATCGACTATATATTTAACAACCTAAACAACCGATTACTAACCGTAAACGGTTTAGATTCAAAATATTTAAATTCGAATGGTTTACGTTTAAGAGTTAATCCAATAAATACAATTACATTGATAAATCTTTTCACTCTTGGATTAAAGAAGTTTGATTCTCAATTTTTTACAACAAAAAATTACAATATAAATTATTATGAGAACAAAGCTGAGTTGGCATATCAGCCAAATGTAAAATTTAGAGTTAGTGCATTATACAACTATTCCGACAAGCAGAACACAATTGGTCCTGAGAAATCGAAAACTAACGATTTTGGTTTAGAATTTAGATTTAACGCTGTAAACAAAGGTAATTTAAGCGTTAAAATAAACCTCATTAAAATTGATTATAACCAAACAAACAGCACTCCAATTGCTTACGAAATGTTGCAAGGCTTATTTCCCGGCGACAACGCAACGTGGACTGTTATGTACCAACGAAATTTAAATAGTTATTTACAACTAAACTTAAATTATTCAGGTAGATATTCAGAAGATATTCCGGTTGTACATACCGGCAATGTGCAATTACGCGCTTTCTTTTAACAAGCTATTAATCAAGCTTTAAAACTGCAAGGAAAGCATTCTGTGGAACTTCAACATTACCCACTTGTTTCATACGTTTCTTACCTTTTTTCTGCTTTTCTAACAGCTTACGCTTACGAGTAATATCGCCACCATAACATTTTGCTGTAACATCTTTACGAACAGCTTTTACAGTTTCACGCGAAATAATTTTAGAACCAATGGCTGCCTGTATGGCAATATCGAACTGTTGACGAGGAATTAAATCTTTCAGTTTAGAACAAATCTTTTTACCGAAACTATATGCGTTATCCACGTGAATTAGCGTTGATAAAGCATCAACCGATTCTCCATTTAAAAGAATATCCAATTTAACTAGCTTTGCCTGTACAAATCCATCTAAATAATAATCGAACGAGGCATAACCTTTCGAAATACTTTTTAATCTATCGTAAAAATCGAAAACAATCTCGGCAAGAGGTAAAATAAAACTAAGCTCTACCCTATTACCTGTTGTATAATTCTGACCTAACAATGTACCACGCTTATCAAGGCAAAGTGTCATTATTGGACCAACGTAAGTAACATCAGTAATTATTTGAGCTTTAATTAAAGGCTCTTCAATTTTATCTATTAGAGTTAAATCAGGTAAACCTGACGGGTTATGAATATCAAGCCTTTCACCTTTTTTTGTATGAACAATATACTGTACGTTTGGTACGGTAGTTATTACATTCATATCAAACTCTCTATCAAGGCGTTCTTGAATTATTTCCATATGTAATAACCCTAAGAAACCGCAACGGAATCCAAAACCAAGTGCCATCGATGATTCAGGTACAAATGTAAGTGAAGCGTCGTTTAATTGTAGTTTTTCTAACGATGCTCGTAAATCTTCATAATCCTCGGCATCAATAGGATAAACTCCGGCAAAAACCATTGGCTTTACTTCTTCGAAACCATCAATAGCCTTCTCACAAGGATTATCAACTGCAGTAATTGTATCTCCAACATTTACCTCTTTAGAGGTTTTAATACCCGAAATAATATAACCTACATCGCCTGTTTTAAGCACTTTACGAGGTTCTTGCTTTAGTCGTAACACTCCTATTTCGTCGGCTAAATATTCTTTTTCGGTATGGAAGAACTTTACCTTATCTCCTTTTTTTATTTCACCATTTACAACTTTAATATAACCTTCAATTCCTCTGTACGAGTTAAAAACCGAATCGAAAACTAAACATTGCAATGGAGCATTTGGGTCTCCAACAGGATGTGGAATTTTTTCAATAGTATGTTTAAGAATTTGCTCAACACCTAAACCTGTTTTTCCACTTGCTCTAATTATATCTTCTTTATCGCAGCCTATTAAATCAATAATCTGGTCTTCAACTTCATCAGGCATAGCATTATCCAAGTCCATTTTATTCATTATCGGAATAATTTCCAAATCATTCTCAATAGCTAAATAAAGATTAGAAATTGTTTGAGCCTGAATACCTTGCGTTGCATCAACAATAAGCAATGCTCCTTCGCAAGCAGCAATTGAACGCGATACTTCATAAGAAAAATCAACGTGTCCCGGTGTGTCAATTAAATTAAGAACATAATTTTTACCATCGTACTTATAGTCCATTTGAATGGCATGACTTTTTATGGTAATTCCACGCTCTCGCTCTAAGTCCATATCGTCTAATACCTGTGCTTGCGAATCTCTATCAGATACAGTTCCTGTATATTCTAAAAGTCGGTCAGCCAAGGTACTTTTACCATGGTCAATATGTGCTATAATACAAAAGTTACGAATGTTCTCCATTATTTTTTTGTGTCAAAAATGTAATTATAAAAATAAATTTTTAGAGTAAATTATCAAATAATAATTTCTTCCTTTTTTGAATCGAAAAAATGATACTCTAGAAAATGATATTTAGTACTACTTTCTATTTTAATTTTTAGCTTAAATGTTTTGTTCCAACGTTTTCTAATACTTTTAAAAAAACCTTTATTTATATATGCTTCAACGTAAGGATGTACTTTTAGTGTTATTTCTTTATGGTTTGTTTTAGAAACAATATATGCTATATAATTCTCAAGCTCATCTACAAAAATAATACTCGATTGCACTTTACCTGAACCCTTACAAACAGGACAAGTTTCACTTGTTTTTATATCAACTTCAGGACGAAAACGCTCACGAGTAATTTGCATTAAACCAAACTTACTTAGTTGAAGAACATGACTTTTTGCCCTATCATCTTTTAGGTTTTCTCGCATACGCTCGTAAAGCTGTTTTTTGTGTTCAGTTTCAAGCATATCAATAAAATCTACAACAATAATACCTCCCATATCACGCAAACGTAATTGTCGTGCAATTTCATCAGCAGCAATTAAGTTAACTTCGGTTGCATTTGTTTCTTGATCGTTACCTTTTTTTGTACGATTACCACTGTTTACATCTATAACATGCAAAGCCTCTGTATGTTCTATAACAAGGTAAGTACCGTTTTTCATTATTACGGTTTTACCAAAAGCTCCTTTTATTTGCTTTTCTATTCCAAAATGCTCAAAAATTGGTTCGCTTTTAGTGTAATAATTAACTATATTGGCCTTTTCGGGAGCAATACTTGTTATATAATTTTTTATTTCAGTATAGGTAGTTTTATCGTTTACATAAATATTATTAAACGACGGATTTAGTAAATCTCTTAATATGGTTGTGGCTCTATTTAATTCACCAATTAACAACTGAGAATTAGAGCTTTCCCTCACAAAGTTTTTAAATGCATTTTCCCATTTATCGATTAGCCCCCTCAACTCATTATCTAGCTCTGCTATTTTTTTTCCTTCTGCTACTGTTCTAATGATTACACCATAATTGTTGGGTTTTACACTTGCAATTAATTTTTTTAAACGTGTTTTCTCTTCAAAATTTCTAATTTTCTGAGAAACTGAAATTTTATTTGAAAATGGTAGTAATACAATCGACCTTCCTGCTAATGAAATTTCTGCTGATAAACGAGGTCCTTTTGTTGAAATTGGTTCTTTTGCAATTTGTACAATTATATCTTGTCCTGACTGTAAAACATCTGTAATTTTACCTTTTTTATCAATATCTGGTTGTATTTTAAATTTAGATATATCAATTGTTTGTTTTGGATTTGTTTTTACAGCTTTATAAAAATTGTTTAACGAATTAAATTTTGGTCCTAAATCAAGATAATGAAGAAATGCATCTTTTTCATATCCTATATCAACAAATGCAGCATTTAATGCAGGCATAAGTTTCTTTACTTTTCCTATATAAATATCTCCAACCGAGAATTTCAAACTATTTTTATCCTTATTTAACTCAACAAGTTTTTTGTCTTTTAATAAAGCTATTTGAATTTCTGAAGGAGTAATATCTATTATCAACTCTGTATTCATAAAACTTTTGTCTTATTATTTTTTAACAATACAATACCATTTACTAAATATTAGTATTAAATGATACTTGTAAAATGGTTTTAAGGATGATAATAGAAAATAAACCTACAACACTCTTAGCATTGTAGGTTTACTGATAATAATTTGCACTATATTAATTACAAATTATTTCTTTTTCTTATGCCTATTCTTTCTCAAACGTTTTTTTCGTTTGTGAGTAGCCATCTTATGTCTCTTTCTCTTCTTACCACTTGGCATAATAAAAAATTTAAATTGTTAATATTTGAATTATTAAGCTTTCACATTATCTTTTACTTTACCAACAAAAGTTTTTGCAGGTTTAAAAGCTGGGATAAAATGCTCAGGTATAATAATAGTTTCGTTCTTAGAAATGTTTCTTGCAGTTTTTTCGGCACGTTTTTTTACAATAAAGCTACCAAATCCTCTTAAGTATACGTTGTTTCCTTCTGATAAAGAATCTTTTACACCTTCCATGAAAGCCTCTACTGTTTTTTGTACTTGAGTTTTTTCTATTCCTGTGTTTTTAGAAATCTCGTTTACGATGTCAGCCTTTGTCATTTTACTAAAATTTATTTTATTAATATTTTATTTATCGGTGCAAAAGTATATTTTTTTTAGTTTATAAAAAACATAATTTTACAAATATTAATCAAATTGTGTTAAATTATATTAATAATCAGGGTTTTAAGCACTATTTTTTTGATTAAAATATTTTTATTTGGATTTATAAGTCTTTATTTTTCAAATATTTATTTTAAAAAAGATAATTATACAAATTACTAATTATCAATTAAATTTAATTTGTTTTATCATACCACTTAGTATAATTTTGCAGAAAACACATTATGGTGAAACGAAGAATTGATCCAAATAAGCCTAAAATAAAATTACCTATTGGGCATTCGTACATAGAGGTGAAAAATGTTGTTCATAAAAATAACCTTCACACAATATGCGAAAGTGGTAATTGTCCTAATATGCACGAATGTTGGGGTGCCGGTACTGCCACATTTTTAATATTAGGCGATATTTGTACTCGCTCTTGCCGTTTTTGTTCTGTTAAAACAGGAAAACCTCTTACACCTGATTTTAACGAGCCATTGAAAATTGCAAAATCGGTAAAATTAATGAATCTGAAACATTGTGTAATAACATCTGTAGATAGAGATGATCTTAAAGATGGTGGTTCTAAAATATGGGCAGAAACCATAAATGCAATTAAAGAAATCAATCCTAATACCACAATAGAAACTTTAATTCCTGATTTTAAAGGAAATTTAGATTTATTGCAAACTGTTATTGATGCAAAGCCAAATGTAATTTCTCATAATTTGGAAACAGTCAGACGATTAACGAAACAAATAAGAGTACAAGCTAAGTACAATAGAAGTTTATCTGTTTTAAAATATATTGCCGAAAAAGGAATAATTGCAAAATCTGGCATTATGTTAGGTTTAGGAGAAACAAATGAAGAAATATACGAAACAATGGACGATTTATTAAATAACAATGTTTCTATTATTACGATTGGACAATACTTGCAACCAACAAAAAATAACATTCCTGTGCAAAAATATTATTCTAATGAAGAATTTAAAGCACTCGAAACTATCGGTAAAGATAAAGGCTTTAAATTTGTTGAATCGTCTTCCTTAGTAAGATCGTCATATCATGCTGAAAAACACGTGTAAAATATAGACAATCAGTTAGTTTAAAATTTAGTTAAACTTTGTTAAAAAAAATTTTTTTAAATACTAATTAATGCTTATTTTGGTCAGTCAAAGTTTTAATATTTCTATAATAAGAAAATAAAGTATATATATATGAAAATGAAACGTTTACTTACGAATTTTGGAATTACAGTTGCTGTAGCCGTTGTCACTTTAGTATTTTTAAACGGTAAAAGTGCTCAGAATTATGTACCAAGAGACATAAATTCTAATAGTGCGAATGGAATGATAGAATGGTTTAATTCTAGAAGAGTCGACTTCAAAACAGGGAAAATCGATTACGATTATGTAAAACAAGTTGAAAAACAAATCTTAGCACAAAGAGGTGCTAAAAAAACCAATGACTTTGAACTTTCGTGGCAAGAAATGGGTCCTGATAAGGTTGGAGGTAGAACTCGTGCTATTCTAATAGATAAAAATAACACTCAAAATATATTTGCAGGTTCTGTTTCCGGTGGTTTGTGGAAAAGTACAAATGGAGCACAAACTTGGTTTAAGATTAATGATAAAGAAAGTAATCTTTCAGTATCAACAATTTGCCAAACAGATAATGGAGATATTTATTATGGTACAGGTGAACAATATGGTACAGGATATAGAGGCAATGGTATATATAAATCGACAGATGGAATCAACTTTTCGGTTTTAGACCAAACAACAGATTTTAACTACGTTATAAAATTAGCAGCTTACGGAAATAGTGTGTATGCCGCTACAGATAAAGGTCTTTATAAAAAAGCAACTGGCAGTGAAGATTGGGTTTCGTTAATAGGAACTAGTCCTTGTATCGATGTAGCTGTTGGTAGCGATGGGAAAGTATTCGCTTCGTATGGTGGTAAAATGTATAAATCTACTAATGGTAATGCTAATTCGTTTACTGTAATAGACAACCTTCCAAATTCAGATTTATATAATGTAAAGTTTGATGTTGCTCCTAGTAATCCTAATTATGTATACTGTTCAATAAATTTCACAACAAAAAATAATCCTTTTAATACTGATTACTACGATTTTGATATATACAGATCAACCGATGGTGGTACAAATTGGACATCAATAAGAGGTAATTATATTGCGACATTCCAACCATTTAAAGATCAAGGGTTTTACGATAATATATTGAAAGTTTATCCAAAAAATGAAAATAAAATTATTTTAGGAGGAATTGATACTTACACATGGGATTCAGAAAATGGATGGCAACAGGTAAGTTATTGGGTTGGTGAACAGGGTATTAATATGGAATCATATTATTTACATGCAGACCAACACGCAATAGTTTTTCATCCTGATTATAATGGAACAACTAACAAACGTATTTTCTTTGGAAACGATGGCGGTATATTTATTTCGGAAAATGACGGTTCAACATTTACATCATACAATTTAAAATATAATGTAACACAATTTTATGGTGTAGGAGCAGGTCCAAAAGGAAAATGGCTTGCAGGAGCACAAGATAATGGAACACAATATAATGCACTTGAAGGTTCAAATCTATTAAGAACATCTCAAATAACAGGGGGTGATGGTTTTGAATGTGCAATATCCGTATTGAATGAAGAATTAAAATTTACCTCTTCGCAAAATGGTAAAATATACAGAATTACACCAACAGGAACTATTCAACGAATCTCTGTTGGAGGTATGGGTGAAATTGAACCAGCAGACTTTTATACAAGTATGGCATTATGGGAAACATTTTATGATGCCCAAAGTATCGATTCGGTAACTTTTGTTTTCGAATATGATGGGTTTCATGTAGGCGATACTATTACAGCATATAGTAACCAAGGAAGAAGACCATTAACTCATGTATTAACAATGGATGATTTACCAAGTAACGTATGTGATACATGTTCTGTAACAGACACAACAAACACTTGTGAATTTCCAATAGATTACGAAATTAAAGTATGGGATACATACCAATCACTTTTTGCTTATGCAGTTGATAAAGGTGTATATATGTCATCAAGAGCCTTAAATTTAAGTGATCCTGCAATTTCACTTAAACAAATTAATGAGATTGGTGAACATGGACATAATGCAAAGAACTTAGTTTTTAGTAAAGATGGTAATACATTATTCTTTTCTCAAGATAATGTTGTTTATAAATCAACCAATATATTAGAATCAAGATATAGCGAACCTGAATCAGCAACATCACCTGTTATGATTACAAAATTTGATATGGATAAAATTGAGACTCAAATAATAGGTACATTCCCAGGAATAGTTACTTCAATTACTACAGACCCAGAAGTTTCAAATAATATAATTGTTACACTTGGAGGATATAATACCGGAGCTCATATTTATTATTCAACAAATGCAGCAACTGCGGAATCAGAAGATTTAGCAGATAACTTTACTGATGTAACTGGTAATTTACCGGGAATACCTGTTTACTCATCATTAATAGCATGGAATAATTCTAATAGAGTAGTTGTTGGTACAGAGTATGGTATTTATACTACTGATGCAGTTACTGATGGTTCAAGTGCTGTTTGGGTTCCTCAAGACATGGGATTACCTAATGTATCTGTTACCGGACTTTTCCAACAAACATTTAAAAACGAATGGGAAAATGGTGTAATAAATCATGGTTATATTTATGCAGCAACATTTGGTCGTGGAGTATTTTTATCTAAATCAAATGCAGGTCCTGTTGGAATTGACGAAATTACTTCTTCTAAAAACAACAATGCTGTAAAAATTACTTTGTATCCTAATCCTGTTAGTGATATTGCTAATGTTAAGTTTGAATTAAATGAAAACACAAAAGTAAATGTTGAAATATATAGTATTAGTGGTAGTAAAGTATTTGCTAATAGCTATAATGGTACTGATGGAAGTAATAATATTACTATAAATACAACAGCATTTAATGCTGGTACATATTTTGTGAAAGTTAGTACAAGCACAACACATGATGTAGTAAAAATGATTGTTAAATAAAATCATTCTAAATAAAATTTAAAAAGCTGTTCAATTGAACAGCTTTTTTTATACCTTTGTGTCAAATTAATTTATAATGCAAGCATTTTATCTATCAGTAATATTAATGGGATTTGTTACATTCTTGCTAGCAATAAGAATAATTGTAAGTAAACTATTTTTTAATAAGCAAGTAAAGTTTGTTAATACCTCAATAGGAAGTAATCCAAATATGAAAAAACTTGGCATAAGTTGTGCAAAACACGATGAAATGAAGTGCTATAAACGTTCTAAAAACGGTTTAGAAAATAAAGGTGCTGGTAGTAGTTGTGGTTGCGGTTAGTTATTCTTTATTTATTAAATCTTTAATAATTTCAGCTGCAATATAAATACCGAAAATTGAAGGCATATACGATATTGAACCTAAAATAGAACGTTTGTTTTCATCGATATTAAAATCAATAGTTTTTACTGCACTTTTTATTACTTCTTCTGGCGAAAATACAGCTTTAAATCCAGTTCTTATTCCTAAACGATGTAATCTTTTTCTTAATATTCTTGCTAAATTATCGTTATAAGTTTTTGAAATATCGGTAATTGTAACTTTTGCTGGGTTTATTTTGGCACCTGCACCCATTGACGATATTAGCATCAAGTTTTTATCTAATGCTGTTTTAATTAGACTAATTTTAGGTGATAATGTGTCTATTGCATCAACTACATAATCGAAGTGTTCTGAGAAAATCTCATTGATATTATTAGAGTTTAAATAAATTTCTTTTTCTATTATATTTATATCTGGATTTATATCTTTTAACCTGTTTGAAATTTGTTTAATTTTACTTTTTCCAATACTACTGTTTAATGCGATAATTTGCCTGTTTAGGTTTGATTGTGATACAGTATCGGAATCTAAAATTGTAAGTTTTCCTATTCCTGTACGAGTGAGCATTTCGGCAACGTAACCACCTACTCCTCCTAAACCGGCAATGAAAATATGTTTATTTGCTAATTTTTCGATAGCTTCTTTTCCTATCAGTAATTCTGTTCTGCTACACCAATTTTCTAACATCGATACCAAATATTGTTTTAAAATTATTTTGAATTAAATTTTGAAGTTGGAATAGTTCAATATTTAACAATTTTGCTGCAAAAATATAAATATCTTTAATATTTATATTGCTTTCGTCGGTTTCAAAAAATATTTTATTTGTTGGTAATTGCTTAAATGTATTTTGTAATTTCTTATTTGTTAATAATTTATTTCCAAACGACAAATAACAACCATTGTTTATTAGGTAATTAGCAATTAAGAGATTTGCATTAAATCCATGAAAAATATATGTGTAATGATTTTCTTTTATAATTTGTTGGAAATCTGAATACGCTTTAACACAATGTATTATGACTGGTTTTTTTATTTCTATTGCAATTTTTAATTGTGAATAAAAAACATTTTTCTGAAAATTAATCTTTGTGTTTATTGTTCTATCCAACCCAATTTCTCCGATAGCTAAAACGTTATTAAATCTAATTTTTTCTTTAATGATATTAATATCTACGTTTAAATTATTAATATTCCAAGGATGTATTCCAACAGAATAATAACTGTTTTTATTATCAATACTATTAGAGCATACAATTTTGAAAATATTGTTATTAATTTTATTATGAGTATGTATATCAATGTATTTATGCATATATAAAATATATAATTATTTTCTTAATCCATTAAAAAATATTTGAATACGAGTTGTGATTCTATACATAGCAGGTACAATTATTAGTGTTAAAAAAGTTGCAAACGTAAGTCCAAATATTACCGTCCAAGAAAGAGGAGCCCACATTGCAGCCATATCACCGCCAAAACTAATATGTGCATTAAATTCGCTTAGCATTGTTTCAAAATTAATATTTAAACCTATTGCCATTGGAACAAGCCCTAGTATTGTAGTAATAGCTGTTAATAGCACAGGACGTAGTCTTGTTTTTCCTCCTTGTATAATGCAATTTGTAGCATCGTCAATAGGCAGAAGTGCGTTTTCTGGTAATCCTAACTCTATGCGTCTGCGAGCTTTTAATAAATCAATATAGTCTATAAGAACAATTGCATTATTTACAACAACTCCTGCCAGAGAAACAATTCCAACACCAGTCATTACAATAATAATATCCATTCCAAATGTAGCAATACCGCCAAATACGCCAATCGTTGAAAGTAAAACGCTTGTTAAAATAATTAAAGGTTTAACTAGGGAATTAAATTGTGTAACTAATATTAACAATATTAAAGCTAACGCTATAGCAAATGCACCTTTTAAGAATGACATACTTTCTGCCTGATCTTGTTGTTCACCTGTAAATTTGTATTTGTATCCTTCCGGAAAAATATTTTTATTGTTAGCAAGTAGCGTTTTTAACTTTTCGTTTATTTCGTTAGCATTATATCCTTCAATAATATTTGATGATAATGTTATTACTCTATCCAAATCCTTACGTTTTACAGCTCCGTATGTAGTTGAATAACTAAATGTTGCTACTGACGAAATTGGTATTTGCATAATTTTACCTCTGTTGTTTCTGAATTTTAATTTTAAATTCATAAGTGCGGGAATACTATATCTTTGTGAGTCTTTTAACCTTAATTGAATAGGGTATTCGTCTTCACCATCTTTATAATCAGAAATTTCTTTTCCAAAAAGTGCTGTACGCATTGTTGAAGCAATCATACCTGTTGACATTCCAAAACGACGAGCTGCATCACGATCAATATGTACTAGCATTTCAGGTTTACCTAGGTCTAAGTCCATCTTTAAACCTTCTATTCCTTCAATATTTTGTGCATTAATTAAACTATGAACAGAATCGGTTAAAGCAATAAGTTTATCATAATCTTTACCTATAATTTCAAGATTAATAGGCTTTCCTGTTGGAGGTCCTTTTTTTTCTTTTAGTAACGATATTTTCACACCTGGAAATTTATCAACCAAAGCATCTGATAGGCGTTTCATTACGTCACTTGAACTTCTCCCGTTTCTAAGTTCATAGTCGATAAAAGAAAGTGTTATTAAACCTTCAAATGCTTGTGCTTGTGTACCTCCTAGTTTATCTTGTGTTTTTGCTCCTTGGCCAACATTCGAAACTATAGATTTTAATATTACCGTATCTTCACCAACAATATTAACAACTCTATTATATAAAATTTTGGTCATTTCGTCGGTTGCGGTAATATCAGTACCAATAGGCATTTCTAGTTTTATATTTACATAATTTGGTTCACCGTCAGGAAAAAATAATATTTTAGGTTGACTTAGTTTAAGTAAAACTATAGTTAATCCTAATATTACAAAAGCTCCAAATAGAATTAAATAAGGGGTTTTTCCCGTAATTGAGTATTTTAACACTTTTTGGTAAGCGTTTTCAAGTTTAACTAAAAATACTTTTTGAAACCATACTCCTATTTTATGGAAAATAAGTAAATTAAAAATTGTAACAAAACTTCCTATTGCAAGTAAATTTGCAAGTGTAAATATTTTAGCAAAATAAAATGGTATTGATAAAGCTAAAAGAATTCCTGCTATTTTCAATGCTCGTTTTTTGCTAAACTCTTTTTCTTCCGATTCTTTTTTAATAAATGTTGATGATATAACCGGATTTATTACAAGTGCTACAAATAATGATGATGTTAGTACAATAATTAATGTTATAGGTAAATATTTCATAAATTCACCCATTATACTATCCCAAAATACAAGTGGAATAAATGCAGCAAGTGTTGTTGCTGTTGATGCAATAATTGGTATTGCAACTTCGCCAACTGCAAGTTTTGCTGCTTCAAATTTTTCGTAACCATCATCAATAAATCTATAAATATTTTCTACAACTACAATGGCGTTATCAACTAACATACCAAGTGCAAGAATAAGCCCAAAAAGTACTACCATATTTATTTTATAACCCATTGCACCAAGTACAACAAACGATAAAAACATTGATAAAGGGATTGCAACACCTACAAAAAGAGCATTTCGTGTACCTAAGAAAAAGAATAACACAACTACAACAAAAATTATACTCATTATCATTGAGTTTTCGAGGCTACTTAGTTGTTTTCTAATATTATCTGATTGGTCGTTTGTAGGAATAATTCTTAAATCTTTTGGAACTAGTCCATCTTTACGAGCTTGTTTTATAACTTTATAAACATTATCCGATGCATAAAGTATATTTTCGCCACTTTTTTTAACAATTTGCATTGAAATTACTGGAGTTGTACCAAGTCGTGAAATGCTTTTGGGTTCTTCGTAAGTATATTTAACGGTTGCTACATCTCGTAGGTATACAATATTTCCTTTTTCGTGTTTAACAATAGTGTTTCTAATTTGATCCATATTAGTGTATTCGCCAATAATACGAACCGAACGGCGGGTTCCTTCTAGTTTTATTTGCCCACCACCTATTGACATATTTTCTTGCTTTATTGCGTTTTCTATATCGGTCATACTTAAAGCAAATGCCTCCATTTTGTTTGCATCTACATCAATACGTACTTCACGATCAGAGATGCCTTGAATATTTACTTTTGATACCTGTTTTATTCCCTTAAATTCTTCTTCTAAATCGTCAGCATATTTTTTTAATTCATCGATGGAGTAGTCTCCTGATATATTAATGTTTATAAATGGGAATTCTGAGAAATCGATATCGTTTACACTTGGGTCGTCTGGTAAATCGTTTGGTAAATCTGTTTTTGCTTTGTCAACAGCATCTTTTACATCTTGTAAAGCATCTTTAATATCAACATCAAAAGTAAATTCAATTGAAATTAATGATGCGTCTTGCATTGATGTTGATGTAAGTTTTTTAATTCCTTTAATTCCATCAATCTGTTTTTCAATTGGTCTGGTTACAAGATTCTCAATATCAGCGGGGTTGTTTCCCGGGTAAATTGTTTTAACTAAAACAAATGGAATATTTACCTCTGGAAAAAGTTCTTTTGGGAGTCCTTTATACGACATTATTCCAATTACTGCAATTAGTACAGTAAGTATAAAAACTGATGTTCTGTTCTTTAATGATAATGTTGTTAGTTTAAATTCTCTTATTTTTTCTTTCATCTTATTTCCTTTTTGCCTCATCCTGACCCTCTTCAATGGAGAGGGTGCAGGCTCGTATATTGTTAAAGTATTTTTATATAAAACATACTATTCGTAATTGATGTTTATATTTATTTTTGTTAGTTCCTTTTCATAGGGGAGGAGAATGAGCTTTATTTAATATCTACCGGGCTACCATTACTAACAATATTATAACCTTTTACAATTACTTTGTCGCCAATGTTAACTCCTTTGGTAATAATTGTTTTATCCTTGTACGACCTACCTGTTTCAATATAAATTTTACTTGCAATAGTTGTGCTATCGCTTTTAGTTGCTACAAAAATAAACTGTTTTTCAAAGTCCTTTTTTATTATTATTGAAGGAACAACTAATGCTGAATCTTTAGAATAGTCATTAATTGTAATTGTACTTATCATGTTTGGTTTTAACATACTATTTATATTTTTTGCACGTACTTCAATTTCAAATGTTCGATTAGATGGATTAATTATATTTCCTGTACGGTAAATTGGCTCTCGCAATTTTAAATTTGGATAGGTTGAGAATGTAATATCGACACTATCGCCCTTATTAATAACAGGTAAATAGGTTTCTGATACATTGCCAATAAATTTCATTTTTCCAAGATTTACTAATTGTATTATTTGCATTCCCGGACTTGCTAATTCACCTTCTTTTATATTTACTTTATCCACAATTCCGCTAAACGGAGCCTTAATTTCAGACATTGCTAATTGAGCTTGTAAAGTTTTTAGCTGTTCTTGTAAACTTTCAAATTGTGTTTTAGCTTGCAAATACTGTATTTCAGAACCAACTTTTTTATCAATCCATAATTCTTTTTGTTTATTAAAAGTTATTTCTGCTAAATTTAGCTGTGTTTTAATGCCTAGTATTTTACCTTCAATAACCGAAGAATTTTGCTTCAACAAAAGGTCGCCTTTATTTACATATTGACCTTCGTTTACAAAAATCTTTTTTATTTGACCTGGTGTTTCCGGACTAATTATAGCAAATTCAACAGCTTCTACATTAGCCTTTACATTAAAATAATGATTAAATGTTTGTGGTTGTATTGATAGTACTTTAACAGGTATTTTATTGTTTTTTACCGTTTTATTATTGTCCTTTTTGTTACCGCAAGAACTTATAAGTATTACAATGCTTAGTAGTGCAATTAATTTATTCATTTTATTTTTCTTTGAAAGTATCATAGTTTTATTTTTTATAATCCAAGTGCTTTATCAAGTTTGTTTTTAGCATCAAGTAAATTAAATATTGCTTGAAAATATGCTTGTTCTGTATTTAAATATTGTAATTGAGCTTGTGTTAACTCTAAACTCGAAGCCATGCCTGCTTTGTATTTTGTTTCGTAATCGTTATATATTTTTTCAGATAGGTTCTTATTATCTTTTTGTAAATGGTAAGAATCGTTTGCATTTTGAAACTCTAAACGTGCTTTAACAACTTGCATATTTAAATTTTCAGATAACATATATTTTGAATTCTGAACTTTATCTAATTCTATTTTTTGTTGCGACACTTTTGATATTTTTTGTCCGCTTCCAAATATTGGAACTTTAATACTTAGTCCAATAATGTTTGCGGGATACCATTTTCCTCCAGAGAATACTTCATATTCATTACCCATCATACTTTCTTGGTGGTTGTAGAAGGCTGAAATAGTAGGTAAAAATGTTGTTTTTTCTCTATCGAGATTTAATTTTTGTAAATGCTCTTGAGTTGATATTATTTTATAATCGATATGATTGTCAATATTAAATTGTGTTTGTAAAATTTCATCGGTATTTATGCTTGACAATATACTTTCAAGGTTGTCAGATAATTGAATGTTTTTATTGAGAGGAATGTTCATTTGAAATTTAAGCATATTTTTTATTATATCAATTTGTCTTTCAGCCGATTTTAATGCATTTTGTAATGTTGTTAAGTTAATTTTTAATTGCGAAGCATCAGTTTCTTGTGCAAGTCCGCTTTCAAACATTGCTTTTGTATCGCTATAAATAGACTTTGTACTTTTAATATTTTTTTCAATAATTTGCTTTCTTTCTTTTGCAATTAAAATAAGCTCGTATATGTTTGCTATTTGTTCTTTTAAATCTTGTGTTGTTTTTACAAACTGATTTTCAGATAATTCTTTATAAATTTTTGTTGCTTTTAATCCAACAATATATTCGCCACTAAAAATAAGTTGTGTTGCTTGTAAATCAAATTTAGTATTATAATCAGTACCAAATTTCATTTCCATATATTCTCCATCAGGTGCGGCTGGATTAAATATTTTTGCAGGCATTAAGGTTACCGGTAAATCCATATTATAGTTTGATGTTACGCCGGCATTAACCTGAGGTAAACCAATTGCTGTTGTTTCCCAAACTTTCTTTTTCGATTTTAATATATCTAGTTTTGCATTTAATACTTGTTTGTTATTCTTTAACGCATAATCTTGTGCTTCATTCAAGGTAAATACTGTTTTTGAAGTATCTACTTGTGCGTAACTTCCAAGCCAAACTAGAGTTGTTATTAGTAGTGCTATTTTTTTCATAGTATTTAGTTTACTTCGTCAAGTTTAATGTTAAATTCTTTTACACCTTTGGGAGTTGCTATTGCCATAAAGTGGTGTGTAAACAACTCTTTAAAAATTTCAACTATTGTATAGTTAGTGTCTTCAAAAATATCAGATTGTAACAAGCCTTCTATCTTTAAAATGTGTAATCGAGCAATAATATCTATGTTAAAATCTTCACGAAACGAACCTTCTGTTCTGCCTTGTTTCATATTCATTACCATTTTTTGGTAAATATGTTCACGACGTCGTTTAATGTTTTTTTCGTATAAATCTGGATAATATTTTCGCAAATCGTATTCCATCGACATATTAAAGTCTTTGAAAAAATCTATTGCACTTCTATACACCAAAAATAATACATCAATAGCGTTTAAATCAGCAAACTCGACTGTGTGTGGGGCGTTACCTTCTTTATCAAATTCGAAATCTATTACTTGTTCAACAAGTTTGTGTTTATCTTTTACACTTTCGTATAATGTTTTTTTTGATATTGCACATTCTCGTGCAATATCGTCCATAGATACCGATTTTATTCCATATTTTTGAAATAATTTACATGATTTTTTTACAATGTCTTTTATCTTATCATCCATAGCAATAAAATTACATTGCAAACTTATAAAACTTTTTTGATTTAAAAAACTTAAAGAGTGTTAAAAGTTTCCTAAGTTTATAGCGGCTATAAATAATTAGATAATAATACCGTTAACTGCTGTATATCGATAGGCTTTGTTACAAAATCGATACAGCCAACATCAATGCTATCAAATTTTTCATCAGACATGGCAAATGCAGTTTGAGCAACAATTTTAGCATTTGAATTTATTTTTAATATTTCTTGTGTTGCTTTATAACCATTAATAATAGGCATTTGAATATCCATTAAAACCAAATCTATATTTTTTTTATTTTGCATGTATAAATTAATGGCTTCTTTTCCGTCTTTGGCATGTATAATATTAACTTTAAAATCTCTAAGCAACTCGTTTAAAACAATAAAATTAAACTCGTCATCTTCTGCAATTAAGATTGTTTTATCAGACCAATCGACACTATTATTATCAACTTCTAATTGTTTTAGCGAAGTATTATTATTTTTTATAATAATACTATTAGGCAGTAATATGTTAAATTCAGTTCCTGAATTAATCTTACTTTTTATTGAAATTTCACCATCAAGTAAGTCAACTAAGCTCTTAACAATTGCCAACCCAAGTCCTGTTCCTTTTTGTTTATACTCAATACTATGCACTCTAACAAATCTGTTAAAAACTAAATCTATTTTATTTTTAGGTATACCTATACCTGTGTCCTTTACAAAAATATTTACTTTGTTTCCTTCTACTCTAAAACCAAATATAATACCTCCTTGTTCGGTAAACTTTATTGCATTTGATATTAAATTTATTAATATTTGTTTTAGTCTTAAATCGTCAGTATTAACAAAAAAAAGTTGTGTTGGAATTTCTACTGTTAATGATAAATTCTTAACAGATTCTTTAAGTTGAGAATTAAATAGTATTTCTAATTCATTAAATAAACTATTTAAAATAAATTCTTTTTTATTAATATTTAATTGATTTGCCTCTATTTTAGAAATGTCAATTATATCATTTATTAAATTTAAAAGTAATTTGCTATTAATATTAATGTAATTACTAAATTTCTGTTTTTCATTAATATCAATTCCGTCTTTAGATACGAGTTTTGAAAATCCAATAATTGCATTTAAAGGTGTGCGTATTTCATGGCTCATATTCGATAAAAAAGCTGATTTTAGTTTGTCTGATTCTTCTGCTTTGTTTTTTGCATCAATAAGTAACTGTTCTGTTTCTTTAATTTTACTAATATCTCTATTATATATTAGTGCTCCTGCAAAATTATTATCTTTATCATATATTGCTGTAACTTTACGCCAAACTACAGTTGTTGAACCATCTGAATTTTTTTGTATTAATTCTGATTCAATAGAACCTTCTTTTTTTAATTTTTCGAATAATTGAGTATAAGTTTTTTTATTTTCATTAAATTTTGATGCTAAAGTTCCAATAATATCAGCTTTAATGCTATTAACAGAATTTGCAAATTCTCGATTACAATTAGTTATAATGCCAGCTTTATTTATCTCAAAAATACCATCAGGAGCTGTTTCAAATAAAGTTTTAAAGTATTTTTCATTTCTAATTAACTTACTTTCAATTTCTTTTCTCCTAGTAATATCTTCTTTTATTGCAATAAAATTAGTTATATCACCTTTGCTATTTACGATTGGAGAGATTATTACGTATTCCCAAAATAATTCACCAGATTTCTTTTTGTTAAGCATTTCTCCACGCCAACTTTTACCCGAGGTAATAATACCCCACATATTTTTGTAAAATTCTTGTTTGTAAATACCAGAGCTCAAGACTCTTGGGTTTTTGCCTAACGCCTCTTTTTCAGAAAAACCTGTTACTTCGCAAAATTTAGGATTTACATATTCAATATTACCATTGATATCAGTTACAACTATACTTGCAGGCGAGGCTTCCACTCCTTTAATAATAATATTTAAACGTTCTTCATTTTTTTTATATTCAGTAATATCCATAAACGATACAAGTACAGCTGGTCTATTATCAATAAAAAATAAGCTTGATTTGCTTATCACAAACCTTGGTTCACCATCAAATGTTTGAAACTTATATTTTTTTACATCTGACTTACCACCAGATAATATATTATTTATATTATCAGCTGCTTCTAATTGAGAATCCTTATGAACAAAGCGAAATGCAGATTCCCCAATTGCGTCATCAATCTTTTTTACATTTCCAAATTCAAGAGCTGCATCGTTAATTATCTTTAACACACCATCTTGATGTATGATAATAGGTACCGGTGAACTTAAGAATGCCGTTTTGTAGTTTTGATCAGAGGTTTTTTCATTTAACTTAATATTGGCAATATTTGTTTTGTAATTATAATCTTCTGTAACATCTTCAATAGTGCAAACACAGGATATTACCTCTCCTTTTTCGTTTTTTACACCTTTAAACTCACCTATAGCATAAATATCACGTGTGCCTGTAACTGGTTTGTAGTATCCTTTAAAACTAGCATTACCTTCAGTAAATGCCTTTTTTACTCCGTTTACGACTTCAATATTTCTTATATCATTAAAAATATTTAAGTTTCTAATCTTTTCTTTTGTCGACCCTATAATATCGACAAATTTATCATTAAATTTAGTAATCCAACCATCTTTATTACAATAAAAAACGCCTATGCTTAAAATATTCATCAACTCAATATTCTCATTAAGTCCGTTTATTTTCAGGCTTTTGTTTTCTTGTTTTAAAAGTTTAATTTCGTCATTTAACTTGTTTAGTTCTTTTTCAGTACACATAACGGGTATTTATATATGTTCGTGAAAATAATATAAAAATCTGAAACCTACAATTTAGTTTCATTATTTTTATAATTTTGTTCTAATGAATGAAAGTGAAAAAGTATTAAGAAAATATTTTAATCAAAAAGCAACATCTTTTATTTTAAAACAAGTTATTGATAATAATGTATTTTTAAAATTTACTCCTAAACGAGTAAGTAAACGTGGTGATTATCGTCCTCCTCAAAATGGTAATCCACATACAATTACATTAAATGTTGATTATAATAGACACAGAATGCTGATTACTTGGATTCACGAATATGCCCATTTGTTAAATTGGATTGAAAACAAAAACACAGTAAAACCGCATGGCATTGAATGGAAGGGGAAATTTAGATTTGTATTACTTGATGCTATGTCGTTAAATCTTTTTCCTCCTGATATTGATAAAGAGTTGTATTTTCAATTTTTAAATAAAAATACATTTACAGGACAAGCAAATTCAGCCTTGGAGAAAATACTACATAAGTATGATGAAATAAAATCGTTGATACTAAATGACTTGCCGGAAGGTGCGAAATTCAGACTTAAAAACGGTATGACCTTTATAAAAGGTAAAAAATTACGAAAACGATACAAATGTATTGAGCAACAAACAAAAAATGAATATACAGTACATGGTTTTGCTGAGGTTGAACTTATACCAACCTATTAGTAATCAAAATTACCTATAAATTCACTTCGTTTTTTATAGTCATTTGATTATTTATCGGCATAATAGTATATTTTTATGTCGATTATATGTCGATAGTTTTGAAATTAAATTGTATTATTTCTCAACAATAGGTAGCTGTCTAACAAAACCCTCCTCTAAAGAAATTATTGTTTCTGTTGATGTTATTTCAATTATTGATTGAATATTCTCAACAATAATTTTTTTTAAATGTTCATTATTGTTACAATAAACTTTTGCAAGGAGTGAATAATTTCCTGTTACATGATGACATTCAACTATCTCTGGAATTTTCATAATTTTATTAAATACCTCTTGATGAGTACGTGTCGAAGTTAAATTTACCTGCAAACCTATAAAAGCACAAGTATAATAACCAACATTTTTAGGCGATATATTAAACTGTGAACCTGTTATTACTCCGGCTTCTTTCATTTTTTGAACACGTTGATGTATTGCTGCTCCGGAAACATTACAATCTCTAGCAATTTCAAGAAAAGGTGTACGTGCATCTTTCACTAAGAATGAAAGAATTTTTTTATCTAAACTATCAATCTGAAATTTACCTTGCATTATTAAGCTTATATATTTACAATTATTTAAATTTTACTATGTAAAAGTAATAATTTTTTTATAATATTTAATAATTGCTTATAGATTTAATTAATTTATTGTATAATATATACAATATGATTAAATTTGGAATGATAAATATGAAATTATAAACTTAAAATATTATACTATGAAATTTGATCCAGCTTCAAGCTTACAAGATACATTGCATCTTGACCCTGCAACAATGGGTGTAAATCAACCTATTTCTGATTCTGCAACATTCGCATTTGATACAGGCGATGATATGCTCGCTTGCTTTCACGGCGAAAAACAAGCATTTTTATATGCTCGCCATTGGAATCCTACAAATTTTGAGTTAAGTAAAGCTCTTGCAGCAATGGAAGGCACAGAAGCTGCTTGGGTAACAGGCTCTGGGATGGGTGCTATAACATCTGCATTATTGCAATTATTAAAAGCAGGCGACCACATAATTACAAGTGTTACAACATATGGTGGAACTTATGCTTTTTTAAAAAATTGGGTTACTAAATACGGTATTGAAGTTACATTTGTAAATATAAGCAATTTGGAAGATGTTGAAAAAGCTGTAAAACCTAACACAAAGGTTATTTATACCGAAACAATGACGAATCCAATGCTTCAAATTTCTGACATTCCTACTCTTTCTAAAATTGCTAAAAAGGCAGGAGCTAAATTAGTTGTTGATAATACTTTTACTCCAATGATTTTTTCGCCAATAAAACTTGGTGCTGATATTGTTGTATATAGTATGACAAAATTTATTAATGGTAAAAACGATACAACTGCCGGAGCTATTTGTGGTTCAATGGATTATATTAATTCTTTAATTGACCTTAATGATGGAACAGCTATGCTTTTAGGCCCGGTTTTAGACCCTTTAAGAGCTTCAAGTATTCATAAAAATTTGTTTACTCTGCATATAAGAATGAAACAGCATAGTAAAAATGCTCATTATTTAGCCGAAAGATTTACAGAGAATAATATTCCTGTAAATTATCCGGGATTAGAAACAAATAAGCAACATAAATTAATGAAAAATCAAATGAATGAAGAGTTTGGTTTTGGTGGAATGATTGCTATTGACCTTAAAACTGTTGAGAACGCAAATAAATTTATGCATATAATGCAAGAGCGGGGAGTTGGTTATCTTGCTGTAAGTTTAGGGTATTTTAAAACATTATTTAGTAACTCCGGTAAGAGTACTTCATCGGAAGTACCGGAAGATGTACAAAAAGAAATGGGTATGTCAGAAGGTTTAGTTCGCTACTCTGTTGGTTTAGATAATGACATTGAACGTACTTGGAATATTATTAAAGAATGTTTAACTGAAATTGGTTTTATTTAAGAATCAAAATATATACATTTTTTTAATGCCATTTCTTTCGAAATGGCATTTTTTATTAGGCTAAATCCAAAATTTATAATTACAATTATTTAACATAATTTCTATAAGAAAACAATAATTAAATTTTATTAACAAGCATTCTCACAAGCCCAAAACACCCTGTTAATAACTCAACCTATTTATTAACAACCCAAATTGTTAATAACCGTTAAAACCCGCTTAAAATCAAAGTTTTTACACCTGTCTTGTAAACTTTTTGTATTTCAGTTATTAACATTGTGGGAAAATGTGTATCTTTGTGTTAGAAAGTGGTAAAATATTACGTATTTTTACATCTTAAATAGTATAATAGCTAATGACAACGTTTGTAGGGGATTATCCGGTAAAAGTAGATGCAAAAGGGAGAGTGCTTTTTCCTTCGGCATTTAAAAAGCAGCTTAACGAAGCTGCCGGAAATCGCTTTGTTGTCAAAAAAGACATCTTTGAAAATTGCTTAATCCTTTATCCGTACGATGAGTGGGAGCGTCAAGTGAAAATAATTCGCTCGCGCATTAATCCGTACAAAAAAGAACACGCAAAATTTTTACGCGAATTCTATAAAGGAACAGCAGAATTTTCTTTGGACTCAAACGGTCGAATACTGTTACCTAAAAGATTGTTAGAGCTTGTTGGTATTACAAAAGAAATTGTAATGGCAGGACAAGACGACAAAATTGAAATTTGGGATAAAGCAGTTTACGATTCGCAAAGTATGGGTGAAGACGATTTTGCAGATTTAGCAGAAAAGTTGTTGGGCTTTGATACGATTAATGATGTAGAGTAAGCGTTTTATGGAGTACCACAATCCTGTATTGTTAAAAGAAACAGTAGATGGTTTAAATATTAAGCCAACCGGTGTTTACGTCGATTTAACTTTCGGCG
>Ga0256827_10000432_pt1 | contig 26156 bp, 22 predicted proteins | sample CV84metaG_FD_185977 | JGI IMG/M metagenome (GOLD analysis project Ga0256827, IMG submission 185977) | Hydrothermal vent microbial communities from East Pacific Rise, Pacific Ocean - CV84 | ecosystem: Environmental > Aquatic > Marine > Hydrothermal vents | place: Pacific Ocean: East Pacific Rise...
TAATGAAGAGGCACTTATTTTACAAAAGCTAAAAGAGACCAAGGGTTATAAACTTGTTTCTCATGAGGCTAGAGCATTTCAAAAGTTTATGGCTTCGTATGGAAGCATCACGGGGAAATCACTTTACAGTGGTTCTTTAGAGACACTTTCTCAATCAAAAGCTGTCATTGTGGTTGGAACGCGTGTGAATGATGATGCTCCTTTAGTGAAATATCATATCAACATGGCTTCAAAATGGCACAGAGCAAGAGTTGCCTACATGCATCCTATTGAAGATTCAGAACTTAAAAATATCGTGACACAGTTTATCAAGTATGAAGCTGGGTCAGAAGAGGGTGTGGTTGCGTTATTGGCAGACACTCTACTAAAAGATATTGAATTGCCTGAAAATGTTAGAGCTGTACTTAATGACTTGGATATTGGTAACCTTTCTGCTGAATCAAATGTTGGCGAAGAGGAGCTTGAAGCTCTACGAAAATCACTTCTTAAAAAGAGTGGATTCTCATTGGTTGTTGGCTCTGATTTATACGCACACCCAAGAGCTGAAAACATCGCAAAAATTCTTGCTTTACTTGAACAGTATGCAGGATTCAATGTGATTTGTGTTCCTCCTGCTGGAAACGGTATGGGAATTTCACAAATTTGTGATTTGGACGATACGATAGAAGGTTCAACCGTTGGGTATAACGTTAAAGGAGACTTTACTTTGTCTGCTTTAGGCGATGGCGATTTAGACATGCCAAGCTTTACTCAACAAGAGGGAACTTTAACCTCGATGAGCAAAAGAGTAACGACCATGAATGTGGTTTTAGAGTATGGTGGATATGTCCTAAATGACCTTGCCAATGAGCTTGGGCTTAAGGCAGACTACACCATTCAATACACAAAATATTTACCTAAAGCAAAAGGATTTAAAGCTGTTGAGTTTGATGACTTAACAGACTACTTTGATGCTAAAGGAAATGAACATAGAGGGTATGTGTTAGATGAACTTGATGTAGCTACGGCAATATCAATAGAAGATGTAGCAGAGATGAATGCTTTTGATGGAACGGTTATTTATAACTGTAATCCACAAGAACATTTCTCTGCATTGACGGCAAAATCAGAGAATCTAACAAAAGATGCTTTTCTTTTAGGTTCACAACAGTTTGCAACAGCTGCAAAATTAACAGATGGCGATACAATATGTTACACCATAAATTCTGTAAAGTTTGAGAGAGTGTTTAAGATTGATACATCTTTAAAGGGTACAATAGCCCTTAACCCAACATTTGATATGGGCTTAAGTACGGCTTTGCTATCCTCTTACAGATTTAGTAAAGTAGATTTAGAAAGAGTAGGAAGCTAATATGAGCGAATTACAAACAGTAGAAAATATGGTAAGTATTACTATTGATGGTGTCGAGTATAAGGCAAAAGAGGGTGAATACATCCTTAATGCTGCTCGTGCCAACGATATTTTTATTCCTGCAATCTGTTATTTAACGAGATGTTCTCCGACATTGGCTTGTCGTATCTGTCTTGTTGAAGCTGATGGAAAACAGGTTTATTCTTGTAATGCTAAAGTCAAAGAGGGCATGGAGATTACCGTTAGCACTCCAGATATTCTAACAGAGCGTCGAGCAATGATGGAAGTCTATGATGTTAACCACCCACTACAGTGTGGTGTATGTGATCAAAGTGGAGAGTGTGAGTTACAAAACTACACACTAGAATTACAGGTTGATTCTCAATCGTATTCTATTCAGGATACAAAACGAGAGTCAACAGATTGGAGTAGCGTTTTACATTATGATGCAGGTTTATGTATTGTATGTGAGCGTTGTACCACGGTCTGTAAAGATATGATTGGGGATGCTGCCATTAAAACCACAAAACGTGGTGGAGAAGCATTGGATAAAGCATGGAAAGACGACATGCCAAAAGATGCTTACTCTATGTGGAATAAGCTTCAAAAATCAGTAATTGCTCCAAGTAATGGTACGGGTTCAACCGACTGTTCAGATTGTGGCGAGTGTGTTGCTGTATGTCCTGTTGGGGCATTGGTATCTAAAGATTTTGTCTATACATCAAATGCTTGGGATTTAAGAAAAATTCCTGCTGTATCGGCACACTCATCGGATGGTTTCCAAATCTATTATGAAGTTAAACCAACTTCTTTAGAGAATCGAGAAGAGAAGATTTACCGTGTAACCAATGAGTGGAACTATGTCTCTTTGGATGGTTCAGCACGATTTGGTTATGACTATGAGAATAGAGGTGTTTCTAAAGATGAAAAAGCCTTTGCGTTGGCTGTTGATGCTCTGAAAAAAGCAAAAACAATTCGATTTAACTCAATGATTACGAATGAAGAGGCATTAATGCTTCAGACACTAAAAGAGAAAATGGGCGTTAAATTATACAACCCAGAAGTAAGAGCATTTCAAAAGTTCTTGACTCTTTATGCTGATGCTTCGGGTCATTCACTCTATACTTCATCAATGGAAGAGTCTATGAAGAGTGACTTTATTGTTTCTGTTGGTGGTGCATTACGAAACGATAGCCCAGGGTTAAAGTACGCGTTTAACAATGTTCAAAAAATGAACAAAGGTGCAGGTTTATACTTCCACCCAGTTGGAGATACTTTAATTCCTTCATTTGGGAAAAGTGTTGCGATGTTCAATCATAAAGTTGGTCTTGAAGAAGCAACCCTCTATTTGGTTCTTGCACTTTTTGCAGATGAAGATAAACTCTCATCGGATGTAAAAGAGTACATTACAGAGCTTGGTGGTTCGGAAGGTCTTATTGACTTGGTTGGTGGAGACTCTAAGAAGTTCATGAAGGGCTTCGACAAAATGATGAAGAAAAAAGAGCGGTTTACGCTTATGGTTGGAGAAGATTACTACTACCATGAACGAGCTGACAATCTTGCTAAACTTATCGCACTTGTTGAGCAGACAGCAAACTTTAATGTGGTTATGAACCCACCAAAATCAAATGCTTTAGGGGTTGCAATTATTTGTGATCTTGATGATGAAGCAGAAGGTTTCACGGTTGGTTATAACGAGATTGGAGACTTTAGACTCTCTGCTCTTGGAGATGGCGATTTAGATATGCCTGCATTCAATCAGCAAGAGGGAACAATGACAAACCTTTCTAAAAGAGTTGTTCCGACCAATGTGGCACTTCCTTATGGTGGTTATGAGCTTAATGATTTAATGAAAGAGCTTATCTCTGCTCCAAGAGAGACCATTGATTGGACAAAACTTTTACCAACCGATAGAGGTTACCAAGCTGTTGAGTTTGATAGTTTAGACAACTATTATGATAACGCAGGAAACGAGCATAGAGGTTACTTATTAAGCGTTCTTTCTGAAGAGAGAGATGCTCCAAAAGTAGATAAGTTCTATGACGATACTTTGTTGGATGGAGAGATTGTTTATCGATGTAATCCTGCACGACAGTTTAACGATTTTTCAGCAAAAGCACATCAGATTTTTGAACCGTTTGGACTCTATGTCTCTTCGGCAAAAGCAGAGAGTTTGGGTAAACAAGTAGAAGTGGTATTTGATAACGGAAGTATCGTTGTTGATGTAATTGAAGACAAAAAGATGGAAGGCGATATTGTTGCTCTTTCAGATTTTAAATCTGCTGAGAATGTTTATGAACTCTTTAACGGTTCAAGATATGCATCAGTAAGTATAAAGGAGGTATAAATATGGATGCAACTATAGTACAAGATCCTCAAACTGTTATCTGGATAGGGGTTATAATCAAAGCAGTTTTGATTTTAGCAGTTATCGCAGCGTTAGCAGGTTTTGGTACTTATATAGAGCGTAAGATTCTTGCATTTATGCAAAGAAGGCTTGGACCACAACACGTTGGTCCTTATGGATTGTTGCAGTTAGCAGCAGATGGTATTAAACTCTTTACTAAAGAAGATATTATTCCTCAACATGCAAATAAGATTATATTTGCAGTTGCTCCTGTAATTACAGCAGCAACTGCATTTATTGCTTTAGCAGCAGTACCTGTTTTCCCTGATTTTTATGTTCCTTTTACCGATATTTTAGTGCCTTCAATTGCCTCTGATATTAACGTTGGAATTTTATTTGTACTTGGAATGATGGCAGCTGGTCTTTATGGACCACTTCTTGCAGGTATGGCACAGGCAAACAAATGGGGTATTATTGGATCGGCTAGAACAGCGATTCAGTTTTTATCGTATGAGGTTGTAACAGGGCTTTCTATTTTAGCTCCTATTATGATGGTTGGTTCTTTGTCATTTGTTGATTTTAACGAAGCACAAGCAGATGGTGTATGGTTGGTTGTCTATCAGCCAGTTGCATTTGTTCTTTTCTTAATCGCAGGATTTGCAGAGACAAACAGAACACCATTTGACCTTTTAGAGCATGAAGCAGAGATTATCTCTGGATACGTAACCGAGTATTCTGGTATGAGATGGGGACTATTCTTTATTGGAGAGTATGCGAACATGATTACCATTGGTGTTATTGCATCAGTTGTTTTCCTTGGTGGGTATAATGACTTTTGGATTTTCCCAGGTTGGTTAATGATTATTGGTAAGATTGCGTTCTCATTCTTCTTTATGTTATGGGTAAGAGCAGCTTGGCCTCATATTAGACCAGACCAACTTATGTGGTTGTGTTGGAAAGTACTAATGCCATTAGCAGTAGTTAACGTAGTTATCACGGGTATCGTGATGATGATAGTGTAAGGAAGGAGTAACGATGAGTTTAGAACAGTTTAAAAGCAGAAATGTTGGAACACAAAATTACGTAAAACTTGATTTAGCACACTCTCCTAGCACTGGATGGGGTCAGTTTAAACAAGTTGTCGGTAGAACATTTAAACCAGAGCTTTTTGTAGGGCTTTGGGTAACACTTAGAGAGATGGGAAATGCTCTTGTTGGTGGTAAGATGCACACCACTTCTTACCCATTTGAGAAGTTGCCAATCTCTCCACGATACCGAGCGATTCATGATATGCTTCGTTTGATGGAGTCTGGAAACTACCGATGTATTGGTTGTGGACTTTGTGAAAAAATTTGTATCTCTGATTGTATTTCAATGGAGACAAAGTACGATGAAAATCAACGTAAAGAAGTTTCTGAATACACCATTAACTTTGGTCGTTGTATTTTCTGTGGATATTGTGCAGAAGTTTGTCCCGAGTTGGCAATTGTACATGGACAACGTTACGAGACAGCGTCAGAGCAGAGAGCAAGTTTCTCACTCTTTGAAGATATGTTAACACCGATTGACAAACTTAATCTTCAACAAGAGTATGAAGGCTTTGGTGCAATCAGTCCAAATGCTGATGAGAATATCAAATCAACGCCACTAGCGTACTAAAAGGAGAAAAAATGTATGAAGTAATAGCCTTTTATGTCTTTGCAGTATCGACAACGATACTGTTTTTGATTACGGCGATGAGTAAAAACGTTCTTTATGCCATGAGTGCATTGGCAGCAGGAATGGTAATGATTTCAGGATTTTTCTTCCTTTTGGGAGCAGACTTCTTGGGTGTTGTTCAGTTAATTGTTTATGTAGGTGCTGTAATGGCTCTTTACGCATTTGCAATGATGTTCTTTGATGCTACCAAAGATATTAAAGAGAAACACAACAATCCAGCATTGGTATTTTTACTGGGTGGATTGATGGCTGTTCTTTTTGTAGTAATGTTCTCTGCACCAATTATTGGTGACAACGTTCAAACACTCTACCCATATGCTGTAGATGAGTTTGGTCACGCTGTTAAAAATGCAGAGCATGTTGGTATGGTTTTATTTACAAAATATTTAGTACCGTTTGAGGTAGCAGCCGTAATGTTATTGGTAGCAATGATTGCAGGTATTATTTTGGCTGGTAAGAAAATGGATTACTCTTTAACAGAGTGTGAAGCGACTGATGAAGAGCTTCATAAAGAGATTAAAAAAGAGGAGGCGTAACGATGGAAATAGGTATTAGTCATTATCTTATACTTTCAGGTATTCTGTTTAGTATTGGATTTGTAGGCGTACTTAGAAGAAAAAATCTTTTGATGCTCTTCTTTGCTACGGAAATTATGTTAAATGCAGTAAACGTTGCGTTTGCCGCTATTGGGAACTATTATGGAGATTTGTCTGGACAGATGTTCGCTTTCTTCATTATTGCAGTTGCAGCCTCGGAAGTGGCTGTTGGTTTAGGATTATTAATCTTACTTTACAAGAAGTATGGTTCATTGGATCTTGAAGTAATCTCTTCAATGAAAGGATAAGCAGAATGGAAAGTTTAGTATATATAGCACTCTTTGCTCCTTTTGTTGGGTCACTGTTTGCTGGGTTGTTTTTCGCGAGAAGGGAGAAGACTCACTTAGTGGGTATTGTTAACTCTTCTTTAATTGGTGTGGCATTTATATCTGCTGTTATTTTAGCAATGCATGTTGCTGAATATGGTGCAGTACGTGTTACATTAATGGATTGGATTAGTGCAGGGGATTTATCTATACCTTTTGGTTTTTTAGTTGATAAAGTTTCTGTTACTATGATGCTTGTTGTAACGTTAGTTTCTACCATTGTTCATATTTACTCTACAGGGTATATGAACCATGATAGAGCATACAACAGATTCTTTGCTTACTTATCAGCATTCGTTTTTTCAATGATGATTTTGGTAATGTCTGATAACTTTGCTGGTCTCTTTATTGGTTGGGAAGGTGTTGGAGTCTGTTCATGGTTACTAATTGGTTTTTGGTATCATAAAGAAGACAAAACATTTGAAGAAAATCCTTCAATCTCTCCATCATGGGCAGCAAACGAAGCGTTTATTATGAACCGTGTTGCTGACCTTGGTATGTTGGTTGGTATTTTCCTTATCTATTGGAACATTGGTTCACTTCAATATGATGTTGTATTTGAGTCATTTAAAAATTTAGATGATGGAACACTTGTGGCAATTGCAATTGCACTCTTTATTGGTGCAATGGGTAAATCGGCTCAGTTCCCACTGCATACATGGTTAACTGATGCGATGGAAGGTCCTACTCCTGTTTCTGCACTTATTCACGCAGCAACAATGGTAACAGCAGGGGTTTTCTTGGTTATTAGAGCGAACCCTCTTTATTCTCTTGATCAAGTTCATGCAGTCTCTATGTTTATTGCTTCTCTTGGTGCATTTGTTGCATTTTATGCAGCTTCAATGGCACTAAATGCACGAGATATTAAGAGAATTGTTGCTCTGTCAACACTTTCACAGCTTGGTTATATGTTTGCAGCCGCTGGTCTTGGTGCGTATTGGATTGCACTGTTCCACCTTGCAGCTCACGCATTCTTTAAAGCACTGCTCTTCTTGGGTGCAGGTAACGTTATGCATGCCATGGATGACGAATTGGATATCTTTAAAATGGGTGGAATGCGAAAAGTAATGAGAGGTTCATATATCTATATGGGTATCGCTTCATTTGCACTTGCAGGTCTTCCTATTATGGCAGGTTTCTACTCTAAAGATGCAATTATTGAAACAGCATTTAATGATGGTTCATTTATTATATGGGGAATCTTAGTTATTACAGCAGGAATGACAGCATTCTACAGCTTTAGACAAGTATTCTTTACTTTCCATGGAGAAGAGCGTTATAAAGCACTTGGTTTCCATCCACACGATATGTACAAATATGTACTTGTTGCAATGGCTCCATTAGCTGTTCTTGCTATTTCATTTGGTTGGTTTATGGATTCTTACAAAGAATTTATTACTGGTAAAGATGGATTACCACTCTATGAAATGAGTCATCATACTCATCATATTGCATGGCTACTTGGTTCTCTTGTGATTGCATTAGCCGTTACTGGAATTATTATTGCGTATAAAAAATATGCAGGTAAAGGGAAAGATGCGTGGAAGAGAAATGAGAAATTTGAACAATCATTTATCTATAAGTTAGTTGCAAATCAATATTATGTCCCTCATTTTTATGATCAGTTCATCGTTCAACCCTACACAATCGCTTCAGCGAAGTTTTGGGAGTTTGATAAAAAAGTTGTTGATGGGTCGGTTGACCTTATTGCTAAAATGGTCTACGTCTCAGGAGATATTTCAAGAGGTATGCAAAATGGTAACCTTTCATCGTACCTTAACTGGATGGGTGTTGGTGCATTGTTATTAGTTCTGGGTGCAGTGATGACTGCATTCATTGGTTAAGGAGGGGTTATGACGCATATATTAAGCATATTAATATTTTTCCCTGCACTCGCAGGTGTTCTTGGTTTTGTTGTAGATAAGCGTTCTGCAAAAGCTTACGGTATTGCCGTAGCTTCTGTAGAGCTTGTCTTGGCATTATGGTTATGGTTGAGTTTTGATAACGCTAATGCAGGAATGCAGTTTACAGAGTTCACACCAATTATTTCACAGTTTGGTATCTCATACAACTTAGGTGTAGATGGTATTTCATTGTTTATCGTTATTATGGCAACATTGATTACTTTGCTTGGTATTGTCTTACTTAGAGATGACACACCAAACATGAAGAATATGATTGTTTCTCTTCTTTTCTTAGAGATGACAATGGTTGGGGTTTTCCTTTCCTTAGATGCAATTATCTTCTACTTGTTCTGGGAGCTTTCTCTTGTACCAATGTTGTATATTATTGGTGCATGGGGTGGACCAACACGAGTTTATGCCGCTGTTAAATTCTTCCTCTATACCTTTGCAGGTTCACTAATCATGTTGGTTGGTCTCTTGGCAATGGCGTACCTTTATCATTTAGATAATGGAGTATGGACATTTAACCTATTAGATTGGTATCAGTTACATTTAACAACCGATCAACAGTTCTGGTTATTCTTAGCATTCTTTATGGGATTTGCAATTAAAGTTCCAATGTTTCCATTCCATACATGGTTACCACATGCTCACGGACAAGCACCAACTATTGGTTCTGTAATCCTTGCTGCGGTACTTCTTAAAATGGGTACATACGGTTTTGTAAGATTCTCATTACCAATTTTACCAGACGCATCAGTAACCTTTACACCATTTATTATGACTTTGTCACTAATCATGGTTGTCTATACAGCAATGATTGCTTTTGCACAAAAAGATATGAAACAGGTAATTGCTTACTCTTCAGTATCTCACATGGGTATTATTATGTTGGGTGTGTTCGCAATGAACGCTGAAGGACTTGGTGGTTCTATCTTCTTAATGTTGTCTCACGGTATTGTTTCGGGTGCTCTGTTTATGCTTGTTGGTGTAATTTATGAGCGACGTGGAACAAAAATTATGTCAGAGTTTGGTGGATTAGCTGCAGTAATGCCAATCTATGCAACGGTATTTGGTGTAATGTTGATGGCTTCAGTGGGTCTTCCACTTACTATCGGATTTGTTGGAGAGTTCCTTGTATTACTTGGATTCTATAAGGTTTCTGTTGTTGGTACAATTATTGCAGGGTCTACGATTATTATCGGTTCAGTATACATGTTGGCACTGTTCAAAAAATCATTCTTTGGTCCTGTTACCAACGAAAAAAATCATGCTCTAAAAGATTTAGATGGTCGAGAGCTTACAGCACTTCTTCCGTTGGTAGCAATTGTTGTTTGGTTGGGTGTTTACCCTAAACCAGTACTTGGACCAATTAATAATTCTGTTAAAGCGTTATTGGTTCAAATGGAAGAGCATGCACAGTTGCAAACAACTAAAGATGCTATTATCATTAGTAAAAAGGAGGCAGAATAATGGGAACACCTTTATTAGAGCCTGTAAATATCGGTTTCGCTGAACTGCACATGGCAACATTAATGCCAATGTTAATTGCAATTGGTGGTGGTTTACTTATTTTAGTTTTAGATTTAGTAAAAGAGAATTTGCATAAATCACTTTATGTAATGTTGACCATTCTAATTTTATTGGTTGATTTAGGTGCAGTTCTTGGTCTTGAGTATCAAAACGGTTTCTTTGATGTTCTTCTCATTGATGGTGTTGCGATACTCTCCCAAGTGCTTATCTTGGTTGCATCAATGTTGTTTATTCCTTTGGCATTAACATCAAAAAGATTCCACGAGTACTCCTACCCTGAGTTCTTTGCTCTTTTCTTGTTTATGATTGCAGGATTCCAGTTTATGGTAAGTTCAGACAACTTGATTCTTATCTTTATCGGTCTTGAAACAGCATCATTGGCACTCTATACACTGATTGCTCTGCACAACAGAGCAAACTCATTTGAGGCTGCTGTGAAGTATTTTACTATGGGTGCAATGGCCGCTGGTTTCTTTACAATGGGTTCTGCTGTTCTTTATGGATTATCAGGAAGCTTAGAGTTAAATCAAATTGCTGTAGTTCTTCAAAGTAGACTGGACGAAGCAGGAATAATGTTCTTGATTTTAGGTGGAGCAGGGTTATTATTGGTAGCATTTGCCTTTAAACTTTCACTGTTCCCATTCCATACATGGGCTCCAGATGTTTATGAAGGTGCTTCATCTCCATTAGCAGGGTACATGTCTGTTGTTCCTAAAGTAGCTGCGTTTGTTGTCTCTATGAGAATTTTTGAGATGTTTATTTCTTTGAATATCGAGTGGGTACAGTACGCAATTTTAGCACTTTCTGTTATCACGATGACCATTGCCAATGTGATGGCACTGGTTCAAGAAGATGTCAAAAGAATGTTGGCGTACTCGTCAATCTCTCATGCAGGTTTTGTAATGGTTGCTATTGCTCTTGCAACGGTTAAAGCAAACTCTGGTATCTTCTTGTACTACGGATTGTTTATGTTTACGAACCTTGGTGCATTTGCAATGTTATGGGTAAGTAGACATAAAGATCAAGTACACCATGCACGTTATGACCACCCTTATGAAAAATTCTCAGGAATGATTAAAATCATGCCAATGGGTGCAATTGTTATGGCACTCTTTATGCTTTCATTAGCAGGTGTTCCACCGTTCTCTGTATTCTGGGGTAAAATTTACCTTATGTCTGCAGCCGTTGATTCAGGTTATATGTGGCTAGCAGTAGTAATGGGTCTTAACTCAGCTATCGCTGCCTACTACTACTTGAAATTAATTGTATACATGTTCTTAAAAGAACCAACAGGTATGGTAAATCAAGAGACTACCTACTACAACGTTTCAAAACCACTCTTGACCATTCTTGGTCTTGCAGTATTTGTAACCGTAGGTTCAATGTTCTACGTTGATCCACTACTCGAAACAATCACCGAGATGATTAAACAATCAGGTATTGGTTTTAACTAATAGCGTTTAATTCTCTTATTCAGTAGGCTTTTTGCCTGCTGGAGTTTTCTTCTTTTCTTCTTTTTTATCCACCAATAATTATTTCACAAACTTCTAATAAAAAATCAGATATACTCATGAACAGAAAATAACAAGAAATAAATATGACCTATGAATACCTAAAAAACCTAAAATCCAACCACTCTGCACTGCTACTACTTCATGCTGATAATTTTGCCATGATAAGTAGCTTTTTTTATAGTGCATTTAAAGTAAACAACCTTCAATCACTTAAAGAGTCTGAGATTTTGACCAAACTTGATGACCATCTTTATGCACTTAACCAAGGGTATGAAGAGGTAAAATACCCCAAAAAAACCAAAGATTATCTGGATGACTTTACCCATCAACGCACGGGATATTTGCGTAAATATTATGGTTATGAGAGTGACGAGCCTATTTATGAACTAACTCCCGAGATAGAGAAACTTTTGGAGTGGACAGAAGGGTTACAAAAACAGGAGTTTGTGGCTACAGAGTCTAAGGTTAAGATTATTATGAACCTGCTCAAAGAGTTGGAGTTTGAGACCAATTTGAGTGATGAAGAGCGTGTTGAGGTGCTTAAGGCTAAAAAGAGGGATATTGACCGTGAGATAAAAGCGATTGATAGCAGTCAAGATTTGCGATTTGATGAGCGAAAGATAAAAGAGCAGTTTATACAGATTCAAAAAAACAGCAATGAGTTGCTTTCTGATTTTAGAGAGATAGAACAGAACTTTAGAATCTTAAACCAAGAGGCAAAACATGCCATTGCCAATGCCAACAGCTCTAAAGGGGTGGTACTTGATGAGATTTTTACCATAGAAGAGAGTATTCGGCAAAGTAATCAGGGGCAGAGTTTTTATGCCTTTTGGGACTTTTTGATGGATTCGCGTCAAATAGAAGAGTTGGACAGATTGTTGCAAAATATCTACACCCTTCCACCAATCCAAGAGATGGACAGCCAAAAAAAGCTTGAAAACCTTAAATACAGTCTGCTTGGTGGTGGGGAAAAGTCACACAAGGTTATGACCAAATTAATAGAACAGCTTAGACGATTTATTGACGATAAGTTGTGGGTAGAGAATCGCCGTGTTTTAGAATTGGCACACAACATCGAAAAGATGGCAATAGCAATAAAAGAGAAGCCCCCAACCCAAAGAGAGTTCTTTACCATTAACGGGGTCAAGATTGTGGTAGAGTCGATTGCCTCTAAACAGCTCTTTGTTCCCACAGCCAAAGAGAGCTTTTCTCATGAGGTTAAAGATGAGGTCTTAGAGGTAGATTTAACCAAACTTTATGCCCAAGTCTATGTGGATGAGTTGGAACTTAAAGATAAAATCAGAAAACTTCTCCAAAAAAGGTCACAATTTACCCTAAAAGAGCTTAGTGAGGTCTATCCTATAGAAAAAGGTTTATCTGAATTGGTTGTCTATCTAAAAATAGCCCAAAATATGAAGAGTGCCTATTTAGAAGATAGAAAAGATGAGATTATAATTGAAGATGAGCATAAGAGTAGAAAGAGAGTGCTGATGGATAGGGTTGTTTTTGTACAGAATGGGGAGAAGTAAAATGTTGATAATTTGTAGGTGTGACCATGTCACACATTTTATATTGAATGGAGAAATAAATGGAGATAACTAAAAAATCTTCTACTGTAATTATAAAACTCTTTGCAGGGGTTTTGTATAAGAATGATAGCCCAAAAGAGTGGTTGGAGTTGGAGAAATCTTTTGCTCCTATTAGTGATTATCTTAAAGTGTTGGGGGTTGAGCCTATTTTTGATGAGTCTGAGGGGTATGCTTATTTGCGAAGTATGGAGATAGAAGAGGATTTTCCAAAACTGTTGCGAAGACGAACGCTAAGTTATAAAGTGAGTCTGCTTTTGGTGTTGTTACGGAAACGATTGACGCAGTTTGATATGCAGAGCGATGAGAGTCGGGCTGTTGTCTCTAAAGAGGAGATTGTGGAGCTATTTGAACTCTTTTTGAATGACAGTTTTAATGAAGTTAAGCAGGTTAAAGAGATAGAGAGTCATATTAAAAAGGTGGTTGAGTTGGGCTTTTTGAAGAGGCTGAAAAACAGTGAAAATTATGAGATTAAACGGGTTATTAAATCGTTTGTAGATGCTCAATGGATGGAGAGTTTTGATGAGCGATTAGAGGAGTATAAAAATGTTAAATAACGAAGAAGAGAGCCGAGGGTTTCGACTTAAAAACATTGAACTCTATAACTGGGGAACGTTTAATAAAAAAATCTATACCCTTGATATGGGCAGAGAAAATGGTCTGCTTACAGGCGATATTGGTTCGGGTAAATCGACGGTGGTGGATGCGATTACCACGCTTTTAGTGCCTCATCAGAAGATTACTTATAATAAGGCAGCAGGTTCAACAGCCAAAGAGAGAACGCTATACTCTTATATTGTGGGGGAGTACAAAAACACGGTAGATGAGGGGATGGGAAGCTCTAAAGCCATCTCTTTACGAGATACAAAAAACTATACCGTGCTTTTGGCTAGATTTGAGAATGCTTACCTTAATGAGGTGGTAACGGTGGCTCAATTTTTTTGGTTAACTCAAGGAACACGACAACCCAATAAGATGTTTGTGGTCTCGACTGAGATATTGAGTATTGAAGAGCATTTTATAAAATTTGGGACAATCAAAAGCTTAAAAAAAGAGTTAAAGTCTATTAAAGGGACAGATGTATTTAATGCTTTTAAAGATTACAGCCAAAAGTTTAGACGACTGGTTAGGATTGGAAGCGAACAGGCGATGAACCTCTTTTATCAGACGGTTTCTATGAAGTCTGTGGGAAATTTAACCTCGTTTGTGCGAAGTCACATGTTAGAGAGCAGTGGGGTTGATGAGAAGATTGATGAGCTTTGCCACAACTTTAATGAGCTTAATCATGCCCACAATACCGTGCTTAGAGCCAAGAGACAGATGGAGATGTTAAAACCGATTATTGCAGATGCTTCAAAGTATCAAATCAATACAAAAGCCAAAAAAGGAAAAGAGAAATTACGAGAGATACTCTCTAGCTACTTTGCTAAAAGCAGGTTTGAGCTGATAGAGCAACGGCTTAAAGCCTTGCATATTGACAAACAGAAATCGGACTCTAAGATTAAACAAAATAGCCAAGAGATAGAGGAGTTAGAGGAGCGTAGGTTTGAGCTAAAAGATGAGCTTAATCGAAGTGGTGGCGATAAGATTATTGGTTTGACCAAAGAGATTTCACGACAAAGTAGGCTACGAGACAGTAAGAAACGGGTGCATGAGAGCTACCATAAATTCTCTAAAGTTTTAAATCTTCCAACGGTCTCTTCTGAACATACCTTTTTGACCAACCTCAATAAAATTGAAGAGCAGATGAAAAATATCGAGGGAAAGAAAGAGAAACTTCGTAGTGAAATCGGGCTTCAAGAGCAGTTTATAAACCAAAAAGAGCAACAGAAAAAGGGAGTGAGTACAGAGATAGCCTTTTTACAAAGAAGAAAGAGCAATATTCCCAAGCAGAACTCTGATATACGTGACCAAATCGCCAAAGAGTTAAAGATAGAGTTGCCTTTTGTGGGGGAGCTTCTTCGGGTTAATGATAAATCTTGGGAAGGAGCAATCGAGCGTGTGCTTCGACCTTTTGCACTTTCATTGTTGGTTGATGAGGCGAACTATACACAGGTTAGTCGATATATAGATAAGACCAATCTAAAAGGGAGGGTTGTCTATCTAAGAGTGCTGCAACCCAAAAAGAGTTCTCTTCCTCCATTGATTGAAAACTCATTGGTTGAAAAAATTGATATTAAAGACAATACCCCTTTTTACGCTTGGTTAGAGCATGAACTATATAGACGGTTTGACTACAGTTGTGTGGAGACACTAACCGAATTTAGGCGATTTAAAAGAGCATTAAGCAAAAATGGACAGATAAAATCTAGCCTTGTTCGACACGAGAAAGATGACCGTTTTAGAGTAGATGACACACGAAGATATGTTTTAGGATGGGAGAACCAAGAGAAGCTTCTAGCCTTACGGTCAGATTTGCTAAAAATAGAGAATCAGCTACTCCCTCTATTTCGTGAACTAAGAGCTACTAAAGAGAAAGCCAAAGAGATAGATTCTTCACGTGATACCTTGCGTGATTTGCTCCATTTTGAGGAGTTTGAACAGATAGATTGGTATAGTGTTGCAAAAAAGATAGAAGATTTAAAAGAGCAAAAAGAGGCAATTGAGAGCAGTTCAGATATTATTAAAACGCTTGAAGATTCGCTTAAAAAGCTAGAAGAAGAACACAGTTCTAAACGGAAAATGCTCAATCAACTCCATCAAAAACAGGGAAAAATAGGCTCGGATATAGAGAAGTTTGAGAGTGAAAAAGAGGAGTCAATAGAGCTGTATGACTCTAAAAAAGAGTTGCTAGAGCAGTACAGTGTAGAGCTTAAAAGCTACCTAAAAGAGGAGAATATTCTTAAAGTTGAACTCCATACCATTAAAAAAGATGAACAACGTATCAGAGAATCCATTCAAAAAGAGATTGACTCTCTTTCAGGAAAGATTGAACGTAGCAGTCAAAAAATTACCTCTAATATGCAGAGCTACATCAAAGAGTTCCCTACCTTTACCAAAGATGTGGATGCCTCTACAAGCTCAATCCGAGAGTTTGAGAAGATGTTTAATGCACTTAAAAAAGATGATTTACCTAAGTATGAGAAGAAGTTCAAAAAGCTCTTTAGAGAGGGAACAATTCAACACTTTTTAACCCTGAAAACACGTTTAGAAGAGGAAGAGAACGCCATTAGTAAGAAAATTCGTCTTATCAATAACTCACTAAAATCTATAGAGTACAGTTCAGGAACATACATAGAACTTAGCATGGCAAAAACGATTGATAGCGATATTAGAGAGTTCAAAGAGGATTTAAAACAGGCACTTAGTGGAACAGTCGGTGGAGATGATAGCTATGATGAGAGCAAATTTTTACAAGTCAAAAAGATTATAGAGCGATTTAACGGCAGAGTAAACTTGGTAGATGTGGATAAAAAGTGGCGAAAAAAAGTAACCGATGTACGAAACTGGTTTAGTTTTGGAGCAAACGAAAATTACTTAGGAGATGGTTCACTAAAAGAGTACTACAGTGATTCATCAGGTAAATCAGGAGGGCAAAAAGAGAAACTAGCCTACACCGTATTGGCTTCATCTATAGCCTTTGCCTACGGATTAGAAGAGAACAGCACCAAAAGCTTTAGATTTGTCATGATTGATGAAGCGTTTGGAAAAGGTTCGGATGACTCTACTAAATATGGGCTAGAGCTGTTTAAAAAGCTTAATCTGCAACTTTTGGTTATTACCCCTATTCAGAAGATTAATATTATTGAGCCTTATATTAGCTCTATTCATTTTGTGCATAACCATGAGGGGATGGACAGTAGTGTTGTTGGGTTGAGTATTGGGGAGTATTTGGAGGGGAAGAGGTCTTAATGTTTTAACTATATTAAGCATAAATCAAATAAAAATATGTACAATAATTTTATGAAAATAAAAAAACTATTAGTAGAAAATTTATGGGATAAACATACCTTTACTATTGACTTTAATAAAGACGTGACTATTTTAATTGGTAAAAATGGTAGTGGAAAATCTACTGTTTTGAATCTTATTGATGATGTTCTATCTAATGGTAAAAATAATAAAAATTATAGATTTAAAAAGATTGAATTATTATCGTTAGATAATGAGATAGTTTCTAATAAAATAGGATTTGAGCATCTTTTTTTAAGTACATTTGATATGGAAGTCAAAAATAGAGAGAGCATTAAAAAAAATTATGATGATAAGTCTACAGTTCAGACAGAATTAGATGTGATATTAAATAATTTAGTTACTGATTTTAAATTCTATCTTCTCAAAACAAAAGAGCTGGTAGAGAGAGTCCAAAAAGAGTTTGATAAAGAGTTAGAAATATATACTAGTACAAACAATATTGAAGGCTTGAAAGAGAAGCTTTTAGAAAAAAAGAAACAGATAAGTAAAATCTATGAAAATAGAGACCTCTTTAAAAATAAAATAAATGAACTTTTTAGAGATACAGATAAAAGAATAACTCTTGATGAAAATAACTCTATTGTTTTTCAGTTAAATGATAAAAGTTATTTGACTCCATATCAACTCTCTTCTGGAGAAAAACAGATACTTATTATTATGTTAAATATAATGTTATTAGAAAATAAATCTACGATTTTGTTAATGGATGAACCTGAAATTTCACTACATGTTGAGTGGCAGAGAGTATTTGTTGAAAGTTTGTTAGAACTAAATCCTAATTTGCAGATAGTTATAGCAACACACTCTCCTGCAATAGTCTCTAAAAAGTTTAGAAGTAAAGTAGTTAGTCTTAGTAATTTTCATGTAAAAGGTTAATGGTTGTGTTCTATGACGATTTGAGTGATGAGGTAGAGCATTATAAGACAGAGTATTTGGGTGGGTTTACAACAGAAGATTATAATATGATTGTTTGTATTGAAAACTATGATGATGAACCTTTTTGGAAATTTATTTTTGATGAAATTTCAGGAGTAAGACCATTTTTTCATAATCTTGATGGTAAAAACAATGTTTTAAAATTTAAAGAGCTATTTGACCATGAATTTTTGGGGTGTGTAGATAGTGATTATGACTATATTTTAGATAAAGAGTATCTGACTAAACCTTATATTTTTCATACCTATGTTTATGCTATTGAGAATTATTGTATATGTCCAAAGTCATTGAATAAGTTGGTTGATAGATTAAATTTGAAATGTTCTATTAATTTTGAATCTTTTTTTGAGAAGCTTACTCCCATAATGAATCAAGCTTTTTTATATGATGTTTATTTGATGGACAGAGGGCAAGAGAGTATACGAAATCAGTTTAAATTCAGTGCTGTTGGTTATGAAAATATCAATGAAGCATATATTTTAAATTTTTTATCAGAGAAACTTTCTGAAATAGATATTTCTGTTGATTTAGATTTATATCAAGATAAACTTACCATAGATACTCATCTTAATGAGAATAATCTTCTTCTTTATGTAGAGGGACATATTGTTTTTGATAGTATTTTAAATCTTTTAGAAAAGTTGCAAAATAATAATATTAACTCGAAAATTCAATCTATTGGAAATAATAATGACTATATAGGTGAAGAGAAAAAAAATAAGATAAATGAACTGAAAAATAAAAAGTTTGATATAGAAACAGCTTTGCGAATAAATTATGACAACTGCTTTTATAATCAAACTTGTCCCTCCTTTAATCAAATTATTTTAGACATTAAAAATAGTCTCAATATTTAAAAGAACATGCCCCTAAAACTCCAAACCAAACAGACCATAACCAAAAAGTTAACAACTCTATACACCAAAGCAGAACACCTAAAAGCCTATCTGAAAAAAGAGCCTTTTGAGATAAACTTCTCATTTAAACGGCTCTCCCAAAAAAATATAGAGAATAATTTTAATCAAATTAATCGATGGATAAAAGAGTTAAATCAACTCCCTTTTGAGATTGAGTTTACTTCTGTCTCCTATCGCTCTTTAGGAGAGCAGTCTTTACCTTGTTCTTTGGTAGTTAGCCAAGAGCAATTTTTGGCTTATTTGGGAAAAAAGAGAGAGTTTCTCAAACATATATCTCTTATCGAAGAGAGTCTTTCTCAATTTTTATCACTTGAATCACTACTGATAAAAGAGCCAAAATTGATAATGGAGTATTCAGAAGTTTGGGACAGATTATTAAAGGTTTGTTACTATTTTATGGCTTATCCTAAACCCAATCTATATATTCGAGAGTTAGAGATAAAAGAGGTGGATAGTAAGTTTATAGAGCAACATAAAAGAGTTTTAGATAAACTATTAGAGACTATTTTAGAGCCATCTTTTTATAATACAGAGATAACTAAAATATCTAATTATGGATTTGAGAAGAAGTATGGACTAAAATATGATTTGCCTACTATTAGGTTTCGGATTTTGGACTCAAATCAATATATCTGTGGTCTTGATGACCTCTCTTTACCTCTTAATCTTTTTCAAACGTTGGATTTGGCTTGTAAAAATGTTTATATCACTGAAAATAAGATTAATGGATTAAGCTTTCCACCACGAAAAGATTCAATAGTTATATTTGGATTGGGGTATGGGATAGAGTCACTAAAAGATGTGGAGTGGTTACAAAATAAAAATATCTACTATTGGGGAGATATTGATACTCATGGGTTTGCTATGCTCTCTCAAATTCGTGGTTATTTTCCTTGTACGGAGTCTATTTTGATGGATTATAAGACATTGATTAGGTTTAAATATTTGGCTGTGAGTGAGGGGAAACCTTTTTTAGGAGAACTTCTAAATCTTACAGAAGAGGAGCAGATTGTTTTTGAGAGATTGAAAGATGATTATTATGGAGAGGCTTTACGGATAGAGCAGGAGAGAATATCCTATCTTAAGCTATTCGTTTAACTCTAAATTTCATTTACAATTTTTCGCTATACTTCCTAAAAAAGAATACCCATGAACCTAAAACCCGATTGTCTCTCTTGCCTCTTAAATCAATCCCTTCGCGTTACCAAACACCTAACCCTTGATGAAAAAACAAGTCAAGAGATGATGAAGATTGCTTCGGCTTCTATTGCGAGGTATGGTGAGGTTTCTCCTCCTGTGGCTGCTGCTGATTTGTATCCTAAATTGGGAGCTTTAATTGCGAATGATGATGTTTATAAAGAGCTAAAAGAGCTTTCGACCAAAGAGGCAATGAAACTTTTGCCAAAAGTACAAAAAGAGGTTCATAGTGTTTCTGATGCTCTTAAATCGGCTGTGGCAGGGAATGTTATTGATTTTGCTACTCCGAACCATTTTGATTTGACGACAGAGTTTGAAAAGGTATTTGATACGGATTTTACTATTGATAATGAAGATGTTTTTTTGGCTAAATTAAAAAAAGCAAAAACATTTATGATTATTGGGGACAATGTGGGAGAGCATGTTTTTGATAAATTGTTATTAGAGACACTCTCTATAGCTTATCCTAATCTAAAACTCTATTATGCTGTGCGTGGAAAACCAATTATCAATGATGTGACGTTGCTAGAAGCCAAAGAGATTGGTATTGATACCGTTTGTAATTTAGTGGATTCGGGGGTAGATACACCGGGTTTAGCCTATGCACATGCCAGTGAAGTGTTTATGAAACTCTATAACTCTATGGATTTAATTATTGCCAAAGGGATGGGCAATTATGAGTGCCTCGAAGGGGTAAAGGATGCACGAATATTTCATCTTTTTAAAGTAAAATGCGATGTGGTTTCTACTGATGTGGGGGCAGAGCTTGGCTCGTTAATTTTTATGCAAAACAGACTATGAAGTAAGTCTTTTTTTCTCTAGCAAAAGTTTCTTTAATTCATCGAGGCTTAGAGAAATTTTATCGGTAAATTTTGAATTATTAAAGGTGCGTTGACGTTTGGCTAATTGTGCTGTATGTGTAATGATTTTAGTTTTCATCTCAAACTTTGTATAGTGTCCATCAAGATAGCTTAGAACCTCTTTTATACCAATAGAACGCATGGCATTTGGTTGACGGGTGTAGTTTTTTTCTAAATAGAATACTTCATCTATCAGTCCTGCTTTTAACATCTGTGAAGTACGCCGAGTGATACGCTTTCTAAGAATTTCTCTATCTACCATAATCTCATAAATGGGTAGCTTCTCTTCTATGATTGATTTTGGAGGGTTGGCTCTAAAATATTCTGTTGGAGTCATCTCTGTCTCAAAATATAAATTTAACATCTTTTCTAAACGATAACGGTCATGGATGGTTATGGATTGTAAATACTCTTTATCTATCGAATAGAGAAATTGATGAGCCTCTTCTATATCTTGGAGTAAAGCATTACTTTGTTGTTTGGCTTTTTCTGAAATAGTAGGCAATTCCGAAATTCCATAAAGAAGAATATTGAGATAAAAACTTGTGCCACCAACAATAATTAAATTTTTTTTCTCTTTTAGTGCCTCTGCTTTAGCTGAATGATAGAGTTTAATAAAGGTGGTTACATCAAAAGGTTCATTGGGAAATATAACATCCATCCCAAAGTGTGTAATGCCTTGACGCTCCTCTATTGAAGGCTTTGCTGAGGCGATATTAATCTCTTTATAAATAGCCAATGAGTCCAACGAGAGGATATGTGCATTATTCTGTTCTGCTAATTCAATAGCCAACGAGCTTTTTCCTGAAGCTGTTGGCCCTATTAATGCTATTTGTTGAAAATCACTCATTCTCTTCCTATAAAAATATTATTGTTCTATCTAAATGTAGAGTAGAATTTTAACATACAATTGTGTACTAATGATGTAAAAAAAATAAAATAATTATTTTAAAAATATTATTAAATATTTTTAAATAAAAATGGTTTAAAAATGTTAATTAAAATCACAATCTCTATCAACAACTACTTATTACTAATAGGGTAAAATACCCCTTTTTTAGAAAGGAAATTAATGTTATTTGATAAGAACAACCGTTTTAATTTAGCGAACCTTATTACCTTTGGAAATATTGCTGCTGGATTGATTGCTATTCACTTTATTGTGCATGGAGACTATTTTACAGCCATTATTTTGGCATGGATTGGGGGAGCTTTAGATATTGCAGATGGAAAGGTTGCACGAAAATACAATCTCTCTACAGAGTTTGGAATACAAGTTGACTCTTATGCAGACTTTATCTCTTTTGTTGTTATGCCGTCATTTCTCTTGTATTATGCTATGACTGAGCATGGAACAGGAATTGAGCAGATAATTATTGGTTTGGTTTTTATTGTTTATATTGTTTCAGGGCTTAGACGATTGATTGAGTTTAATATGAAATCAGAAGAGGGCGAAGTAGCAAAGTTTTTTGAAGGTGTTCCTACTCCATTAGGTGCAATTCTACTTTGGGTACTCTATTTGATTTTTTCTTATGATGTTATTACGAATCCGTGGATTATCTCAGTTTTTGTGGCTGTTATTGCTTGGTCACTGAATAGTAAATTGAAAATTCCTCATCCTTAAGCCATGAACCGTATTAAAACAAAATTAGCCAATCTCTCTGAGATGGTTATGTTTAAACACTCTATCTTCTCTTTACCTTTTATTTTTATAGCCATGTTGGTTGCTTCTGATGGGTGGTTTGGATGGAAATTGTTGGTTCTAGGAACCTTCGCTGCTGTATCGGCTCGAAACTTTGCGATGGGGGTAAATCGTTATCTTGATAGAGATATTGATGTTTTAAATCCACGAACCAAAGATAGACCTTCTGTTGATGGACGGGTAAGTCATTTAACGATGCAAATTTTTATTGTTGTTAATGCCTTTATTTTTATTGCCGTTGCTTATTTTATTAACCCTTTGGCATTTAAACTCTCTTTTCCTATTTTAGCTATACTTGGAGCATACACACTTTTTAAACGTTTCTCCTCAATGGCTCATCTTATCTTGGGTTTGACTTTGGGTTTAGCACCCATTGCAGGAGTGGTTGCTGTCTCTGGCGAAATTACCATTTGGTCGCTCTATCTTGCAGGGGGAGTTCTCTTTTGGGTTGCAGGTTTTGATTTGCTCTATTCACTTCAAGATATAGAGTTTGACAAAGAGCATGGACTGCACTCTATCCCTTCACAATTTGGTGCAAAAAAGACCATGCTTATTGCAAAAGTGTTTCATTTTATAACCATTATGTTGTGGCTAATCTTTATTCAAAGTGCTAATTTAGGGTTATTCGCGACACTTGCAGTGCTTTTAAGTGCTGTTATGCTAACCTACGAACATTATTTAGTTAATAAAGATTTCACAAAAATAGATAAAGCATTTTTTACGGTAAATGGCTACTTAGGAATCATGTTTTTCATATTAATAATTTTGGAGGTAATGTAGATGGAATCCAATGAGTTACAAGTTATTTTTTCACTCTTCTCATTCGTGGCAGTGATAGGAATTATATTTTATATTTTAATTGCAAAAACAAAAATAGAAAATTTAGAAGAGAGCATAGAGATTTTAGATCATAAATTAACATCATTGCAAGATTATGTTTATGAGTTAGAAGAACGAATTGATACCAATAAGACCCCTGAGCAGGATGACTTAAAAAAGAGAATTATTGAAATGTATGAAGATGGAAAAGATGTTCTTCTTATTGAAAATACCCTTGATGTTCCTCGTGCCAAGATAGAAATGGTGTTAAAATTCTATAAATTACAAACAGAAAGATAAAATTTTATCTTTCCTCTTGAAATTACAGCATAAATCAGCTATAATTTCAGCCTTTCAACATTGTTGCACTCATAGCTCAGCTGGATAGAGCATCGGTTTGCGGTACCGAAGGTCTCAGGTTCGAATCCTGATGGGTGTACCACTTTTTAACTTTTCCTATTTATTCTTGATAATACTTCGATAATACTTCTATAGTAAACTGTCATTATCAAAACAATTAAGGAATTAACTTATGTCAGAAAAATTAAATATTGAATTAGAAATGCGTCAAAATTATGTTGATAGTGATATTACAGAAAGTATTCTTCGCTATGTAAATGCTCATGGATTTGATCCACAGGATATAGACGAAATATTATTAGAGTTGGGTTATGATGAGATATTTAAAGATGTTAAGAGCTTAACCTATCAACAAGCCTCATGAAATTATAATTTATCAATTCTCTAAGCTATTCACTATCTTTTCTTTTCAGTCTAATTTACTTAGACTGAAAAAACCGTATATTCCCCCTTATTTTTTACTCTTTGTTTTTACTCTTTGTTTTTAATATAGATTTATCTCTCTTCTTGTATTAAAAAAAAAAATTTATAAGAATATTTTACACAGTTTAAAACAATTTTACACTATAATTGTGTTGTAAGGAAAATTCTTTATTAGATATTTAAAAACTTTAAAAGGAACGAATTATGAGATTGAAAAACTTTTTATTATTAACTATATTACTCTTGATTCCAATTTTATCTCTTGCAGATGATACGAAAAAAAATGATTTAACGGATATTAGTAATTTACAAAATGATTCCATGGACATTCATACATTGATTGAAAAAGCAAAAGGAGCTTCATCAAAAGATAGAGTAGAGATTGAAGAACTTATTAAAAGGAAGATTGCAAAAGCACATAGGAATAACAATCCTTAGATATTTAAAATCTTATGAAAAGAGGTGGAATTTTTGATAAAAGTATTACTATTGGAAGACGATACTGTTCTAAGTAAAACACTTGATGAACTATTGGAACAACATGGTTTTGAAGTAACTACTGTAACAAATGCCGAAGAGGCTTTAGATAAAACTTTTTATAATAATTATGATATTTATTTATTTGATATTAATTTACCGAATATGAATGGAATAGATTTGCTTCGAAGTCTCAAAGAGGCAGATGATAACACTCCAAGCATTTTTATCTCTGCAAATCAAGATATTGAAACCATAGCAAAAGGCTTTGAGGTAGGTGCAGAAGATTATATTAAAAAACCTTTTATGCCAGAAGAGTTGCTGATTCGGCTTAATGCAAAACTCTCTAAAGAGATGATGATTACGATTAATGATATTCGATACAATACACTCTCTGGAGATATATTTAAAAAAGATAAAAAAATTTATTTGAGTTATTCTAAATTCAAATTGATAGATATGCTTTTTAAAAACATAGATAAAACGGTCTCAAAAGAAGAGCTTTTGGAGGAGACAGAGTATCATAGTGAAAATGCATTAAGAGTTGCGATTGCTAAACTCAAAACGCATCTTAATCTTGAAATAAAAAATATTCGAGGAGTAGGATACACCATTGAATCGTATTGAAGTTACGTTATTCCTTAGAATTTTTATACTGTTTTTTGTTACGTTAGATATTTTAACATCTATCATCTTCTATAAAGAGTATAAGAATGAAGTTAAAAACTTAGAACAACTCATCGCTTATAATATGGATATATGTAACTTTAACACCGATGATAATAGGTATGCCTGTTCTGAATATACTATTGATTTTTTTAATCAAGAAAAAGAGATTTATACAGATGAATTTTTACTAAAAGAGTCTGAACAATCCAATACAATTTATAAAGAAAAAAATCTGTTTTATAAATATTATGCTATTCCTAACTCTCCTCTCTATCTTAAAATAAGTTATGCAGTGTCACAGTATCAAAAAAAAATAAATCTGTTTAAAGAGAATAGAATTCATGAATTTGAGATTTCATCATTGGGAGTTTTACTTTTAAGTATACTCTTTTCACTCTACTCTTTAGCTCCGTTAAATCATGCTTTTAGGTTAACCCAAGAGTTTATAAAAGACATCTTGCATGATTTTAATACCCCAATTAGTTCTCTTCTTCTTAATATTAAAATACTTTCAAAAACAAAAGAGAATTATGCAAAAATACATCGAATTGAACAAGCACTTGATACGATTTTATCCCTACAAGATAATCTAAAAAATTATCTGAAGCAACATCCAAAACAGAATGAGCATTTTGAACTTTTAACGCTTGTTCAAGAGCGTATTGAATCGTTAGAAAATCTCTATCCTAGCCTTACCTTTATTGTTGAAGGGCAAACACTATGGCTCTATAGCCATCAAGCTTCAATTAATCGAATTTTAGACAATATTTTAGTTAATGCATCAAAATATAATCGAAAAGATGGAGAGATAAAAGTTCAGATTACACAAAAGAGCATCATTATTTCTGATACAGGAGAGGGAATAAAAAATGCAAAAGAGATTTTTAACCGATTTTACAAAGAGCATGAACGAGGCTTAGGTATAGGTCTACATATTGTTAAAAAATTATGCAATGAATTGGGGATAAAAATAGAGGTTCAAAGTAAATTAAATCAAGGAACTAC
>Ga0256827_10000433_pt1 | contig 26135 bp, 23 predicted proteins | sample CV84metaG_FD_185977 | JGI IMG/M metagenome (GOLD analysis project Ga0256827, IMG submission 185977) | Hydrothermal vent microbial communities from East Pacific Rise, Pacific Ocean - CV84 | ecosystem: Environmental > Aquatic > Marine > Hydrothermal vents | place: Pacific Ocean: East Pacific Rise...
CTCTACATGTAGAGTTGATATTTTAAATAAAGTTTTTGAAGATAAGGCTATTTTTGAGATTAAAGGCTCAAAAATAGATATTGAAGAATTGTTAAATAGATTAGATAGATTAGTGACTGTTGAAAAGAAATATATTAAATGACACATAACCTAGATCCCCAGTCAAGCGAGGATGACAACAACTCAATAGCTTCGTCAGTCAGGCGAGGATGACAACAACTCAATAGCTTTGTCAGTCAAGCGAGGATGACAACAACTCAATAGCTTTGTCAGTCAAGCTGAGGATGATAACAACTCAATAGCTTCGTCACTCTCAGCTTGACTGGGAGTCTAGTGAAATTCCGATAAAAATAAAAAGATATATAATATTAAACTATTATACACTTTTTTATTAACTCTAAATTCTATTAAAATATATTTTACAATTTTAGACTATAATCTTAATTCAAAATGATTAAGATATAATAGTACTAATATTATATAAAAGATAAAAAAATGGCACGAATCACAAAAGAAGAAAGAAAAACAAATATTATTTCAGCAGCTTTAAAACTATTTTCTGAAAAAGGTTTTTACATTACAACCATACCTGATATAGCAGCTAAAGTTGGTATGAGTGTAGGTAATTTTTATAATTATTTTACTTCAAAAGATATATTGGCAAAAGAACTTGTTATGTATATTTCAGAATACTTAGGTAAAAATATTCGTGAAATTAATGATAAAGAAATATCTACAGAAGAAAAGATATATGAAATAGTATCAATGTATTTTAATATGGCTAATGAAAGACCAGAAATGATTGAATATTTTTTAAGAGTTTATCTATCTAATCGTGAAGTTTTTGGTGATGGTTGTGAAGGTATGATATGTGTATCTCCTTTTGTAACAGAGATGATGATGTTTTTTAATGATGGTGTTGAATGCAATGAGTTGCATGATCAAGACTTCTTTTCTGCATTTGGCTTATTTATGGGCTATTTAGGTGGTATGGTTTTTCTTTTTGGAGAAAAAATTCTTCCGGAGCCATTAGAATGGTATAAAAAATCAATTTCACAAAATATTTTTAATGCACTTAAAACAAGATAAAAAATTATCTATAATATGGTTTCAAGGTCTTACTTGTAATGGTAATACACATTCATTTTTAAATCTTGAAAATTTAGAAGAATTTCTTAGTAGGTTCGAAATTCTCTATCACCCTTCACTTCCATCAACTAAAGATTTTCTTGCAGTTAGTAAATGTATTTTAGAATGTGATATATTTATTTTTGAAGGAACTTATGACCCATTAATGAAGCGTAATGATATAAATATTTCAAAAATTCTAAAATACTATGCAGAAACTTCTAAATATATTATTGCAGTTGGTTCTTGTGCAAGTTTTGGTGGCGTATTTAAGGCTAGCGCACCTGAGAGAAATAGTGGATTAATTTTTAATGAGAATGAAAAAGAAGGACCCCTTTTAAAGCAAAGTGAAAAGCTTATAAATATTTCAGGTTGTCCTATACATCCTGAATGGTTGGCATATACTCTTAGAATGATTGCAAAAGGTAAAGAGATAGAGATTGATGATTTACATAGACCTATAGAACTTTATAGTAATTTAGCTCATCATGGGTGTACAAGAAATGAGTATTTTGAATGGAAAGTAGATACAAATAATTTTGGGCAAAAAGAGGGATGTCTTTATTATAAGCAAGGTTGTCGTGCACCTATGACACATGCCTCATGTAATAAAATATTATGGAATGAAGTGAGTTCAAAAACAAGAGTTGGAACACCATGTTTTGGGTGTACTGAACCAGATTTTCCTAGACAAAAGCTTTTTAGTACAAAAACAAATATGTCAATACCAGAAGATGTTCCAATAGGTGTGCCTAAACGCAGTTATTTGACAATGGCAGGAATAGCAAAAACATTTCATATTAAACGATTAGAAGGAAAACTTATTGATTACAAAACAATTGATTGATCAGATAGAAGGGGAAGCTTCTATTTTTTTTGATATTAAAGATGATATAGTTGATTTTGCAACAATCTCTTTTCCCCATTTTAGAGGAATAGAATCTATATTGGAAAATAAAAATGCTTTAGATGCTTTAGTAATAACTCCAAGAGTTTGTGGTATTTGTGGACATGCTCATCTTATGGCAACAGTAAGAGCGCTTGAAGATGCTTACAAAAATGCAGGCTACCAAATAGAATTAAGTGAGAAAGTGAAAAAGATTAGAGAGTTTACACTTATTATGGAAATTATTCAAAATCACTTTAAATGGATTTATTTGACAATTCTTCCAGAAATCACAAAACTAACAAAGGCTAAGAGAGAACAAACATCTTTAAAAGGTGCTTATGCAGCGAGTATAGCCTCAAAGGCAATTGCTGTTTTTGCTGGCCAATGGCCACATTCATCATATATGATACCAGGTGGTATAACGGCAGATCCAACAAATATTGATGTTTTAAAAATTGAATCTTATGTTGATGAATTAATTGCTTTTTTTGAAAAAGAATCAATAGGAATTTCACTAGATAAATTTTTATCCTTTGAATCATGCAAAGATTTTAATAACCTTGATAGTGATGTTTCTTATCTTGAAAGTAGTTTAGTTGATTTAAATATGAATGAAAAAGGATTTTCTTATGATAGGTTCTTAATTGTTGGTAAACATGAATTTACAAAACCATCTAAATTAAAACAAACACGCCCTTTTGGTATTGATTCTAAATATATTAACACAATTGATTCTTATTCACCTAGTCAAACTTCATATGCTAAAAATGCACAATATAAAAATGAATTTTATGAAACTGGACCATTTGCACGATTGATGGCTACAAATCTTCCTATTGTGAAAAATATGCATAGACGCTATAAAGATAGTGCTTATTCTAGAGTAATGGCAAGAGTTTTTGAATTAGCACTGCTTCTAAAACATTCTAAAACTTTACTCAACGATATAGATATTTCTCAAAGTTCCTATTCTGCGTGTGTTGATATATCAAAGATTACAGCAAGTGGTGTAGGTATTGTTGAAGCTCCTCGTGGTCCATTAGTTCATAGATTAAATATTCAAAATGGAATCATACAATATTATAAAATAATTACTCCAACTCAATTTAATATAGGGAGTAGTACTAAATCAAATTTAACACCAGCACAAAAATCGATGATTGGTTGTTCAAAGAAAGATGCACTTTTTATATTTCGTACTTTTGATGTTTGTTCTGTTTGTACAACGCACTAATAATTCAACTTAGTCCGTTATAAATATAAGAAAAACTCATTTTAATTTAAATTTAAAAATTATAATATTTACTTAAGTTATTCTTCTGTATTATAGTGAATGATTATTCATTAAGAAAAAAGGAGTTGGCTATGGCAGATAGAATAGAAGGTGTAAAAAAGCTTTTTACATCTAAGAGTGCACGAGTTGAAACAAACAGAGGTGATGCTCATTACGAAAAATTATTTCAAACATGTCAAACAAGAATTGAAGAGTTAAAAACACAAACACCTTCAAAAAACCGTTTAAATATAGATGATTTACTAGAAGATCAAGGTATAAATCGTCGTGATTTTATGAAGTGGGCTAGTGCTGTTACCGGTATGTTAATGCTTCCATCTTCATTTACACCACTTGTTGCAGATGCAGCATTACTTATGAATAGAGCGCCAGTTATCTGGATAGAGTTATCTGATTGTGCTGGAAATACTGAAGCGATGCTTCGCTCTGATGGACCAAAAATAGACGAAATTCTGCTAGATATTATCTCTCTAGAATTTAATGAAACGATTATGGCAGCTTCAGGGCATCAAGCTGAAGCTCAATTAGAAGATGCAATGCATACTTTTAAAGATAAATACCTTCTTTTTGTAGAGGGTGCAGTTCCAATGGGTATGAATGGACAGTTTGGTACTATTGGTGCAGAGGGTGAAACTTTTTATGATCACTTAATGCGTGTAAGTAAACATGCTGCTGCTATTGTTGCAGTTGGTTCATGTGCTACATTTGGTGGTGTTCCAGCAGCTTCACCTAACCCTACTGGTGCAGTTGGTGTAATGGATGTTGTTAAAGGTAAGCCACTTATTAATATTCCTGCGTGTCCTGCTAACCCTGCAAATATGGTTGGTGTAATTATTCACTATATTTTAACAGGTCAAGTTCCTGAATTAGATTCACTTTTAAGACCTAAGTTTGCGTTTGGTTATCGTATTCATGACAACTGTGAGCGTCGTGCGCACTTTGATGCTGGTGAGTTTGTTGAAGAGTGGGGTGATGAGGGGGCTAAAAACAACTTCTGTCTCTATAAAGTTGGTTGTAAAGGTCCTATGACATTTAACAACTGTTCTATTGTTCGTTACAATGAAGGTGTAAACTGGCCTGTTGGAGTTGGACGCGGTTGTATTGGTTGTTCTGAACCTGATTTTTGGGATAAGTATGCGTATGAACGCCCAATGGCAGATGCACACATTAAGGCACCAACTGGTGGAGTTGAAAAAACTGTAGATGAGTTTGGTTTAGGTTTATTAACAGCAGCAGGTATCGGTATTGGTATTCATGCAGCAGCTAGTTTGTTAGCAGGTAAAAAAGAAGAAGGAGAGGCATAATGGCAAAAAAACATATAATAGTAGACCCAATTACTAGAATTGAAGGTCACTTAAGAGTTGAAGCAATAATTGATGAAAATAACACTATTGTAGATGCATATACATCGTCTACACTATTTCGTGGTATAGAAACAATTTTACAAGGTCGTGATCCTCGTGATGCTGGTTTATTAGCTATGCGAATTTGTGGTGTTTGTACAGGTACTCATTATCAAAGAAGTATAGAAGCGGTTGAAGATGCTTTTGATGTAACTATCCCTAAAAATGCTCGTATAGTTCGTAACTTAATACAAGGTGCATTATATGTACACGATCACTTAGTACATTTTTACCATCTTCATGCACTAGATTTTGTTGATGTTGTTTCAGCCCTTAAAGCTGATCCTAAAAAGACTAGCCAAGAGGCTGTTAAGTGGGCTGGTGTAGCTGGAACTAACCCTTTTATTGAGGGTACTGGTCAATTTAAAGAGATTCAAGATAGAGTAGCTAAGTTTGTAAAACAAGGTCGTCTTGGTATTTTTGGAAATGGTTACTGGGGTAATAAGCATTATAAACTTACACCAGAACAAAACTTAATCGGTGTAGCTCATTACCTAAAAGCTCTTGATATTCAAAGAGATATGGCAAAAATGCAAGCAATTTTTGGTGGTAAAAATCCACACCCACAATCTATAGTAGTTGGTGGTGTAACTTGTGTTCAAGATATTAAAAATCCTGCAAGAATTGCATTGTTTAAATCTCTTCTAAAAGAGAGTACTAAGTTTATTAAGCAAGCTTATTTACCAGATGTTTATATGGCTGGAACAATGTACGCTGATGAAGCTACAGACTCAAGTGCAACATTTACAGCTCATAAAAAAGGTAAGGGTGTTGGTGGAACTGGTGGTGGTTTACTTAACTACTTATCGTATGGTGATTTCCGTCTTGATGATACTGGTTTTTATAAATCTGCACTACTTTTCCCTTCTGGTGTAGTTTTAAATGGTGATTTAAGTAAAGTTTATCCATTTGATCCTGAGAAAGTTGAAGAGGATGTAACTCATGCATGGTATGAAGCAAAAGGTCCTCAACATCCATATGAAGGTACTACTATTCCTAAATATACAGGATTAGAGAAAAAAGCTGATGGTATGGCTTATCTTAAAACAGATGAGAAATACTCTTGGATTAAATCTCCAATCTACGATGATAAAAGAATGGAAGTTGGACCTTTAGCTCGTATGGTTATTGGTGTAGCAGCTGGACATGAACTAATTACTAAATATGTAACTAACTTCTTAAAACGCGGTAATTTACCAACTACTGTACTTTTCTCAACTGTTGGTCGTACAGCAGCTCGTGCAATTGAAACTGAACTTATGGCTGATGAGATGTTAAAATGGGTAGATGAGTTAGCTGCAAATGTTGCTGCTGGTGATGATAGCACTTGGCAAGATTTTGATTTTGATAAAGTAAGTAAAAAAACTAAGGGTGTTGGTCTTGCAGAAGCTCCTCGTGGTGGTCTTGGTCACTGGTTAAAAGTGGAAGATGGAAAAATTACTAACTATCAAGCAGTAGTTCCATCAACTTGGAATGCGGCACCAAGAGATTATAAAGGTCGTTTAGGTGCTTATGAAGCTGCACTTATTGGTACTAAAGTAGCTGATCCTGAACAACCTTTAGAGATTATTCGTACAATTCATAGTTTTGATCCTTGTATTGCTTGTGCTGTACATGTAGTAGATACAAAAGGAAAAGAGCTAGGTGTTTATAAAATAGATACTCAGTGCAGCATCTAAAGGGGCTTAAAATGAAAGCAGGACACAAACAAGTTAAACGAATGACAACTTATATGAGATTAAATCATTGGGTTGTTGCATTTAGTATGGTTGCAGCTATTGTTACAGGTTTATATATAGGGCATCCTTATTATCAAACATATATCGCTGATCCTGCTGTTGCAAAATATGTAATGGCATGGAACAGATGGGTTCACTTTATGGTGGCAATTATTTTTGATGTTAGTAGTATTGTTATTGCTTATATGTACTTTTTCTCAAGATTTGAGAAACCATATAAGAAAATTATACCAACTGGTAAAAATATAAAAGAGTTTGTTGAGGTTCTTTTAAACCTTATTACTCTAAATCGTCGTAAAAATTTTGATTCAACGCATACAGATAGTTTTAATACTGTATTTTTTTTAGTGTTTCATCTAATGCTTGCATGGATGCTTCTAACTGGTTTACAGTTATATGTTCATGGATTAGCATCAGGATTAAGCTCTATTGGTAATTGGTGGCCATGGATGCTACACTTAGTAACTGACTGGACTATACCAGTTAGTAATTGGTTAATTGGTAGTTCCGCATCTACAGCATGTATTATGGATGTTCGTATCTCTCATCACTATACAATGTGGTGGATTATTGCATGGATAGTATTTCATATATACTATCAAGTGTGGCGTACAATCTTCTGGAAAGAGGGTGACATTGGCATAGTAGTTAGTGGTACAAAATTTGTTAAAGAAGAAGCGTAAGCTTTCTCTTTAACAACATATTTCTTTTTTTTATATATCTTCATTTTAAATTAAATAAACATTCATTCAGTATTAGATATACTTCGAACTATTATTAAAATAGGGATTTTTATGAACTTATACTGGCTTCAAAGTGGTGGTTGTAGTGGAGATAGCATGTCACTTTTAACATGTGAATGTAATTTTTTTGACTTTTGTGCTATAAACAAAATAGATATTTTATATCATGCATCACTCTCAACAATTAGTTTTACTCAGCACAAAGATCTTTTAGATGATATTTTATCAGACAAACATGAACTTGATATTTTATGCGTAGAGGGTAATGTAGTTCGGGGTCCAGATGGTACAGGTATGTTTGATACCTTTATGGGTAAACCTAAAAAAGATTTAATAGAATCTTTAGCACAAAAAGCAAAGTATGTTATAGCAGTTGGAACATGTGCTTCTTTTGGAGGTTTTGGTTCGCATGATAATGAGATGGATGGTATTGGTCTACAATTTCATCATAACAATAAAGGTGGTTTTTTAGGTAAAGATTTTCTTACAAAATCTGGCTATCCAGTTATAAATTTACCAGGTTGCCCTATTCATCCAAAAACCTTAACTGTACTTCTTGATGAAATCATCAATAAACTTGAAATAGAATTAACTGAACATAATAGTATTGATGAAATATATAATTTTACGGTTCATCAAGGATGTACAAGAAATGAATATCATGAGTATAAAATAGAAGAAAAGAATTTTGGAGAGCGTGGATGTATGTTCTTTCATCTTGGTTGTAAAGGACCAACTACAAACAGTGCTTGTAATAAATATCTTTGGAACGAAGTAAACTCTAAAACAAGGGCTGGTGTGCCATGTTTTGGTTGTTCAAGACCAGATTTTCCTCAGCCATATCCATTTTTCAAAACACCAGATATTGTAGGTACTCCAATTGAACTACCAAAGGGTGTAGATAGAGCGCATTACTTAGCTTATAAAGACATGGCTGCAGCTGCTGCTCCAAAAAGATTAAAAAACAGAACACAAAAGGTATAGTTTTGGCAAAAAAAGTTATTGAACTTCAAGTACCACTTAACAGAGTTGAGGGTGATTTAGATATAAAAGTAAAAATAGAAGATGGTGTAATCACTGATGCTAAAAGTGTTGGAACACTTTATAGGGGATTTGAAAATATTTTAAAAGATAGAGATCCTCTTGATGCATTGGTAATGACACCAAGAGTATGTGGTATATGCTCAATTTCTCATCTTGGTGCTGCTGTTAAAGCTCTTGAAGATGCTTATGATATTACCCCACCAGCACAAGCAATTAGATTAAGAAATTTATCCATTATGTGTGAAAATCTTCAGAGTGATGTAAAGCAAGTTTTTTTAATGTTTATGGCAGATTTTGCACATGAATATTATAAAGATTATAGTTTTTATGATGATGCAAAAAAATATTATGAGCCATTTAAAGGTGAACTTTCAAGACATCTTTTAGATGCTACAAAAAATATTTTAAAAATTATTGCATATATTGGTGGTCAATGGCCACATACATCACATATGGTTCCTGGTGGTTTAAATGTTTTAGCTGAGGATTTGGAAATATTACGCATAAAACATTTGATAGAAAAATTTAAACTATGGTATGAAGATGAAGTTTTAAAATGTAGTTTTGATGAATTTGATAAGGTTACAAGTATAGAAGAATTTGATAAATTTTGTGAAAAATATCCACAAAGTCATGTATCTATATTTTATGATATTGCTAAACAAACAAACCTTTTATCTACTGGTACTACAGGCTATGGATTTATCAACTATGGAGCAATAGACTATGTAGATAAATCAACAATGGTACCACAATCTTATTTTGATACAAAACTAAATAAACTTGATTTAAATAAAATAACTGAAGATGTGACATACTCTTGGTATGATGGTGATGTGACAAATCCAATGGATGGTGTTACAAAACCAAATGCTAAAAAAGAGAAAGCATACTCTTTTACAAAAGCTCCAAGATATGATGATAAAGTTGTGCAAACTGGACCACTTGGTGAGGAGTTAGCTCTAGGAAATAAACTATTTTTAGAGTTTTATGAAAAATATTCAGACTCTACTTTTTTAAGAGAATTAGCAAGAATGTTACGACCAATCCGCTTTGCAAAAGTTATGAAAGAAGAGATTGCTGAAGTTATTAAAAATAAAAAAGATCCAATTTATGTAAAACCAAAAATTAAAGCAAATACACAGGGTATAGGTTTAACTCATGCTGCTCGAGGTGCTTTAGGACATTGGATAAAGATACGAAATGGTAAAATTGCAAATTATCAGATTATATCACCAACTACATGGAATGGTTCACCTAAAGATAAAGATGCAAATTTTGGTGCTTGGGAAAAAGCATTAATTGGCGTTAAGATAAAAGATATAGATAATCCTATGGAGATGGGGCATATTATTCGTAGTTTTGATCCATGTTTAGTATGTACTGTACATTTTATAGGAAAAGATAAAAAGATAACTCTAAGAGTATGACAAGAATTATTTGTATAGGAAATCGTTTTGCATACCCTGATAATTTTGGGATATTAATATATGAAAATATAAAAAAGCAAAATTTAAAAAATATTGAAGTTGTTGAGGGTGGTGTTGGTGGTGATAGTCTAGCACTCTATTTTGAAGATGATGCAAAAATCCTAATAGTGGATTATGCTACTGATGAAATGCCAAAAATAATGACTCGAAAAGATATTCTAAATCTTAAAATAAATGAATATAATCATGCGAATGCTCTTATTTACTTTTTAAATACAACTACAAAAGATTATAAACTTTATTTATGTAGTGATGAATTTAATCCAGATAACTTAGCTCTACATGTAGAGGATATTTTGAAATTAGCTAGGAATCTATAATGCAGATAACAAAAGATATGCTAAAAAATGAGATAAAGGCTTTAAAAAAAGCTTCTACTCTTCATGCACGATACTCTGTATCGCAGTATAAAAATGTTTTAAAGGCATTAGATGAGCTAGAGTCAGAAAAAGAACAGTTAGAAGCAAAAGTAAAAGTAAGAACTTTCCATTTAGAAACTGAGATTGAAGAGAAAAAAGATTTAGCAAATAAACTTGAAAAAGTAGCGAAGTATGATCAACTTACAGGCTTACCTAATCGTTATCTTTTCTTAAATGAGTTACAAATAATTCAAAAAGAAGCAAACCTATTAAAAAATAAATTTGCTCTTTTATTTATAGATTTAGATGGTTTTAAATTAGTAAATGATACTTATGGACATGAAGTAGGGGATACACTCTTACAAATAGTAGCCGATAGAATAAAAAAAATAATTAGAAGCGATGATATGGTCGCAAGACTAGGTGGTGATGAGTTTACGATTATTTTGAGAAATATAGAAGCTAAAAGTAGAATAGAAAAAATTGCTTCTAAAATTTTAGATACACTTAAAAAAGTCATTAAAATAGATTCATTAAATATATATATTGGTTCAAGTATTGGTATCTTCCATTATAATTTTAATGATAATTATCAAGATGTTATAGCTAAGGCTGATATTGCAATGTATGAAGCAAAAAAAGCTGGAAAGGGCAAATATATATTTTTTGATAACTATATGCAACAACAGTTACATGATACAACATATATAAAAAATAAAATAAAAAATGCATTAAAGAAAAATGAATTTATAAATCACTATCAACCAATAATAGGTAGCTATGATTTGAAAATCAAGGGTGTTGAAGTTCTTATGAGGTGGCTAGATGATGATATATTAATTTCACCTATTATATTTATTCCTATATTAGAAGATGATATTAATCTAATAAAAGAAGTCACTTTCTGGCAGATAGAAGATACTATAAAAAAGATGGATCAATTTAATATTAAATTTTCTATAAATATATCCGTAAAATTGTTGAATGATAATGATTTTGTTGAGAAATTAAAAGAACTAGAAAAGAGATATAACTATGATACTAAAAAAATTTCTTTTGAAGTAACAGAAACAACTTTATCTAGTAATTTTTCTGTATCATCAAAAATTTTAAAAGAAATAAAGAATTTAGGTTACCAACTTTCACTTGATGATTTTGGAACAGGTTATTCTTCTCTTGCATATCTTAGAGAATTTCCTTTTGATGTTATGAAAATAGACAAAAAATTTTTAGATAATGTAGCTAACTCATCAAAAGATAAAAAACTTTTAGAAGCAATCATAAATATGGCTAAAATATTGGAAATGAAAATTATTCTTGAAGGTATTGAAACAAAAAATCAAGTTGATATGTTTGATAAAAGTAAGTTTATAAAATATCAGGGTTTTTATTTTTCCAAGCCTATGGAATATGAAAAATTACTTTTAGAATATAGAAAATGAATAGGTATTCATATAACTTTTAGCTAGCTTTAGATATATTTTGCATAATTATTCATTAATAGGAAAAAATATGGCATTTGTGCTAGAGATAGAAACCTCATTTACCCAAAAATATATTAAAAATTATATTGTTAGTCTTGTTAGAAAATATAATATTTATGCAAATATAAAACAAGATAGTTCAAAAATAGTATGTGAATTTGATGCCGATAATGAAAAACTTCAAGAGTGTCTTGAAGATATCGCCAAAAATCTTCCAGCATCTCTTTTTTTAAAATCTTCAAAAAGTTACGAAAACGATAATAAACCAAAGAAACTACCTACGCTTGAAAATGAGTTTCCACTTGATTTAGCTTTATGTCCATCATGTCAAAAAGAGCTTTTTGATGTTAGTTCTAGGCGTTATTATTACCCTTTTATATCTTGTTCTTGTTGTGGAGGAAACCATAGTTTTTTAAACTCATACCCTTATAGTAGAGAAAATACATCTTTTAGGTTTATTCAGCCATGTAAAAATTGTGAAGATGAACAAACTAAAGTTGGCTTTAGAGAAACTCACAAAATTAACTCTTGTCATGATTGTGGCGTCCCTGTTAGACTTGTAAACAAAACTACAGAGCGTTATGCAAATGATCCTGGAAGTTTTAGGACAATGTTTGAAGTTGCTGCAAAAGCGATAAATGACAATAAAAAGATTCTTATTAAGACTACATTTGGACACAGACTCTTTTATAAGAGTGATGTAATGGGTGATAACTCAATACTGATGATGATAAATTCATCTAAAATAACAGACCATTTATCACTTATAACAGAGGAATTCCAAGCTCTTTTGAGTATAGAAAGACCAATATTAAATGTTACCCTTAAAAATGAAGATTTAAAAACACAGTTAAAAGCAAATACTGCTTATGTAAAATACCCTGATGAGGGTTTTTCTATTTTACTTGCAACTGAACTTCAAAAATTAGCTTATGATTTTATAGCTTATGAAGATGCAGATGAAGATACAGAAGCTGATATGTTGATGGATTACGACTTAGAAGTTCAAGCTCAAAGTGATATGAGAATTTTTCTAAATAAAGATGATTTGTTTATAGCAGAGGGGGAGAGGGTATCTTTCCCATCACATAATTTTGAAGCTAAATCTATCTTAAGTATTGCACACGATTATGTTGGTTTGGCTTATAAAGATAAGATGCTTTTTGATACAATGGAAAACTTTGATAGTGTAAAAGTTGATAAGACAACAGTTTTAGATGTAGATGCTGATGAGTATCACTCTAAACAGATTTTATTTCAACAAGATGAGGCTTCATTTATGTCGGTAATTGCCGAACATAATATTTTTGACAAAAGATGTGTAGGTGCATATTTTGATGAAGAACCATCATTTCTTTACTATGATGGTAAAAAAGCACTTAGAATTGTACCCCCAAAAGAGTTTAGTGGAGCAAATATAATTCAAGATATAAAAGATTTACGAGATGGCTCAGACAGACTAATTGCAAACTTAGAAAAAACTATGCCTAGTATTTATAAAAAGCTTGAAGCATTGCAAGAGAAAAAAGATGTAAAACTTTTTGAGGCTGTTGCTATTTTAATGGGTTTATCTGATGAATCTATGCGTGGAGTTACGAAAGAGGCTATGAAGTTTGTGGGAAAAGGTGGAATACAGATAGATACACATGTAAAAGATAACCGTTTTGATCATGCGGCATTTTTAGCAAGTATAATATCGTATCAACTAGCAAATGTAAGTATATCAATTTTGGCTTATTCTATTTTTGAGAGTTTTGGTGACTACTTTAATGATATACTTCAGGAGTTAAAAGCTAAAACAAAATCGACAGAGATTATTTTATGTGGTACACATTTTTCAAATCAATCACTCTTCTCAAGAATGCAAAGAAATTTAAAAATGACACCACCACTAATGAATAAAAACTATCCAATTGGTAAGGAGAATGCTATTGTTGGTGGAATCTTCTTCTAAAGAGAGAATCAAACTTGAAATAAATGGAATAGTTCAAGGTGTTGGTTTTCGCCCTTTTGTTTACAGACTAGCTAAAGAGAATAATCTTGTAGGTTATGTTTTAAATAATGGAGAGGGTGTAGTTGTTGAGATAGAGGGTTTAGCAAAACAAATACAGAGTTTTGAAGATGCATTTGAAAAAGAACTCCCACCACTTGCTAGAGTTGATAAATACCATAAAAAACAAATCACACTAAAAAGTGAAAAAGATTTTAAAATTTTAAAATCAGACAAAAGCTCTATATCTACAATGCTTCCCGCAGATATATCATTATGTGATGAGTGTAGGGCTGAGATGAACGATATTACAAATCGTCGTTATGGCTACCCTTTTATAAACTGCACAAATTGTGGACCCCGTTACACTATAGTAGATAAACTTCCTTACGATAGAGAGTTTACCTCTATGAAAAACTTTAAAATGTGTAAAGCCTGTGAGGAGGAGTATAATAATCCAAATGACAGACGATACCATGCCCAACCAGTCTCATGTTTTGAGTGTGGTCCATCTCTAAAGTTAGATACTTCATCAGATAATGAAGTGATGGATATGATAGATAAACTTCTTTTTGAAATAAAACAAGATAATACTGTAGCTATTAAAGGAATCGGAGGTTTTCATCTTATTTGTGATGCTACAAGTAGTGATGCCATTTTAAAACTAAGAGAAAATAAAAATAGACCTACAAAACCTTTTGCAGTTATGTTTGATAATGTAGAGAGTGTTAAAGAGGTTTGTTTACTTAGTAAAAAAGAGGAGGAGCTTTTAGTATCTAAACAAAGACCAATACTCTTACTTCAAAAAAGAAAAGATACTCAAATATTAGCCCATGAAGTAGCTCCAAATATACAAAAGATAGGGGCTTTTCTAGCTTATACACCACTCCATGAACTTTTGCTAAATAGATTTAAATCCCCACTTGTAGCAACTAGTGCAAATCTGAGTGATGAGCCTATTATTAGACAAAATTCTCAACTTAAACAAAAGTTATCATCAGTAGTATCATTAAGCCTAACTCATGATAGAGAGATACTAAATGCTTGTGATGATAGTGTGCTTATGTTAGTGCAAAATAAAATAATTACTCTTCGTTTAGCAAGAGGTTATACACCAAAAAGTTTGACTTTAAAAAATAAAACAAGTAAAAATATTTTAGCACTTGGAGCTAATCAAAAAAGTACAATAACTCTTGCTTTTAATGAAAATATTATTATATCTCCACATATTGGAGATTTGAACTCTTTAGATGCTTTTGAGTATTTTTTGAGGACTGTAAAAACATTTAAAGAGTTATACAATTTTGAACCTGATGTGATAGTTTGTGATAAACATCCAAACTATGAAACAACAAAATGGGCAGAGAATTATGCTGAAGAAAATAAAAATGTAGAGCTTGTAAAAGTTCAACATCATTATGCACATGCACTTTCTTGTATGGCAGAGTATGCTCTACATGTAGAGGTATTGGCTTTTTGTTTTGATGGAACAGGTTATGGTGATGATGGAGTTATCTGGGGTGGGGAGGTGCTTTTAGCTACACCAAATAGTTATAAAAGAGTATATCATCTAAAAGAGTATTCTCTATTGGGGGGAGATAAAGCAGTAAAAGAGCCAAGACGAATAGCTCTTGCTTTGTTGTTTGAGTGTTTTAGTTTAGATGAGGTTTTAGAGTTAGATAATAGCCTTATAAACTCATATACGACTCAAGAGATAAAAACTATGTATATGATGAGAGATAAAAATTTAAACTCTCCAAAAACAACCTCATTTGGTAGACTTTTTGATGGAGTATATGCTCTCAGTGGACATATGAAAAATCTTGCTTATGAGGGTGAGAGTGGTATGATTATGGAGGGTTATGCTAGTTCTATAAAGAGTGATGAGATATATACTTATAGTTTAAATAATGATTTAATAGAGTATGATTTAATGATAAAAGAGATTTTACAAGAGAATAATAAAGAACTTGTAGCTATTAAATTTATAAATACTATTGCTCAAATAATACTAGATATATCTTTAAAATATAAAAAGTCAGCAGTTGTTTTAAGTGGTGGCGTATTTCAAAATAGTGTGTTGTTAGAGAAAATAATATCTAAATTTGATGAGAAATATATAAAGTATTATATACAATCCCAAACGCCTATCAATGATGGTGGTATCTCGTTAGGTCAAGTATATTATGCACTAAATATGAAAAATAAAGAGGAAAAAATATGAAAAAAATAGCACTTATAGGTTCAGGAAATGCCTTTTTTAAAGATGAGGGTATTGGGCTTTATGGAGCAAAGTATTTAAAAGAAAATTATACTTTTGAACCAGAGCTAGAGATAGTAGATGGTGGTACACTTGGTTTTAAACTTATGCCTCTTTTACAAGAGTTTGATGAGGTTGTAATTATAAATACAGCTTCAGATGAAGGCTCAAAAGTTGGTGAGATAACTATAAAAACAACAGATGAGTTTTTAGATGGTACACTTGTTAAAAAAACTGCAAATGAGGTAGAGATTGCAGAGATGCTTCAGATTTGTTCACTTAGTGAAAATATGGCTGAAGTCCTTGTAATAAGTATAGTCCCTGAAGATATTATATCGGTTGAGGTAGCCCTAAGCTCAAGTATAATTCAAAAATGGGATCTGTATATTGAAACGATTTTAAAACATTTAAAGTTATTTGATATTAAAATAATAAAAAAAGATAATGGCATGAATTTACAAAAGATATTAGATACTTTTGCTAATCCGAGTATTGAGCATTGTAGGGGTTTTTAAAGTTTTCTATAATATTTTCTAAAGAAATAAGTTTTTTATTTTTATTTATTTTGATATCTAAATCTTTTAGTATTTTTAAAAGAGTATCTACATAAATTAGAAATTTTTCTTCTATAACATTACTTAGTCCAATATATACATCAATCTCCTTAGGGATTATCCCTAAAACGCTTGATTTTGGTATATCTTTTCCCATTAGTTCAAGTATGTCAAAACATTGTAAAACACCAATCTCATGAGCCCCACCAGAGTTTAATCCATAGCCTGTGAGTTCGTGAGATGGAATATGATAAATACTACCAGGTTCATCATCAATTTCTATAGCATCAAGAATAATAATATGTTCATACTCCATAAACATATTTAAAAGATTAATTCCTTCAACACCACCATTTATAATATCTATATTTGGTTTAAAAGTATAATTTTGTTCTAAATATTTACTAGCATATACAGCTACCCCATCATCTTTTTCTAGTATATTTCCTACACCAAGTATTGCTAGTTTATTCATGAATTAGCCTTAAAATATTGTTTTATAAGTAAGTTTATAGCTTCCTCTTTTGTATGGTTAAACTTAAACTCAAACTCTTTTAAAAAATATATAAAAGAGCTATTTTTAATACCTTTATATTTTAAAATATTTTGTTCAAAATACTTCCAAAATAACACTATATTATTAAAGTGCTTATCTACTTTTATGATTTTAGAGTTTCGTTTAAATTTATTAAATTCATTAACATAACTATCTTCAATACTATCTTCTAAAAATTGTTTTTTATATTGTTGAAGTGATGGCATTAATATTGTATAAATATGATTACTGTAGTCAAATGTTAAAAAATTATGTGCATCAAATATAGCTTCTCGTTTCAATTTTTTTGAATGTTCAAGATAATAATATTCTTCATATTCACAATGATTTATTCTTATGATTTCATATTCATCTTCACAAATTTTAGCAGATAAACTTCTTAGTATCTCATAATATTTTTGAACAGATGTATATGAAATTTTCATTCTTTTTGATATACTTAAAGCACTTTCATTATTGATATAGCACTCAATTAAAAAAATAATTTTATTAATTTTATTTAGTGATATCTTTTTATGACAACTTGAACACTTGACTCTACCATCAGAAAGAGTATATACAAAATTTTGACAATATAAACATTCATTAAGCCATAACATTATATTAAGAAGCTCCAATTTAGTAAGGTTAGTCCAAAAACTGTATAAGAAATAAGTTTTTTTATCTATCTTTTACATAATATAATATAAAATTCTTTAAAACTGAATAAACATTCAGTATAGATAGGAATATTTAATGGAAATGGGTTATATAATCATTTTTTGGTATGGTGTCCTTCATGCATTTGGACCAGATCATCTAACAGCAATAGCAGATTTTTCCATAGGTAAATCTATGAAAAAAACAATATTAATAACTGTAGCTTTTGCTTTTGGACATGGTATGACACTGTTTCTTTTTGCAAAATTGTTAGAGATTTATAATCTACCTGAAAGCATAACAGCATATGGTGATGTTGTATCTTCTAGTGTAATTATAGCTATGGGTATTTACTTACTTTATATGGTTGTAGCAAATAAAATCCATCTAAATAAACATCATCATAATGGAGAGCAACATATTCATATCTATTTTGGGAAAGAACATTCCCATAATGATACAATAGCATCAACATCTGCTTGGACTATGGGTGCATTGATGGGTATGGGTGGTGTTCGTGGAATGTTAGTAACCCTTGGAATGCTTCAAGGACAATCTATAGAGTTTAGTATGGTTTTAGCGTTTATAGCTGGTGTTAGTCTTATTTTTGTTAGTTTTGGTGGAGTTATTCTTTATATAAATAAAGAGTTTTTAACAAGCAAAACAAATGTAAGAAGAGTATTTGCAACAGCAGGATTAATCTCAGTTGGAGTTGGTGCAAATATGCTTTTAGGATAAAATATTATAAATTTTTATATAAGAGTCACAAGGTGTCGAGGCTTCCTGCCGAAGGAATCCAAGCGATAGCGTAGGTAGAGGAATTACTTCCTCTAGCGTAACAAAAGGGAATAAAAAAGGTTCCCTTAAAATTTAGAATAAATTTAAAGGAAAAACAGTATGTGTGCAGATTGCGGATGTAGTATAACGGGAACAACTTTAGGAGATGGTGGACATCATCATGACCATGAACATGGACACAGTCATTCACATGACCACTCTCATGAACATCAAGCAGCACATGAAACGCTGCATCATAATCCTCAGTTAAATGATAAAAAAACAATAAGTGTAATTACAAAAATTTTAGATAAAAATAACCATGAAGCTGGGCATAATCGTAACCATTTTGACAACCATAATGTACTCTCAATTAATCTTATGAGTTCACCTGGAAGTGGCAAAACAACACTTTTGGAAAATATGGCAGATATGGTTGATTTTAAGTTTGGTGTTATTGAGGGTGATTTAGAAACCTCTCGTGATGCAGATAGAATCAAGGCAAAAGGTATTCCAGCTTTTCAAATACAAACAGGTTCAGCTTGTCACTTAGATGCATTTATGGTCCATAAAGGGCTTCACGATATGCCTCTTGATGAGATTGATGTATGTTTTATAGAAAATGTTGGTAACTTAGTTTGTCCAGCATCTTATGATGTGGGGAGTCATCTAAACATAGTCCTTGTATCTATCCCAGAGGGTAGTGATAAGATAGAAAAATACCCTGTAATGTTTCGTCAAGCAGATTTAATCCTTATTACCAAAATGGATTTAATAGAGCATTTCGATTATGACTTAGAGCATGAGAAAAAAGAAGCAAGAAAAATAAAACCAAATGTAGATATTTTAGAAGTAAATATTAAAGATAAAGATTCAATTCAAAGAGTTATAGACTGGATAGAGTTTAAAAGAAAGATGAGAGCTTAGTATGTGTTTGTCGATTCCAAGTAAAGTAGTTGAGTTAGATTTAGAAAGAAATGTAGCTATTGTAGATACTATGGGTGTTAAACGTGAAGCTGGTCTTGAACTTATGGAGGAGGGTGATGTAAAAATTGGCGATTATGTCTTACTTCATATAGGTTTTATTATGAATAAAATTGATGAAGAAGATGCCTTAGAATCACTCAAAGTTTATAACGAGATTTTAGAAAAGCTTGATGAGGAAGATAGGCGGCAGATGGTTATAGATGATGATAACTGTGAAAATAGAGGTGCTTAGATGAGTGAGCTTAAACTAAAGGATTTATATGATGGTTTTCGTAATCCTGAAGTTATTAAAGGTTTTGCAAAGCTTATAAATGAAGAGGCTAAGAAACTTTCTAAACCTTTAAATATTATGGAAGTTTGCGGTGGCCATACTCACTCTATTATGAAGTTTGGATTGCCTCAACTTCTTCCTGAAAATATAAACTTTATTCATGGCCCTGGTTGTCCTGTTTGTATTATGCCAAAAGAGAGAATCGATCATGCCTATATACTAGCCCAACAAGAAGATACTATCTTAGTAACTCTTGGAGATATGATAAAGGTACCAGGTAGTCGCGGAAGTTTACAAGATGCTAGAGCTAAGGGTGCTGATGTTAGGTTTATATACTCGCCACTTGATGCACTGAAAATTGCACAAGAGAATCCAGATAAAAAGATAATCTTTTTTGCCATAGGGTTTGAAACAACTACTCCAATGACAACAGCACTTATAGATATAGTTCTAAAAAAAGGTATTAAAAATATATTTTTTCACATAAATCATGTAACAGTACCAGAGGTAATGGTTGAACTTATAGATAGCCGTGATGAACATGTAGACAGTTATAACAACCGTATTGATGCCTTTTTAGGTCCAAGTCATGTTAGTGTAATAACTGGTAGTAAAATATATGAAAAATTTCCTACAAAGTATAATCGACCTGTAGTTGTAGCAGGGTTTGAACCTGTTGATATTATGGAAGCGATACTTATGATACTTAAACAGTTTAATGAAAATAGGTGTGAATTAGAGATAGAGTATAAGCGTCTTGTAACTTATGAGGGGAACTTAAAAGCTCAAGCACTTATAGATAATTATTTTGAAAAAGCATCACTTTTTAAATGGCGTGGACTTGGAAATATTCCAAGGAGTGGTTATAAACTTCGTCCACAATTTGCAGATATTGATGCTGAAAAAATTTATGCAGATATTTTGCCTCGTGAAGAGATAGAAGACCATAAACTATGTATATGTGGTGATATACTAAGAGGTATGGCTAAACCAGATGAGTGTACAATCTTTGGAACTGCTTGTAAGCCACAAAGCCCTTTAGGCTCTTGTATGGTAAGTAGTGAAGGGGCATGTGCCGCTTATTATAAATATGGGAATTTACTAAAATGAATAAACAAATAACCTTAGCTATGGGTAATGGTGGTGAAGAAAATAATGAGCTAATAAGTAAGATTTTTTATAAAGCTTTTAAAAATGATATTTTAGAAAAAAGTGAAGATGCTGCTGTTATTCATGGTGGAGAACTTGCTTTTTCAACTGATAGTTTTACAGTTTCTCCACTATTTTTTCCAGGTGGTGATATTGGTAAACTTGCTATTTGTGGGACTTGTAATGATTTGGCAATGATGGGTGCAAAACCAAAGTATCTTACATGTAGTGTTATTATTGAAGAGGGTTTTTCAACTCGAGAACTTGAAAAAATTGTTAGAAGTATGAAAAAAGAGTTAGAAAATAATGATGCAATAGTTGTAAGTGGTGATACAAAAGTAGTACCCCGTGGAAGTGTAGATAAAATCTTTATAAATACTACCGGAATTGGTGAGATACAAAAAAAAGGTATTAGCTCAAATAGTATCTCAAGAGATGATGTTATCTTGGTTTCTCGTGATTTAGGTCGTCATGGAGCTACTATATTTGCAGCAAGGGAGGGTATAGAACTCTCAAGTGATTTAGAGAGTGATTGTGCCTCTTTAACACACCAAGTTCAAGCACTTATAGATGCCGATGTAGCTATAACTGCTCTTCGTGATGCTACTCGTGGTGGGGTTAGTGCAGTACTTAATGAGTGGGCAAAACAATCAAACATTTGTATAGAGGTAGATGAAGATAGTATTCCAGTTTCACAAGAGGTATATGGAATTTGTGAGATGTTAGGGTTTGAAGCTGTAAATCTAGCAAATGAGGGTACATTTGTACTTGCTATAAAAAAAGAGGATGAACAAAAAGCACTGGATGTACTAAAACGATTTGACAACTCTTTTAATGCGGTAAAAATTGCAAGTGTTAATGATGAATATATTGGTAAAGTTGTACTTTTAAGTTCATACGGTACAAAAAGATTTTTAGATACACCAACAGGTGAACTCCTGCCGAGAATTTGTTAGATAGATATGAAAATACTACTTCTAATATCTGCTTTTAATTCTCTTTCTCAAGCTGTATATACAAGGCTTAAAGATGAGGGGCATATACTTGATGTGGTTTTTGCTATAAATGAAAAACAGATAAAAGAGGAAGTTGATGAGTTCTCACCTGAACTTATACTATGCCCTTATCTAAAAGCTTTTATATCTGAAGATATTTATACTAATTATCCTACATATATTTTTCATCCAGGTCCAATAGGTGATAGGGGTCCAAACTCTTTAGAGTATGCACTTTTAAATCCTAAGAGAGAGTGGGGTGTTGTAATACTTAGAGCAAACGAGCTTTATGATGGTGGTGAGATTATGGCTGAGAGTAAGTTTGAAGTTAGAAAAACTTACAAAGCTTCACTATATCGCCAAGAGGTAGTGCAACACTCTTTAAAAGCTTTAGATGAGTTTTTTACCAATCCTCTACATGTAGAGCAGGTTTTAAATCCATTGCATAAAAAGTTTAACCAAACAATGCGTAAGATTGATTGGCAAAATGATAATACAGATACAATTATCTTTAAAATAAATCTATCAGATAGCTTCCCTGGAGTTCTTGATGAGATTATGGGTGTTCAATGTTATCTGTATGGTGTGCATAAAGAAGATAAGTTAAGGGGTGATATTAAAGAAATTTTAGCAAAAAGAGATGGTGCTATTTGTCTTGGTACAAAAGATGGGGCTATTTGGATAAGTCATTTAGAAGAGCTTCATCGTTTTAAATTACCAGCTACTTATGTTTTAAAAGAAAAAATAGCAGGAGTAAAAGAGCATAGACTCCCTTTACTTTTTGATAAAAGTTATAAAACATTTTATGAGCTAAGTGTAGAAAAAAGAGATAATGTAGCTTATCTTTGTTTTAATTTTCACAATGGTGCTATGAGTGCTGAGCAATGTATTAGATTGAAATATGCCTTTGATTACCTAAAAGAGGACAATGATGTAATTGTCCTTGTTGGTGGTATGGATTTTTTTAGTAATGGCATACATCTAAATATACTTGAAGACTCTAAAAAGCAGGGTGAGGATGGTTGGAGTAATATTAACGCTATGAATGATTTAATAAAATCAATTCTTGAGGCTGATGAGGTTGTAACTATAGCTTCATTAGCTAGAAATGCTGGAGCTGGTGGGGTATTTATGGCTTTAGCTTGTGACTATATTGTAGCAAAAGAGAGTGTAGTTTTAAATCCACACTATAAAACTTTAGGCTTAAGTGGAAGTGAATACCATACTTATACCTTGCCAAAAAGAGTTGGCTCTAAGTTGGCAGAAAAACTACTTGATGATGCTTTACCAATCTCTGTAGAGTATGCAAAAAAGATTAGTATGATAGATGAAGTGTTTGCCTCAGATGAGTATTATGAAAAACTTCATAGTTTTTCAACAACTGTTTATAATGAGGATTTTATCTGGGATAAGCAAGATAGAATTGAGGAAGAAAAAGAGTTTATGCAAAAATGTAAACAAAATGAACTAGATAAAATGTATCCAGAGTTTTGGGATGAATCAAGTGAATTTCATATACTAAGAGAAGAGTTCGTATATAAAACATGCTTAAAACAAACACCAAAAAGATTAAAAAGGAAAGTAAATGCATGAGTATAGTGTAGTACAAGCTTTGCTAGAACAGATAGAGGGCGTAGCTAAAGAGAATGATGCTACTATGGTTAGTAAAATTGTTGTAAAAATTGGTGTAATGAGTGGTATGGAGGCACATCTTTTAGAGATAGCTTTTAATACATTTAAAGAAAAAACAATCTGTGATTCAGCTGAGTTTATTATGAATATTCAGCCCTTAACCATAGAGTGTATGGAGTGTAATGAAGTGAGTGAGTTAGAAAAAATTCACTACTGTTGTCAAAAATGTGAATCTACAAATGTAAAAGTAGTTGATGGGGAAGATATGTTCCTTATGAGCTTAGAGATGGAGTAAAATATGCAAGAATATTGGGAAAGTTATTTAAAACTTATAGAGGGTCATAAGGCTATGATTTCGTTTAATGCTGGTGAGGCTGATTTTGTACCAAACTATGACTATATGTATGTTGGTTTTGTAAAAGTAAAACTCAACGATTCAAAAGAGGATGGTTTAGTAAATGAAGAGGAGTCAAATGATGTTAGCTTCATTGAAGACCGCTTAGAGATGGAATCTCTTAGATGGCGTAGTGGTAAGTATATTGGGCGTATTATTACTCAAGGTGAGGTAAATTTTATATACTATTTAAAACTAGATTTTGAGTGGAGCAATACTGTAGAGTCAGCGATGAGTCATTTTGAAAACTATAAGTATGAGTTTGGCTCTCGTATAGATACAGAGTGGGAAGTTTATCAAAAACTACTTTTTCCAACTATAAAAGAGTGGCAGATAATTGCAAATCATCATTCATGCGATAATTTGTTGAGACAAGGGGATGATTTAAAATCACAAAGAGCAATAGAGCATAAAGTATATTTTGAAATAGCAGATGATAGAAAAAAATTTATTGCACTAATAGAGTCTGAAGATTTTAAAATGCAAAATCAGATGGAAGTTCCTTTTAATGATAAAGTAATGTATGGCGTACAATTCTATCGTGTAGATACTCCATTTTATTATAATATTGATGAATTGACAATGAATATTATAGATATAAGTGATTCTTGTAATGGCCAATATGATGGATGGGAATGTTCTTTAGTTAAATAGCATTAATAAGGTATATATCTTAATATATTGAGCCACTTAAAGATTATAAAAAGTAACCTACAACTTAATCTAAATAAAATTTAGAAAAAAGTTGAAATCTAATTTCAAATAAATCATAAGTCACTATTCATTATTAAATAAGTATTAATAAGTAACTATATGACATTAGTTGTCATAAGCTTGAAATATTGCTATAATATTAAAAAATAATTAAATATAGAAAAATGTCACTAGCTGTCACAAGAGGAAAGAGAATGCAGAATCTAAATAAAAATGAACTTGTTATACTTGAATTTATATCAAAAAATCTCAAAGTACAATTGAATGGCATATTAGATACTACTGGTATTTTAAAAAGAACAGCACAAAGAGCACTTAAGAGTCTTATTGAAAAAGAGCTAATTGAGGCTACTGGAACAACAAGTGATAGAGAATACACAAGAGTATTTAATTCACAAGACTCTATAATCAAACTTGTTGTATTTATGAGTGGAGATATTGTAGGTACTCTTAGTTATGGTGGTGGAGAGTACAGTTTTGAATATGATGATAAATACAGTGCAGATGAGCTAGAAGGTTTACCTAAAGGTCAGATAAGTAAGTCAATAGAGCTTTTTGCATACTTTGAGAACTTGATTCCAGAATATGACAGAAGAGATAGACTTCTCAATGATAAAGATGATATCGCAGATATATTAGAAGGACTTAACAACTCTCATGGTGCCTTGGACTTTGTTCGATTAGAAGAACTTTTTAAATATAAGCCTAAGTACGGTAAAAGAGTAAACTGGATTAGTGTTAAAAATGAGATACTCTCGGAGAATAGTTTTCCAAATCTAATTAATGCAAAAATAATGATTGCAGATGAAATACTTGATGCCACTGCAAATACAGAACACTCAGACCTAAGTGGTTACCAGACAAAAGTTGACATAAATATTGTTGATGAGAAAATACTCGAGTCAAAAAATGCAGGGTATCTTTTAAAACCAAGAAATAAAATGCAAAGTAATTACTTCAATCCTAATAAAAATGCTAAAAAAAGATACTACCCCTATATTGCAATAAATGAGCATCTATTTATGACATTTGCTAAAAATGAATTAGGATTTGATGTTCCATATAGTGCTATAGTAAAAGCAAAAGATGTTGATTATCACTATGTAACAAAAAGATATGACAGAATTAATGGATTAAAGTATAACCAAGTAGATTTTGCACAGGTTATGGGTATTAAAAGTACAGATAAATACAAAAGTAGCAGCGAAGAACTCTTTGTTGTGATAAATAAAAAACTCTCATCTAAAGAGGCAAAGCTTAAAGCCTTGATGTTTTACTACTATAGTTATCTTATAAAGCATGCTGATTTACATCTGAAAAACATAGGTGCACTAGAGATTGGAAATAAAAAGTATATTCTTGCACCTCTGTATGATCTTATCTCTGTTGGTGTTTATAATGGTGAGAGTTGGGACTTATGCCTTCCTCTTAAAAATCCACATAAAAAACCAAAGAACTGGAAGTTAGGTGACTTTTACAAACTAGCTAAACTTGTAGGTGTAAGTGAGAGTTTGTTTAGAAAAGAAGCTAGAACTATTACTAGTACCTACATCACAAAAATGCCTGAGTATATAAAAAAGTTAGAAGAGTTTGAAAGAGAAAATCCATTACCAATTCAAAATACAAGAGTCTCTAGTTATAAAG
>Ga0256827_10000434_pt1 | contig 26118 bp, 18 predicted proteins | sample CV84metaG_FD_185977 | JGI IMG/M metagenome (GOLD analysis project Ga0256827, IMG submission 185977) | Hydrothermal vent microbial communities from East Pacific Rise, Pacific Ocean - CV84 | ecosystem: Environmental > Aquatic > Marine > Hydrothermal vents | place: Pacific Ocean: East Pacific Rise...
TTCATCTTTGTCGTTTATTCCATCTCCATCGGTGTCAACTACTCCATTACTATCATCACAAACATCACCAATTCCATCATTGTCACTGTCAGCCTGATTATCTTCATTCACTCCATTTGGAATATATACACAATTATCATTATCATTATCAACACTATCACCATCAATATCATCATCACAGAAATCACCTATTCCATCTAGGTCAATATCTGATTGGTCAGGATTATAGATATTAATACAGTTATCCAAAGGAGATCCATCTTCATCATAATCATTGATTCCATCATTATCATCGTCATTATCACCATTATCACATAAGCCATCACCATCTGAATCAATACCATCATTATTTGTATCAAATGAACCATTTAAACAGTCATCACAACCATCATTATCTATATCAGAACAAACATTAGGGTTTGTAGGGTCACTGTCTGAATTATCATTTACTCCATCATTGTCATCATCATTATCACCATTATCACAAATTCCATCATTATCACTATCAAGACCATCATTACTTACATCATCATGACCATTGCTACAATCATCACATCCATCGTTATCTAAATCCCTACAAATATTTGGATTAGTCGGAGATAAATCATCTTCATTATTTACATTATCACCATCAATATCATTATCACAAATATCTCCAATATCATCACCATCAATATCTTCCTGAGATACATTAGAAAGGTTTTTACAATTATCACTAACTGCACAAATACCATCATTATCTGCATCACCATTGTAAGTGCCATCATCTAAATCCATACATTCAGTAAAATTTTCACCAACCTCACAAATATATCTACGATTTGCAGTACAATTTAAATCATTCCACTCACCCAAAGCATGTTGTATTTCAACACAGTTTTCATTGTTATTATTGTTACTTGGCTCGTTTGCTTTCCAATTAGTAAATATTCCTAACGAGTTATTCTCCCATACCCATACATTCTCATCTGCAGCATCAGTATAACCAACCCAAGCATCCTGAGAATTAAACACATTGTTCATTGTTGTAAATATCCATGAGTTCTCATCATTAGTTTCAATAGATACTAAAGTATAACCATTTGCTTCGCATGAAGTTTTTGCATCATTCCATGATTTAGTAGTTTCACAGAATAAATAGGAATGATTATTAAAAAACTTTGTTTCACAACTATCACAAACATTTCCTTCATCAATATGACCATCACAATTCTGGTCGATTCCATCACATATTTCAGTAACCCCAGTATGAATAGTATCATCAAGAGGCCCACAGTCATCAATTGTTAAATCACCATCGCCATCATCATCAGTATCAAGGTAGTTTGGTATATTATCTCCATCAGTATCATCATTAACTGGATTTAAATCATTGTTAATATCCTCATCTACTGTAAGTATACCATCTCCATCATCATCATCATCCAGAGCATTTATTATACCATCATCATCACTATCAAGAGGGTTATCTAAATCAAGAACTTCTTCCAAGTCTCTTATTCCATCTCCATCAGTATCAACGTTATTCTTATTAAGACCATGAGCATCTTCCCATAAATTCGATAAGCCATCACCATCTGAATCCATTTCAGTACAAACAGATTGCTCAATAGGTGAAGTTAATGTAAATTCATCATTTGGCTGAGAATAGGTATAAAAAGATAAATATCCTCTTGGAAATATTCCATCTATATCAAATTCAAGGACACCATTTATTCTTATTTTTATATTAGTTACAGAATATTCCATTGACACAGTATATTGAGTATTATCACTCCAGCCAACATTACCATAATTAATACCAGATGCAATTTTAGTCATTGCAGCATGATTCCAAGCATCATTACCACCATCTATTTTACTATGTACTCGCCACATATTAAGACCAGCTCTTGCAGGTTCAGAGCCACCATATTCTCTTTGGTCTCCTTGCTTCCAGTCAAATAAAATCCAATCTATATCATTAGATTCATTTTCATTTGCTTCATACCCAATTGCCCAGCCTATAAAATCATTATCATTTGTTGTTTTTACTTCAAGAGTAAAAATAGTTGGTATATCTACAACAGGTAAAGTTGAAACATAAATACTAGGTTCAGAGTTAACCGTTTGAGATACTGTTCTACCATCAGCAGAAATAGACCAATCAGGACCCGAATCATGTCCTCCCTCAAAAACTTCATTATATGCAAGTGAAAAGTCTGCTTTTGTACAACTCCATTCTTTTTCAACATCACATGTCGAAGAACAGCCATCAAGTGAATCAGTATTTGCATCATCACATTCTTCACTACCTTCAATAAGTCCATTTCCACATTCCTGAAAAGTTCTTACAAATACTTTTAAAGAATCTCCACCAAAATTTTGCTTATAAAAATAACTAGAACCCCATGCATATTCTTCTGAAGGAGCAGTTGCAGGACTTAATCCCCCCAATGTATCATCCCATGAACAGCCATTATTATTATTACTCATCCAAATAAAACCTTTTGAACCTTCATTCCAGCCATTAATATCACTATCAGGACTCTGTAAACGCATTGCAAGCTGAGGTGTACACTGGTAATCCCATGCACCTTCTATTCTTGATGGAATATAATACTCCTGAGGAACGATATCGTTTCCAAGAGTATATTTTGAAGCAAGTGTTTCATTATGAATAATCCCACTATAAATAACATATTTTGTAGAATCTTTTTGAGCCATAACCTGATTACCAACAAGATCAGTCCATGCTTTTGATTGAAAATCATTTGTTAATGCAGTATCAAGTGAGCCAAATTCATTACCATTACTTAAGTTATTTCGATTATTCCATGTCCAATAATTATTACCATCATCAGCAAGAGTTGCAACAAGAGTCCAGCCTCCTCCATCTGTCTCCATATCACAATAAACATCAAAAGGATCTGCTCCAAAGTCATCACCATCAAGATCAATTGTATAAACACCACTTCCTGATGATTCATTATGGTTAAGAATTTCCATACATGATTTTCTTGCCCCATTTACATTTAATGTAATTAAGATAAAAAATAATAAAATCAGCCACTTCATATACCCTCCATTGCTTAACCAAATAAGTAAGTAAGATTATTTATACTACGAAGGGGTATAAAAATCAAGAAACTATTGATTTAGATAGTAATAATACCTCTTTTAATAATCTAAAATTAAATAAACAATTATAACTTGAAATATTTTAGAGATTGTCATAAGATAGAATATTATTTGGAGGAACTATGAAAACAATTATGATTCTATTTTTATTCTTTATGTTATTACCATTATTTTCACAAACTCAGAATAAGTCTGATAAATCCAGTAAATGTAATACTGTTTGTAGTATAGAATATGGAAAATGTTTTAATACTTGTAAAAACAATGATAAATGTGTTGAAATATGTTCTGAACAAGTTAAAGAATGCAGAACAAAATGTAAAAAATAACTATAAAACATTGAATTATAAAAATCTTTTTGTTATATTAAATTAAAGAAATACAGATTATAAATCTGTTTTATTTATTATGAGGAGAAATTATGTCTTATCGAACAATTAAAACAACACCTGAGTCTGAATACATCAAAAAACAGGAAATACTGGCATTTAAGAAAAAAGCTTTAGAAAGAAAGAAACAGCAAGATGAAGCAGAGAAAAAAAGATTGAAGGAATTACATTTTATGTGTTGTCCTAAATGTGGTGAAACTATGAATGAAATAGAATTAAACGGAATTAAAATTGATAAATGTTTTTCATGTGGTGGAGTTTATTTTGATAATGGTGAACTGGAAGAATTAATAAATGCAAGTAAAGATTCATTTATGAAAAACTTCTTTTCATTCTTTAAATAACCATAAATTATACATTAAAATGAATAAAATAATTATAATTACGGGCCAAACAGCAACGGGTAAAACAAGCCTTGCAATAAAACTGGCTCAATACTACAACACTGAAATAATTAATGCAGATGCTGTTATTTTTTATAGATACATGGATATCGGTGGAGCAAAACCAACAAAAAATGAGCTACAGGAAGCAAAACACCACTTAATAAGTATAAAAGAACCTTCTGAAGAATTTACAGCTAATGATTTTATGATTGAAGCAGATAAAATAATCAAAAGACTACATAATCAAAATAAGATTCCAATAATTGTAGGTGGCTCTCAATTATATATTAAAGCTTTATTACATGGTTTCTTTAAAATTCCTGATACTCCCCAAATAGTTAAAGACAAATGGAGAAAATTACTAAAAGAAAACGGTAGTCACTACTTGCACTCAGAATTAAAAAAAGTTGATCCAGCCTCAGCAACTCGCCTCCATCCAAATGATAGCCAAAGGCTTGAAAGAGCTCTTGAAGTTTATGAAACAACAGGTAAAACAATTACAGAATATCAAAAAGAACATCAATTTAAAGAATTAAGGTATAACTATATCAAATTAGCATCATTTTATGAAAGAGAAGAACTTTATAGTAGAATAAACCTTAGAGTTAAGCTAATGATTGAACAAGGGCTTGAAAACGAAGTGAAAAATCTTATTAATATGGGCTATACACCCGAAAACACAAAAATAATTAAAGCAATTGCATACCCTGAATTTACAAAATACATTAATAATGAATGGACATTTGAAGAGGCAATTACTAAAATACAACAACATACAAGAAATTTTGCAAAAAGACAAACAACAGGTTTAAAATCAGAAAAAGAAGTGAATTGGCTAAATAAAGAAAATAACTTTAATGAAGCTGTTAAATTAATTGATATATTTTTAAAAAATTAAGGAATTATTGTTGGAGTTAGTTTATTTTCTTCATCACCAGTTCCAAGCCTGCCTTTACTACCATTACCCCAGCAATTAAGTTGTTTTTTGCCATCAACAACCTTAAAGCCACAATTATGTGAAGAACCTGAACTAATATAAAACCAGTCATCACCACTGACTTCAGTAGGCATTGTTTGGTCATCTTCATTATCTGTTCCTAGCCTTCCTTTACTACCTCTTCCCCAGCAAAAAGCCTTATTAACTCCATTAACTTCTTTGATACCACACGAATGAAATGAACTCATTGAAGCTAAAACCCAGTTATCACCAGAAATTTCAAAAGGAATCTCCTGATTATCTTCATTACCTGTACCAAGCTTATAAGAGTTACCATGTCCCCAGCAATACATTTTACCAGTAGTTTTAATTGCACAATTACTATCAAAACCAGAATTAAGACTAACCCAATCTTTATTTAAATCACTATTATCTGCATAAACTTCTGTTGGAACATCTCTATCTGTTACATCATCAATCGCTATTCCAAGCCTTCCATACATGTTATATCCCCAGCAATATATTTTTTTAACACCATTAGTATACCTTAGACCACAACTATGCTTATCTCCAAGAGAAAAACTTTCCCAGCCACTATTCTCTCCAGAAACTTCAACAGGAGCAGTTAAATTCTCTGAATCACCATTACCAAGTTGTCCATAATCACCCCTACCCCAGCAATATAATTTTCCATTATTCTTAAGAGCACAATTATGATAGCCTCCTGATTCAATATTTATCCAATCATTATCATCAGAAATTTTAGTAGGAACAAGTTTTTGATCATTATTACCTATTCCTAATTGCCCTCTATCATTTTTACCCCAGCAATAAACGCTACTATCCTTAATTCCACAGGCATGAAAATCACCCACGGAAATATCACTCCAGCCACTATTATCTGCAATACTTACCTCTGTTGGTACTAATTTATCCTCTTCATCTCCAGTTCCAAGCCTGCCAGAACTACCTGTACCCCAGCAATATAATTTTTTAACACCATCAACAACTTTAATTCCACATGTTTGAACAGAATTAGCACTCACTTGCATCCATTCAGTATCAATAGATGGAATATCACATTTAGTATCATCTCCACTACCTATACACTGCTCTCCACTATCAACAGCACATAGAGTTTCTACCCACACTTCATCTTCACAAGTTTTTATACCAGTACTATCAGCATTACATTTTTTATCACCATTATTACAAGGAGGAACAATACAAATTAAACTTTCATCATCACAAACCATTCCATTTGTACAATTTTCAAAAATATCCCAAAAAAGATTACCTTGTCCATCATCTTTACATATTTGAATATTTCCATTTTCATTACACCTTTTTTCATCAATATTACAATAAGCAGGTTTACAATAAATTCCATTTTCAACATCAATTGTACATTCTTCGGTTTCCAGACATGCAGACTCAACCTTCCAGCTATGGTCAGCTTCACATATTTCAATTGTATTATCATCTGAATTACACCTTCTTGTTCCTTCTTCACACAAAGTATTCCACTTCCAGCTCTTTCCTGTTTCAATTTCTATACATTCACCATTCTCTACAGGAGTTGAAACCCAGGTATTAGTATCAATAGTTACTTCAATCAATTTTATATTTGTTATCTCTCCAACAGATTCCCCTTGACGACCATCACCTTCAGTTATATCTAAATAACCGGATTTCTGAAAAAATATTTTTTCTAAAGTTTCTCCATTAAATTTATTAACTGTTACACATTGATTACATGTTGAATAATTTATATTATTACCAACTCCCAAATCGTATTGAGCAACAGGACTATCTGCATCATAAAATCCAACAAGAAATTGAAAGTCTCCATTTAAAGAAACTAGTTCATTTTTATGAGTTCCAACTCTTATATCTTCAAATGAAAGACCAATACACTCAGGCTCTTCTTCTGCAACACAATTATGAGTATTTATATCACAAACAGGTTTTTCAGTATTATTTTTACAATCTTCTGTTTTTTCACACCTGTCAACAGCAATTTCACAATTACCAGAATTACAATCCTGCCATTCTTCACATACTGGATTACATTTTTCTTCTGTAGGCGGAACATCACTTTCACCACAAGCAGTAAAGAAAAAAGTGATAAACACTATAAAAGGTAATAAAAACTTTTTCATAAACTCTCCTTTTTATAAATCATTTAATATTGCAACACTAATAAAAGGTGGTATCTTGCATTGCTGCATTTCTTTTAATGAGTTTTCTGCACTAAGCATACAGGAACGCCAACTACTATACCCTCTTTCATCATAATACTTAACACAAGCATTCTGGATTGCCTGTGAACGATATTTAGATACAGAAATCGCTTGTTTTTTCATCATCGCAAAAGCAATTTGCTCACATCTATCTTCTCTTGAAACACATGATGTAAGTGATGTAATCATAATAATAAGTGTAGTAACTAAGACTATCGAACCAAAGAACTTCATCAAGCCTCCTAAAAACAATAGATTATTTTATATTATATTGAATTAAAATGCAAATTAATTGAAATGTGATTTTATATTGGTGAATTTTGGAGTTTCCTATACGGAAACAGTACCTGCATTCACACTGTGAGAAGCGTCGTTCTCACACTAGTGAATTTTGGAGTTTCCTATACGGAAACAATACCTGCATTCACATTGTGAGAAACGTCGTTCTCACGCTAGTGAATTTTGGAGTTTCCTATACGGAATGAACAGGAACTCTTTGCGTCTAACAAAGTTAGCCACTTTGAGTTTAATCATTCCTATACGGAATTCAACAGGAACTCTTTGCGTCTAACAAAGTTAGCCACTTTGAGTTTAATCATTCCTATTCATACATAGCCTCAATAAGACCTTTGTATTTTTCCATACAAAATTTTCTTTTAACTTTTAGAGAAGGTGTTAATTCACCTGTTTCAATACTAAATTCATGTGAAACGATTCTGAAATATTTTATAGTATTATAACTTGGTAATTCTTTATTTTTATCATTGATAATACCTTCAATAAATTCAACAACCTTAGGATGAGATGTTAATTCTGCATCATTTTTATATGGAATATTATTTTTATCGGCAAACTTTGAAACTTCATCAATATTTACATTTAATAAAGCTACCAAATATTTCTTTTTATCACCAAGAACAATAATCTGACTTATATGTCTATCACCTTTCATAAAATTTTCAAGATTCTGAGGTGCTATATTTTTACCAGCAGCAGTAACAATGATATCTTTTTTTCTATCTGTTATCTTCAAGAATCCATCACTATCAAGTTCTCCAATATCACCAGTATGAAACCAGCCATCTTCATCAATTGCTTCTTTTGTTGCTTCTTCTCTTTTAAAGTAACCATCCATAACAATTGGACCTTTACATAGAATTTCTCCATCTTCAGCAATTTTAACATCAACGGTAGTCATAGCAGGCCCAACAGTACCAAATTTAAAATGATCAGGTAAATTAACTGTCATTGCACCTGAAACTTCAGTTAAACCATAAGCCTCTAAAATTAAAATGTCCGCAGCATGAAAAAACTCTGCAATTTCCTTTGCTAATGGGGCACCACTTGACACAAAAAACATTAATCTTCCTCCAAACTTATCTTTCAATTTATTAAAAACAAGTTTTTGAGCTATTTTATATTTTGCATTTAAAATAGGAGACAATGATTTTCTAGCTTGAATCGTTTGTGAAACTTCTCGTCCAACACCTAAACTCCAGTAAAAGATTTTCTTTTTAAGACCACCAGCAGTTTCAACATCACCAATGATTTTAGCATAAACTTTTTCATAAATACGAGGAACACTTCCCATTAAATGAGGTCTTGTTTCTCCAATATTATCTACTAATTTTTCAATACTTTCCGCAAAAGAAGTTCTAACTCCATGATAAATAGTAAGAATATGTATAATTTTAGCAAAAACATGAGCTAAAGGTAGAAACATTAAAGTATCATCACCTTCTTTAATTTCATTATTCTTGGTTATAACATTTACAATTCCTTCAGCATCTGCAAGTAGTGATTTATGAGTAATTATTGCACCCTTCGGATTTCCTGTTGTTCCTGATGTATAGATAAAACCAGCAGGGTCAGTGTCTTTAATTTCCAAACCAATCTTTTTAAATTCTTCCAGATCATGCTTTTGACCAATTTCCCTTAATTCATCAAGAGTCATAACCCAGTCTAAATTTTCACTATTTTTACCTGAAAATAATATAGCTTTTTTTAGTAAAGGTAAATTCTTTTTTATTTCCTTTATTTTATCAAGTTGTTTTAAATCTTCCATAAATACAAATGTACTATCACTATTATCTAGAATGTATTCACATTCTTCTGGAGTATTTGATTGATAGACTGCAACAGTTGCTCCACCTACACCAACAATTGCCATATCAGCCATAACCCATTCAATTCTTGAATTTGAAAGAATAGAAGCCTTTTCTCCTTTTTTAAATCCTAGCTCCCTTAAAGCCATACCAATATTTTTTGATGACTCATAATATTCTGCCCAGCTAGTATGTTCCCACTTACCATTAACTTTATTCATTAAAGCAGTAGCAGAAGGATTTTTCTCCACCCTCTTTTGAAACATCTCATTTAGATTCTTGTAAATTCCTTCATAAACCATTATTTAACCTCCTAATTTTATGTACTAGGTATAATAGTATGAATAACATTCACTTGTCAAATAATATTTAAAAATTCTTGACACAATTGTTTAAATTTTGTATTATTCTTTTTATCAGCCCCAGTAGCTCAGTGGATAGAGCGGTGGTTTCCTAAACCGCGTCTGCCGCAGGTTCAATCCCTGCCTGGGGCATTTTTAGAGATAGATAATGAAATTTTTAAATATTTTATACATAATTATTGTTTTATTTGCTTTAAGCTGTAATAGAAAAATCATTAAAAATCACCAAAAAGAAAATAAAAAAGAAGTAAAACAAGAAACAATAGAAATGGAAGCTGTTGTTGTTAAAAAAGATAAAATAATCTCTCTTTCTGAATTATTTAGAGAAGCTAATAATTCAGTATTATCAAATGATTATCCAAATGCACTGATAGCTTATAATAAACTAAAAACAATAATATCCAAAGAAGATAGACCACTTTTAGACTACAATATTGCAGTAACATATTATAAGATGAATAAACTTGATAAATCACTGGAGATATATCTAAAACTGTTAAACAATAAAAATATAGACAACCAATTTATGATTGATATTATCATAAATATTACAGAAATATATGGTAAGAATAAAGAATGGAGTAAAATAAATAAATTATTGGATAAACATTATAAAAACTTTAATTTTATTGATAATAAATGGGACTATATTGAACTTTCTGTTAGGTATGAAGTTGCACTATATCATGAAAACAGATTTGATGATGCTGAATTTACAAGCCTAAAAGCATATAGAAAGTTTAAAAAATATAGAAAGATATTTCCTTATTTATCAAGAGAGCAAAGATATTTTTTAAGTATGGGATATTTTTTCGTGGGAGAAATTACCCAGCAAAGATTTAAAAACATAAAAATTGAAGGAAATGTAAAAAAAATGGCTAAAATTCTAGATGAAAAATCAGAATTAGTATTAAGAGCACAAAATTACTATATTAATAGTATGAATTTTAAAGATAAATACTGGGCAACAGCCAGTGGCTACAGAATTGGTGAAATGTATGATGTTTTTTACAATCAGATAGTTAAAGCTAAAATAAATATAAAACTAACTTTTGAAGAAAAAGTTATATATAAAGAAGAGCTTAAATTAAGAATACAAAATTTATTAAAAAAAGCAATTGCAATATTTGAAGAAAATATTGCAATGTCAGAAAGATTATCAGAGAATAATCTTTGGATTAAGAAAACATTAGAGAGGTTAGAAAATGCAAAAAGAAAGTATTTACAAATCAAAAAAATTGAAATTGAAAAAGAGCTTTAAATTATTATTATTTATCATACTAATTTTTAATATAACGAGTTGTATTCACAAAGAAAAAATTAATGTTGACTCTCCATTTTTAGCAGAATTAATATTCCCCAAAACACAAGACCAAGGTTCCTTTACTGATATTAAAGTAAAAGTAACCAACAGAGGTTTATACCCAATAACAATAATTAACATGCAAATTTCAAAACCAAATACAACAATTTACTATAGAGGGACAACTCATTTAAAAGCATTAAAGCATAAATTCCAAAAAAACAAAAGATTTAGTATGGAATATTTTCTTGACAAAAAATTAGCAGGTAGAAAAGAACATGTTATCCCAGAAGTACACAAAATAAAATCTGTTGTTTATCCAGGTAAGTCAAAAATATATACTTTAAAGGTCATTGCTCAAAGTTTTAATAACAATATATATAAAAACAACATAAATATATCATATATATACCTAGATAAAACATGGACAAATAAAATATATGTATTTAAAGGAAAATCAAAACCTGATGAAAATACAGTTGTAAAAGAATTATACTATGTGGAAAATTCTTTTCCTTCTAAACTTGAAGGAGCTCTTTTAGCTTCCGGAGACTTAGGAAAAGTAAAGTATAAAAATTTAAATTTTAAAATAAACCTAAAAGGCTGGATACTGGAAAACGAGAAAATATATCCTGAATACAATCTTTTTTTAAAGATGAAAGACTCATGGATATACAATAATAATGAAGGAACACAAATTATCAGTAAAAATGGTAAAACAATCAATATACCATCTGTAAATTCAGTAAAGCCATTTATAAAAACAATACTCCACGGAAAAGCAAAAATACATATAGCCAATAAAGACTATAAAAATCTGGAAAAAGAGATAAAAGAATATAATTTTATACTAAAGGATTATTACTTTGAAGGAAAATTAGATACAAAACAATTATATGACTTTTTAAACAAGATTCTATTAAAAGGATACGGAATTCATAAACATGGAGAAGTTTTGAAGATTAAATAAAAAATTTAATCTTTTTTGACAAAAATCCGACACATAAATTGAGTTTGGAGATTAGAATGGGAAAAAACATATTAATTGTAGATGATGAACAAGCTATTTGTATAAATTTATCTAAATTTATATCCAAAATAGGTTATAATGTATCTATTGCCTCTAATGTAAAAGATGCTAAGGAAATCTTAAAAAAATACACTATTGATATACTTATTAGCGATATAGTAATGCCTGAAAGTGATGGTATTGAATTACTAAATTATACAAAATCAAAACACCCTAATATAAAAGTAATACTAATAACAGGTTTTACAACTATTGAATTAACACTTAAGGCAATAAAAGGAAAAGTTGATGCTTTTTTAGAAAAGCCTATATCCTTTAATGAATTAGAATCTGAAATAAAAAGACTAGAACAGTATAATAGTATATCAAGTAATAATAATAATAAGGAAATTAAAAAAGGTGAAAATAAAGTAAAATATGTTAAAAAAGCAGAAATGGTAATGAATTCTAAATCTCCAATGATTGAAGTTATAAATTTTATAAAATTAATTGCCAATAAAAAAGTTTCTGTATTTATATATGGTGAATCAGGTACAGGTAAAGAACTTGTAGCAAAAGCTCTTCATCACCTCTCAACAAGAAAGCAAGCCCCATTTGTACCAATAAACTGTGGTGCAATTCCAAGAGAATTAATTGAATCAGAACTATTTGGACATTCAAAAGGCTCTTTTACTGGAGCAATTTCAGATAAAATAGGTAGAGTAGAAATGGCTCATAAAGGTGTGTTATTTTTAGATGAAATAGGTGAATTATCTCTTGACATGCAAGTTAAATTATTAAGAGTACTACAAGAAAAAACAATTACACCTGTTGGAGGAAAATACTCAAAAGATATAGATTTTAGACTGGTAAGTGCGACTAATGTAAATATTGAAGATGCAATAAAAAATAAAAAATTTAGAGAAGATTTATTTTATAGAATTAATGTTATTCCAATTAATTTACCACCACTAAGAGAAAGAAAAATAGATATTCCTGCCCTTATTTCATTTTTTATAGAAGAAAACAATAAGGAGTATGAAACAAATATTCAGGGAATAACTCATGAAGCCTTAGACTTTTTTATAAATTATTCATGGCCAGGTAATATCAGAGAGTTACAAAATATGATAGAAAGAATTTCTATAATTAAAGATGAGGGATATATAGAAGTTAAGGATTTACCTGAAAAAATAGTAAAAAATGTAAATAAAAACTCTCAAAGCAATTACAACTCTCTTTTCTATAGTAATAGTAACGAACAATTTGACTTCAAAAGAATGATGGAATCATATCAAAAAGAAATTATTTTATATTCTTTAAAAAAGTTTAGCTGGAATAAAAAAAAGGCATCTGAATTTTTAAAATTGAAAAGAACAACTTTTGTGGAAATGGTAAAAAGACTAGATATAGATAATGATAAACTTAAATAAAGCTCAAAAAAAAGCAGTAGATTCAAATAATAAATTTAATTTAGTAATTGCAGGGGCAGGAACAGGAAAAACAACTGTTATTATAAATAGAATAGTAAAATTACTATATGAAACAAACCTTCATGAAGAAGAAATAGCTCTTTTAACATTTTCAAATAAAGCTGCAAATGAAATGAAAGAAAGAATTACAAACAATGGAATTAAATTAAAATATATTGGGACATTTCATTCTTTTTCATTAAAACTAATAACAGAATACAATCTGCTTAACTATAACCCTAGTATTTTAGAGGGTGATGAAAAAAAAGAGTTCTTTAAAGAAAGTATTAAAGAATTACAATTAAAAAAACAATTTATAGAACCATTTTTAGCACAAATTGAAAAACTAAAAAGGAATGGGCTCTTTTATAATGAATTAATCATAAATAAAAATAATGAACTTGAAGTTTTTTTAAAAAAATCCTATGAGCTATATGAACAAGCCTTAATTAAACAAGAAAAGATAGACTATGAAAGCATGTTGTTAATTTTAATAAAAAACATAAAAGACAATGAAGAATTTAGAAGTATTCTAAAAAATAAATTCTCTCATATACTAATTGATGAATATCAGGACACATCTCTTTTACAGCTTAATTTAATACAGGAAATCTTAAATTTAAACAATAAAATAAATATTTTTGCTGTTGGAGATGATGATCAATCTATTTATGGATTTAGAGATGCTAAAATTGAGAATATACTAAGATTTGAAGAATATTTTAAGGGTACAGAAGTAACAAAATTATTAATAAATTACCGCTCAGGTGAAAATATTGTAAAGATGGCCAATTCTCTAATAAAAAATAATAAATTTAGATATAAGAAAACTCTTGATAATATAAAATATAATTCTGGCATAATAGAGCAAAAAGTATTTTTAGATGAAGATGAAGAAAACAAATTTATAGTAAAAAAAATAAAAAACTTTATTAATTTGGGTAAAAACTCCAATAGTATCGCTATTTTATTGAGATATAACTATCAAATTAAAAATTTAATACCATATTTTCAAGAATCTAATATTGAATTTACAACTTCTCTTACAGATAAAGAAAAAATTGAACTTGAGCTTAACAATAGTGGTAAAGGTATAAAATTAATTACATATCACAGTGCAAAAGGACTTGAATTTGACACAGTTTTTTTGCCATGCTTAGGAGAAGAAATATTTTTAAGAAAATTCAGTAACATAGAAGAAGAAAGAAGGATATTCTATGTTGGAATAACAAGAGCAAAAAATAATTTATTCTTAACTTATTCAACAACAAATAAAAAATTTGGACAAACACTTTATACCAATAAACTATCTTTTCTAAACGAATTATAAAACAAAATGAAAATCTTCATTTTTAAGCTAGTTTATGTTATAGTACCTTGTATTTTGAGGTAACTATGACTAATTTTAATATCGAAACTCTAAAAAAAATAAAAAAAATTCATTTTATTGGAATTGGTGGAATTGGCGTTAGTGCTTTAGCAAGAATAATGAACTCCAGAGGATATAAAATCACTGGTTCTGATTTAAAAACATCTGAATTAACTAAAACACTTGAAACAGAGGGAATAAAAGTTTTCTACTCTCAGATTTCATCAAACATTACACCTGACACTGAATTAATTGTTAAAACTTCAGCTGTAAAGGAAAATAAAGAAACAATAAAAGCCAAAGAATTAAATATTCCTATTTTACTTAGAGGAGAATTTCTATCTTTAATATCAAATGAATATAACCTAATTGCAGTTGCAGGAAGCCATGGTAAAACAACAACCAGTGCATTAATAACCTATGCATTAAAAAATTTAAAAACAGATGTATCATTTAATGTTGGAGGAATTCTATCAAATTTTAATACAAATTCTGAAATAAATGAAAATGGAATTTTTATTACTGAAGCAGATGAAAGTGATGGAAGTTTTTTAAATTTACTACCAAATATCGCATTATTAAACAATCTAGATCCAGAGCACTTAGATCATTATGGAAATTTTGAAAATTTAAAAATAGCTTTTAAAAAATTCTCAGAACAAAGTAAAATTACAGTTTGGAATGCTGATGATAAAAATTTAAAATCAATTTTCTCAAATGAAAATAGCGAATTTACATTTGGATTTTCAGAAAATGCCTTTTATACACCTAAAAACATAGAAGAAAATGGATTTACAACATATTTTGACTTATATAAAGATAATAAAAAAATAAAAAGATATGAACTACCTTTAACAGGTGATTACAATGTAATCAATACAGTAGCAGCAATCGCATCAATTGAACAATTGAAAACAATTAATATATCAGATTTAGATTTCTCTGATTTTAAAGGAGTTAAAAGACGGAGTGAATTAATATATAAAAATAAAGAAAAAAATATCTCCTTATACGATGACTATGCACACCATCCTGTTGAAATGAAAGAGCTTTTTAAAAATATTCTAAGAAAGAAAAATATCATAATACTATATCAACCTCATCGCTATACCAGAACAAGAGATAGCTTTGATGAACTCGTAAATGTTCTAAAGATGCCTGAAAATTTAGTTATATTAAAGGAATATGCTGCAAGTGAAGAAGTTATTGAAGGAGCAGGAGCAAAGGATTTATTTAACAATCTAGATAAAAAAAATTATAATTTTTTAAAATTCGCAAATAATAAAGAAGAAGCCCAAAAATTTATTACCTCTGTTTTTGACAAAAACTATACAATATTTTCTGTTGGAGCAGGAAATTTAAATGAGGTACTCTACTCTCTTAAAGGTAAAATATAAAAAATGTTTGATTTCAATTACTTTAAAAATGATTTCGTACTTTTATTTATTGTCGTTTCAACTTCTTTTTTCATAGGAATAATAGCCTATAGAAGATATCATGGAATTAAATTTCGTTCTCTTATAAGCATTCTAATGACCCTATTCTACTTAACTGTACTTACACTGGGAATTTACATGACATATTATGAGATACTAGCTGGTTATTATTATAAAAATGGGTTATTTAAAGAAGCTTCTTACAGATTTATTAAGGCTGATGAACTTAAAAAAAGCAAAATATCTTTAATATTTGATAAAATTATTATATATGACAACCCAAACAGAGATAAAAATAAAATGTTAACTTTTTATGCCTCAAAAAACTATAATAGAGCAATTCCATACTTACTAAAAGGCTATAAAAAGGAAAATAATATTAAAAACAGTATATTTATTAAACTCTACTTAGCACATTCCTATTTTGAAACAGGAAATAAAAAAGGAAGGCAATTACTTCTTTCAACATATCTTGAAGCATTATGTTTTTTAAATAAAGAAGATTTAGAATTTTTTGAAGGAATAATTAAACTAAACTATAAACTCAAACAGTTTATAAAAACAATATAAACTTTGCCAATTAAAAAAAAATGACAAAATATTGACAATCATAAAACTGCCAATAAATAAACATAAATAACTTAACTAATTGTTTTTACAGTAATTATATAAATAAGATACTTTTTGGAAACATACTTGCTTTGGAAAAAACAGATAAAAAATTTTAGTATTTAAACTTGTTGACGATGTTTAAAATGTCAGCGAATGAAAGACCACTAAAAAAACAGATTTTAAACTTAGAGGTCTATGGATTAAGCTAGTACAGGGGAGGTTACCATGTTATCAATTAATAATAATTTAGCAGCTTTATCAGCTCAAAATGACTTGAACAGTGCCAATAGTATGGTAACCAAGTCAATCTCTAGGCTTTCAAGTGGATTAAGAATTAATTCTGCTGCAGATGATCCATCAGGTTTATCAATTTCTGAAAGAATGAGAACTCAAATAAGAGGTTTATCCAGAGCAGAAGAAAATGCACAATCAGCAACATCACTTATTCAAACAGCAGAAGGAGCTTTAAATGAAGTTCATGCAATGCTACACAGAATGAGAGAATTAGCAATACAGGCATCTAATGGTACTTTAACTGCAGATGACAGACTTGAAGTTCAACATGAAGTTGAATCATTAATAAAAGAAGTTGATGCAACAGCAAAAAGAACTGAATTTAATACTAAAAGACTCTTAACTGGTGAATCATCTGCACTATGGTCTGCTTCAACAGCAGATATAAATGCTTTTGTAAGAGGACAAGTTGATGATGGTTCCTATAGTCTTGAAATTCATTCAGACCCAGGTGTGCCACAAGTATTACAAACATCTGTTTTTAGAATAAAAGATGGAGTAAAGGGTGTAAGAGAAATAGAATTATTTGGACAACAAGCAACAATGCAGGGCAATATTACACCAACAGCAGCTGCTGGTAATGTAGATGTTGTTTTTAATTTTGGAAATGGTGATATAAATTTCAATTATACAACAACAGGTGCTACTATTGTTGATAATGCACAGGAAATAGTTGACCAAATTAATAATGATACAAGATTAAATGATAATATCGTTGCAAATTATACTCCAGCAGGAGATGTGTTAATTACCTCTAGAGAAACAGGAGTTGCAGGAAATGGCTTTCAGGCAAATGTATCAGGAAATGGAGTTGATGTACTTGACCAGGGAATCCATATATTTACTGGTGGAAATGAATCAGATGCAGGAATTTCAGGGGTTGCAAATACAGAAGGTTTAATTCCTTCAACTATTATTGATTATAAGATAAATGTTGATGAAGGAGCAGATGGAGGATTACAGGTTGGGGCAGATGATATCTATGGTATGGTTGGACAATACATACAAGATGGCTCTAATGGCTTAAATAGCTCTCAAATGTCTGGTGACATTACCGCAACAGCAGTCAATGGCCCAGTAAACCTAGTCTTTAACCTTGGTGGAGATGACATTCCTGTTGTTATTAATACAACAACAGGTACAATTATTGGTAATGCTGGAGAAATAGCAAATGCAATAAATGCAAATACAGATTTAAACCAATATATAACAGCAGTAGATGATGGAGCGGGAAATGTAACAATAGTAGTTGATGACCCAACTCAGAGCAATAATTACTCATTAACAGTAGGAGCAGATCCAACAGTAGATGCCGCAGATCAGGGCCTACATGGCTTTACAAATAATCTTGGAATACTTGGAAACACTATTGCAGATGCCTTTACAACTAATAGCAATTCATCAACAGGTGGTTATGCAATTGTAGAGTTCACTACAGATGGAACACTTGGAGCCCCTGGACTCGATGCAAGAATATCATTTGATCAGGGAGCAAGCTGGTATAGTGCAGATGATATCTGGAATGGAGCTAATGATGTACTCGTAACTGATGGAACATATTCATTGGAGTTTAATCAAGCATTTACAAATAATGGTAATGGTGGTAATTTTCAGGTAGGTGATAGAATGCTTCTTGCCCTTAATGATAATGATAATACTCCAAACAGAGATTTAACAAGAGTTGATGCCTTTGACCCATCAAATAATTTACCTCAACAAGGTGCAGTATTTAGTCATATTGACAATACTCTTGATAATGCTTCAACCCCACTACAAACAGGCTGGATTAATACAGAAACAGGACATATTGCATTTGGAACAATGAATGCAAGTTTTAATGAATCAGTAACAGGAGTTCCTGTAAGTGATGGAATTGTAACATTTAATGTTATAAATGGTGGTGGTGATAGTAGTGGGCATAGCAGACTAATAGACTTAGATAGATTTTATGACCCTGATGGAAATTTTATACTTGGAGATCATGGCCAATATTTAACCGTTTATAATGGAGTTGGTGATAGTGCAACAATATTAATTGATGGACTTGATACATTGGAAATATTATCAGAGAAAATAGAAAACGCAATTATTGGAGACAAACAGGACGGTGGTTTAGGCATGTCTTCTGGTGATATTGTTGTGGATAAACATGTTGTTGATTATATTGATACTCCTACTCAGGGAACTTTTGAAAATCAACAAGGTTCTATTGTAATTCGTTCACCGAAAACAGATAAAGATGGTAGACTATATTTAGCAGCAAATGAAGATTTATTAAACGCCCTGGGGGTTTCAACAATTCAGGAAGCTAAAAATAACGAAATGGACATTACAGTAAGAGATGCAATTACAGGTGAATTCATTGGTCAGGACAGAGTATCAGATAATAGACTTCAAGGTGTAATTGATGGTATAGACATTGAATTTGATGCAAATTATAATTTAAATGTAGACTGGAATACATCAACAAGGGCATTTGATTTTACTTCAACAGACGAAACTACAATTGAAACAATTAATATTGTTGATAATTCAATGGATTTTCAAATTGGAGCAAATGAGGGCCAAATGATGAATGCTTTTATTTCGCAAATGGATGCTCAGGCACTTGGTATCAACAGAGTACTTCTAACAGACCCTGATCCTGCTCAGGAATCAATACGAACACTTGATGAAGCAATTGATATGGTTTCATCAGAAAGAGCAAGAATTGGTGCTTATGCAAACAGACTTGAATATACAATGGCAAATCTTGCAGCACAACGAGAAAATGTAACTGCAGCAGAATCCGCAATCAGAGATTTAGATGTTGCAAGAGAAACAACTCAATTATCTAAATCACAAATTTTATCACAAACATCAACGGCAATGCTTGCACAAGCAAATCAACAGGCTCAAGGTTTAATGAGTCTTCTAAGATAGCCCCCTTTACCCCCTGAAAAGGCTTGCTTTTTCAGGGGCCTCCCCCAAAAAACAAAAAACACATCAAATTTAAAGCAATAAATAGCAAAAAAAATTGACTTTTCAATTCATTAAGCTTAAAATACAAGACTAAGTTTTAAATGTAGGTTTATGAGAGCTTTAATAAATATAATTAATCCAAGAAAGAATCCGTTAATAATCTTATTATATGTTAATTTTTTAATATTTGCAGCATCTGTAATATCAGTATTAAGAACAGATATTGGCATTGGTATTGGGGTATCATCAATATTTATATATTGGTTATACTATCTTATAAAAGAAAAACATAGTAAAAAAAAGATTGCTCTTTTATTTATCATATCTCTGGTTACAACTCCACTAATACCATTATTAGTTATTGACAAAAATGCCAGAAAGAGATTTAATCCATCTAAATCAGTATTTGCAGTAGTTTTTTATCTTGTAATACTAATGGTTATACTTGATTACACCACTGTTAATAATAATATATATTCAGGTATGTTTGGATATATGGAACGCTCCATTGAAAAGATTAAATACAATGCCAGAGGTATAAAAAAGATATCTAATGCAGTTACTATTATTGATATGGATGATGCAACACTTGATGAATATGGTTGGCCTATAGACAGAAAGAAATTTGCTAAAATGGTATTGAAATTAAAAAAAATGGGAGCAAAATCAATAGCATTTGATATGGTTTTTGCAGATCCAAGTAATAATGAAGCAATTAAAAGCTCTAAAGAATTATACGATAAGTTTTCTAAAATATCCTTAACTTCCAATGGTGAAATTATAACAGAGTTAAATGAGTTAATAAAACAAAAGGAGTTAGAATTAAAAAAAATAAAAGATAAACTCTATAAATTCCAAAAAATGATAAAAAAAATAGAAAACAAAAACAAAACAGATAAAGCAACACTAAAATCACTAAAAAGAAATATATATCAAACTAAAAAACTCATAGCCTCAATAGAAGAAAATATCAAAAAATACAGAATTACCTTTAATAAACTGAAAAATAAAAATAAAGAATATTTAGAGCTTTTAAATAAAAAATCAAATGAAATATCTCCAGACAAAGTATTTGCTAGAGCAATTAAAAAATCAGGGAATGTAATATTAGGCTATGTCGGATATTCTTTTGGAGCACAGGATGCTAATATTTCAGAAAAAAGAAAAAAACAAAACTTTAACTCTGTTATTTCAAGAGCAGAAGTAAAATTAATCGAAGGAAACTTAAATCATGAAGTATCATTTGCAGAATTTGAAGCATTAAATTCTCCATATAAAGACATTGTCTGGGTAGAAAAACCTCTTCCTAAAAAAATGGTAGATGAAATAAATAAAAAAATTGACGAAGCTGAAGATGAAATACCTGAAGAATTAATGGATATGCTGGACAGAGCAGATGGAGTTTTAGCAACAGATAATTTTGGTTCATTTAACCTTATTGCAGATGTTGATGGTATTGCAAGAAATTATTATCCCGCATATATAATTAAAGATAAGAAAAAAACAAATCATATATTGTTTTCTTTAGGCCTTGCAGCATTAAAAGCTTTTTATCAAGACTCTAGCTCAAAAGAAGACACCTTTAAATTAAGATATCAGGTAAGTGGACTTCCTGAACTTGGTTATTACTTTGATTTCTCTGGTAAAAATAAATTAAAAATGGAATATGAAAGACCTTATCTTGTACTAAACTATTATGGTCCAAGAGAAACCTTTAAATATATCTCAATGAAAAAAATATTAAATTCTGAGCTATCAGAAAAGGATATAAAAAAATATATTGATGGTAAAATCATACTATTAGGAACAACAGCAACAGGTCTTCTTGATTTAAGGTCTTCACCTTACGACCCATCACAATCCTATCCAGGAGTTGAAGTTCATGCGACTTTCATAGAAAATATTATTGATGGTTCTTATTTTAAAAGACCATACTATTTTCTACCTCTTGAGTTAATATTCTTAGTCTTTATAGTTATTTTTCTTGGAATACTATTTTCATATTTAAAAATTTATATTAATTTTATAATCACAATTATAACAATATATTTAATACTCATGATTGATGTTAAATTTTTCTTTAGTCAAGGATACTTGCTATATATACTTATTCATCTCTTAACTCCATTCATTGTATTTCTTGCAATAACTATATTCAGATACTTTAGTGAAGAGAAAGAAAAACAAATGGTAAAAAAGACATTTAAATACTATTTAAGTAAATCAGTTGTTGATGAAGTATTGAAAGACCCTTCAAAACTTTCTCTTGGAGGCGTAAAACAAAACCTATCTGTATTATTTAGTGATATCAGAGGATTCACAACTATTTCTGAAGGCTTAACTCCAGACCAATTATCAATGGTTATGAATGACTACCTTACTCCAATGACTCAATGCGTATTTGATTTTGAAGGAACTCTTGACAAATATATGGGTGATGCAATTATGGCATTTTTTGGAGCACCAATTAAACAAGAAGATCATGCAATGAGAGCATGTTTAACAGCATTAAAAATGATGGAAGAATTAAAAATTCTTGAAGAAGAGTTTAAAGCCAGAAACTTACCAGTTATAGACATTGGAATAGGTGTAAACACTGGAGATATGTCAGTAGGTAACATGGGTTCTCAACAAAGATTTGATTATACAGTAATGGGTGACCATGTTAATTTAGGATCCAGACTTGAAGGAATAAATAAACAGTATAAAACCAATATTATAATTAGTGAATATACTTATGAACATGTTAAAAACTCACTACTATGCAGAAAACTTGATGCAGTAAAAGTAAAAGGTAAAAATGAACCGGTTGTAATTTATGAATTGGTATCTAAATATAAGCATAATACAGAATTAATAAGAATCTCAGATTTAACAGAACAAGGAATACAGTATTACTGGGATAGAAACTGGGATAAATCAATTGCAATATTTAACAAAATATTAGAAATAAAACCAAATGATTATTTATCAGAAAAATATATTGAAAGATGTAGTCATTTTAAAGAAAATCCACCTGAAGAAAATTGGGATGGAAGTTTTAAAATGACAACTAAATAAAATGTTATAAGGAGTATATATGAGTGCAGAAGAACAATTATTTAATAAATATGGTAAATTATTTAAAAAAGGAGAATACCTCTTCCATGATAACGACAAGGGAAGTGAAATGTTTGTTATCCAGGAAGGAGAAGTTGAAGTTCTTAAAAAAATAGGTGGTCAGGAAAAAGTTTTAGCAATATTAAAAAAAGGTGAATTCTTTGGTGAAATGGCAATTCTAAATGGTAAACCCAGAACAGCAACAATTAGAGTTTCTGTTGATTCAAAGATACTTGTTATAAACCCTTCTACATTTGAGTCTATGATAAGAGGAAATGCAGATATTGCAATTAAAATGTTACAAAAACTCGCAACTAGGTTAGCTCAGGCAGATTTACAAATTGAAAACTTATTATTGAGAAGCCCTGAAAGCAGAGTTGTTCATTACTTAAGAGAAAAAGGAATTGAAATTATAAAAGAAGATGAAAATGAAGTAGAATTAACAATTATTGTTTCAGATGTTGCATCATCTATAATGATAGATGGTATTGTAATAAAAAAAGTTTTGGCAAAATTAGTTAGAAACGAATTAATCACTCAGGTAAATGGTCCTATCTTTAAAATACCTGATTTTAAAGTTTTTGGAGATTTTTTTGATTATTTAACTAAAAAAGAACGATTTAAAGAATTTAATTAGGAGAATATATGAAAGTATCAATGCTGGGTGTTAGTGGTGGAGAATTAGGCTTAAAGAATCATAGTATATCTTATTTAGTTGATGATAAATTATTGATTGATGCAGGTGGGCTACTACATTCAATGGACATGAAGTCACTATTAAATATTGATAATTTATTAATTAGTCATTCCCATATGGATCATATAAAAGATTTACCATTATGGGGTGATTTAATTTTTGGTCAAAGAGCACCAATAAATGTACGGGGAGCACATAAAACACTGGAAGCTATTAAAAAACATATATTTAACTGGACAATCTGGCCTGATTTTACATCAATCCCAACAATTGAAAATCCTATATTTAAATTTAAAGGAATAGATCCTAATAGTAAGTTTAGTCTTGGCGGATATAAAATAACATCAGTTGAGGTAAATCATACAGTTCTATCTACTGCTTTTGTAGTAGATGATGGTAAATCAAGCTTTATATATTCATCTGACACAACTAATACAGATAAAATATGGAAAACAGCAAATAGAAAAAAGAATTTGAAGGCTATTTTTATGGAGATTTCATTTTCTAATTCACTTCAAGAAATTGCAGATATATCTAAACATTATAGTCCTGCAACTCTTGCAATTGATTTAAAAAAGATTAAAAAAGATATTCCAATTTATTTATATCATATTAAACCATCTGTAATAAAAACAGTAATAAAAGAAGTAAAAGCATTGAAGGATGACAGAGTAATATTTGCTAAAATGGGAGAAACAATAGAGATATGAAAAATAATTATAGATTCATTTTTGCAGGTGGCGGAACAGGGGGTCATTTATTTCCAGGATTGGCATTTGCAAACTATCTTAAAGAGAATTTACCAAATGTTGACATCTTATTTATTGGAACTAAAAAAGGTATTGAAGTTGAAAAAGTACCTGCCTCAAATTTCAAACTTAAATTAATTGACATTGGAGGAATAAAAGGTACAAGTAAAAAAAATACATTAAAAAATATATTTAAAATCCCAAAATCTGTTTTTAAATCCAAAGAAATTATCAATGATTTTGCTCCTGATGCGGTAATTGGACTAGGAGGATACGCATCTGGTCCTGCTTTAATATCAGCATGGATGGAGAAGTACCCTACTTTCATATTTGAACAAAACTCAGTTCCAGGTATAACAAATAAAATACTAAGTAAATTTGTAAATAATATATTTACAACATTTAAACACTCACATAAGTATTTTAAACCTGAGAAAATTATTTTTAGCGGTAACCCTGTAAGAAAAGCAATAAGAGAAATAAAAATAGAAAAAACAAGTAAAGAAATAAAAAATATTTTAATATTTGGTGGAAGTCAGGGAGCTAAAAAAATAAATGAAATAATTGCAGAAGCCTCTCCGAAACTTAATGATTTTAATATAATTCACCAAACAGGTAGGTACACTTATGATAAAACAAAAGAGCTCTATTCAAAATATAATCCTAATGCCAAAAATATAGAATTAACAACATTCATTGAAGACATGGCACAAGCCTATAATAATGCTGATTTAATTATATGCAGAGCAGGAGCAACAACAATATCAGAGTTGAAACTTATAAAAAAACCATCAATTTTAATACCATTTCCAAAAGCAACAGATAATCATCAAGTATTAAATGCTCAAGAGCTTGTTAATAGTAATTCAGCAATTATGATTGAAGAAAAAGATTTAACTTCTGAAATACTAGTAAATAAAATTATGGAATTAAAAAATGACAATCAAAAATACAAAGCAATGCAAAAAAGTTTTGACGATTTACCAAAACAAAAAACAGAAGAAATTATTTTAAGCAAAATACAAGAATACATTAATTTATGAAATATTTTCTATATTTATTTATTTTTATAATTTCATTAAATATTTATTCAAAAAACTGGATTTCATTTGAATCTGAAATGTTATATATTAAAACATTAAAATCAACTGATTACAAAAATATCCATAATGGATTAGCTTTAAGTTTTGATATAGGAAGTGATTTTTATATAAAAGGAAATATTTCAACTAATATTAATTTTGATAAATTATCAAAAGCTCAAATTGGTTTATCATGGATGTATGAATTTTATTTTTTTGATATTCATCCATTTATAGGATATGAAGCAGGATATTACTTTTTAAATGATGTAGAATTTAATCATTTAATTTATGCAAAACTTAATGGAGGAGTTCTATTTCATCTATATAATTTATGGAAAAGATTAAAAACTGGAACCGAATTATCAATATACTCTTTTATTGGAACAAATAAATATATTGCAATTTCTGTTAGTGGTGTATTTTTTGTAAAGGTTGAATTTTGAATAAAAAATTAATATTATTATTATTTATTATTACAACTCCCCTGTTT
>Ga0256827_10000435_pt1 | contig 26094 bp, 20 predicted proteins | sample CV84metaG_FD_185977 | JGI IMG/M metagenome (GOLD analysis project Ga0256827, IMG submission 185977) | Hydrothermal vent microbial communities from East Pacific Rise, Pacific Ocean - CV84 | ecosystem: Environmental > Aquatic > Marine > Hydrothermal vents | place: Pacific Ocean: East Pacific Rise...
CGCCAGGACATACTGCTGCTGGTGAGTGTTTAATTTCTAATTGTAGAGGAGGGTAAACGTTAACCGTAACATTATCAGTACCTTTACAGCCATTTACATCGGTAACAGTTACGGTGTATTGAGTTGTGTTTGGTGGATTTACATTTATTGAAATACTATTTTCACCGGTACTCCATAAGTATTGATTTCCTCCAGAGGCTGTTAATGTTACAGATTCGCCATCACAAATATCTTGATTCTGACCTGCGTCAGCATTTGGTAAAGGGAAAGCTGTTACTAAAACACTGTCGTAACCATAACAAGAACTACCATCACCAACAGTAACTGAATAATAAGTAGAAGATAATGGTGTTATAATATTTATTGATGGCGTATTTTCGTTTGTACTCCAATGGTAGTTAGTTCCTCCACTAGCGGTTAAAGTTACGGTTTCGTTTGGACATGATGAAAAATCAGGGGTTATAACCACACTTATACCAGTAGTTACTGTTATCGCAACATCGTCGGTATTTTCACATCCATTACTATTGGTAACAGTAACAGTTATTGTTTGATCTGATGTTGGTGTAACAGTTATTGTTTGAGTTGTTTCTCCCGTACTCCAAATATAATTGCCTGTAATATTTGATGATATATCTACAGAGTTATTTTCGCACACTGTTAAATCTTGTCCTAAATCAATATTTGGAAGAGGATTTACATTAACGATTACATCATCTGAATTTATACAGCCATTTATGTCTGCTCCAATTACAGTGTATTGAGTTTGTGTTGTAGGAGAAACATTTATTGATTGAGTATTATCTCCTGTACTCCAAGAATAAACAGTTCCTCCTGTTGCATTAAGCATTGTATTATCACCAATACATATATCCTTGTCATTTCCAGCACTAATATTTGGCAAAGGATTTATTGCTACATTAATATCATCAGTACCTGTGCAATTACCACCATCACTAACTGTAACAGCATAATTACCTGCTGTATTTACATTTATTGTTTGAGTTGTTTCGCCCGAAGCCCATATGTATGAAATTCCACCATTAGCAGTAATATTTAAATTAGAACCGTCACATATTGCTGTATCATTTCCTAAATCAACAATTAATGATGAAGCAACGTTAACAGTAACATCATCAACATTTTCACATGCATTTGCATCTGTTACTGTAACAGAATATGTTGTTGTAGTACTTGGTGATACAGTTATTGTTTGTGTTGTTTCGCCGGTTACCCATTCATAATTTATACCACTTGTTGAGTTAGCAGTTAAATGAACCGAACCTCCAACGCATATTTGGCTATTATTTCCAGCATCAATATCGGGAGGAGTACCCATTGTAACAATCATATCATCGGTACCAGAACATGAATTAGTATCGGTTACAGTAACTGTATAAGTTGCTGCCGAATTAATTGTAATTGTTTGCGTTGTTTCGCCTCCACTCCAAACATAATCATTGTAAGTACCTGCATCAATTGTTAAACTTTTACCTGGGCATATAACAGTATCGTTACCTAAATTTGGTTGAGGAAGTGGATTTACTATTACTTTAATAGAATCTACTCTAGAAAAGCCACAATAATCTGTATATGTTACGTAATAGGTTGTATCGTGAGTTGGCCAAACTGTAGGTTGTTGTGTGTTTGCTCCACTTATATTATAATTTGGGGTCCAAGAATATGTATTAGTAGCAGAACCTGTTGCGTCAAGAGTTATTGTATTTCCTTCACATACAAAAACAGTATCAGGAACTGTTAATACATTAGTTTCTATACATACTCTTTGTTCGTTATAAGCACCTCCTGTAGCTCCTGTAAATCCCCAAAAAACAATAGGGTTTCCACCAAAAATATTATTTATTATATCATAATTGGTTGATATTCTTAGTTCACAATCAAAATAAACTTCAATTAACTGTGAAGCAGGATCCCAGGTTATTCTAACTGGTCGTTCAACACCATTTTCAATATCAGGAAATGCTGCTGTTCCTGCTTGTACAGGACCGGCAAAAGGGTTCGCAATATCTCCATCTCGTGAAATTGCAATATGGTCTGCTGAAATTTCATTAGCTTGAGGGCTCCATGTATTGTCATAAGTATCAAATTCTACTCCCAACGAAGGAGAAAATCCGGAATAACCCATTCCATCGCCAGAAACTCCAATAGCTGTATTACCAACTGTTTGTAAAACAAACACCATTCCATCAGCTCCGTTATCGTTAGTTCCAAAATATAATCTAAAGCTTATATCAAATGGCTGTGTTAAATCTAATTGGTCAGAATACCACACTGTGCCGTATTGTGCCGTGTCGTTTGCTGTTAATTGGTAACAGTCGCCTCCTAAATATGATGCATCTCCATTAAGTGTATAAGATTGAGAATATGACGTAAATGCCAATAATACAAATAAGAATATGTATATATTCGAATATTTTTTCATAGGTAGAATTCTTATTCTAAGACGAAAATAATACAATTTGGTTGCTGTAAAAAATATTTTTTAATAATTAAGATTAATAATACGAAAAGTTTAACCTAAAAAAACTTAATAATTATCCTATTTTATTAGGTTAAAATACTGATATATAACCAATATGAATTCGTGCATTATTAAATTGAAAAGGATTATTAAATTGTTTTCCTAATGCATAAGAAACTGTAAAAATACCAGCTTTTGTTGAAAAATTAGTACCAATACCTATACCAATAGGTGTATCGTGTATTAAATTAGTTATGTGATTTTCATAGTATGCAAAATCTGTAAAAAAATAAAAACTTGAGTATTCTTCATAAAAATAATTTAATTGAATTGTTCCAGAGCTGACAAAATCGGCAAACAACTCATCTTCGTTAAATCCTCTTAAAGTTTTTAATCCTCCAAATCTATACAAATCATTAATAAATATTTTTTGATTATTTATATAAACTAAATCTGCCCTAAGTTTTAGGTTTATATGTTTTGTAAATTTTAAATATAGTAACGAATTTAATTTTGCTTCTATTTGTGCCGAGGATAAGTTTATATCGTTATACAATTCTTCGGGTAACTTAGTATTTTTTTTTATTGTTTTATTACCATAAGCAGCTTCTGCATATATCATATAACCTTTTGTTGGACTATATGCTCTATTTGTTTTTTTTATTTTTAAACCTAAACCATATAAAATTATTTTTGTATCAGCAAAATCGGGTAATACTGTTAAATTTTTATATTGTGTAACCGATAGTAAGTTTGACGTTTTATTTTCAATAAAAATATTTATTTTTTTACTATTAGGTAATATAAAACTAAGACCACCTCTAACTCTAAGATTAACGAAACTAGTATCTTGTTTTAGTAATTTAAATAGTCCATTAATACCTATTATTGTATTAAAAATATAAGGAAAATAAATTTCAGTATGTAGTTTTTGAGACTCTAAATCTGTTTTTTGCCATTCGGCAATTATTGATTCGCCTCTACCAAAAGAATTTTTCAATATCATCTTCAATTCTCCTGTTATGGCTAACTTACCTGTTGTTTTATCGTTAGGAATAACACCTAATATGCCATCGAATTTGTTTACTTGTTTTTTATCAGTGTATAAATTTAATTTTACTTTATCTTGATAAAATAAGATTTCAGTTGGTCTTCTTAAATTTATAAAACTTAAATTATTTAATTTTTCATCTATTGAAATTATTTTTGATTCGTTATAAGCCTTATTTTCTTTTATATCAAGGTATAGTTTCAAATATTTAATCGAAGTTTTTGTGTTTCCCTTAATATTAATGCTATCTATAGTAATATATTTGTTTTTTTTTATTTCGATAATTGCATTTATTTTATTTTTTTCCACTAAAATACTATCTAATTTTATTGTAGAAAATGGATAGCCATTATTTTCTAAAAAAGTTATTGTGTTATCTAATTCTTTTTCAAAATCATTAATATTTATTGTTTTATTAGCTTGTAAAATTTTGAATGATGAACGAGGAATAATATCGTAATTGTTTTTTATTGATACGTGTCCCCATTTATATTTTTTGCCTGTATTAAAAATTGCAAAAACAGTATCTTTCCACTCAATTTTATCATAACCTGCATCGATATATGCTTTTGATATATATTTATTTTTAATTTTATTTAAATAATAAATAAGGTTTAACGAATCAGTAAATGTTGATTTTTTAATTATAGTCAAAGATGTGTCTAAAACATTTAATTTATATTCTTTTTTCTGCGAAAACCCGACCTGAAAAATTAATAGAATAATAAATATTATATTAATTTTTTTGAGTCTGTACATATATTAAATGCTGAATTCAAGTTTAAAATGCAACTTTTGATTAAACAATAAATTATTCATTACAAATATAATAGTTTTAAACTTAAATATTTTACAAGCTCAATAATTAAATTTATCGTGTTGCATTATTACATACATATCAAAAATCAAACTAATAATTTTTCAATTCTATTATTAAGATACTATCTTTACCAAAAATTACAGAAATGCGTAAATTCATTAAGTTTTTAGTTAGAAAAATACCTCGTCCTTATTTAATAAAATTTAGCTATGCTTTTAGCTGGATTGTAGCAATGTTTTATAAGGGAAATAATCATACATGCCCTATTTGCGAAGGAAATTACAGAACACTATTGCCGTACGGAAACAAAGGCGACGTAAACCGCTTATGTCCAAACTGTTTATCGCTTGAACGACACCGTTTAATTTGGTTGTATTTACAAAAAAAGACTAATTTTTTTACCGATAATTTAAAGGTTTTACACATAGCTCCGGAGCAAACATTTTATAAAAGATTTAAGGCTTTAAAAAATATTGATTATTATACTGCCGACTTAGAATCACCATTAGCAGAATATCATTTCGATATTCACGAAATACCTTTCGATGATAATACTTTTGATGTAATAATGTGTAATCATGTTTTAGAACACGTAAAAGATGAATTTCAGGTTGTACGCGAATTTAAACGAGTGCTAAAAAAAGGTGGTTGGGCAATTTTACAAGTGCCTATTAACAATACTTTCGATACAACTTACGAAGATTGGAGCATTACCGACCCAAAAGAACGTGAAAAGCATTTTGGACAATACGACCACGTACGTTGGCACGGAAAAGATTATGGCGATAGGTTAAGAAAATCCGGTTTAAAAGTAGAAGAATTAGATTTTGTAAACGAGTTTTCTGCCGAAGAAATAGAACGATATCGTTTATCGAAAAACGAAATTTTATATGTTGCTCATAAAGAATAAATTTTATGTCAACAGCTATTTTATCAACAGCATATTATCCAAATATTGAGTATATCTCAAAATTTTTGTTGTACGATAAAATTATTATTGAGGCTAACGAAAACTACCTAAAAAAAACATTTCGAAATAGATGTAATGTGCTATCGGCAAATGGAGTAATAACACTTAGTATTCCTGTAATACAAAATAAAAACACAAAAACTCTAATTAAAGATACTCAAATTTCGTATGCCGAAAATTGGCAAAAAGAGCATCTTACAGCTTTAGAATCAGCATATAATTCATCGCCTTTTTTCGAGTTTTATATTGATGATTTCAAACATTTTTTTACTAAAAAATACGAGAATCTACTCGAGTATAATACCGAGATTTTAAAGCTTATTTTACAAACAATAGGAATTAAAAAACAAATAGAGTTTACCGACAAATTTATTGATATTGAAAACAATTATTCTGATTTTCGTTTTTCGATAAGCAAAAAAAGAAACTTAGATATTAACAAAAAATATGTGCAAGTTTTTGCCGAAAAATTTAATTTCGAGCCTAATTTAAGTATCTTAGATGTAATTTTTAATCTAGGGTCCGAAAGTATTTTATATTTAAAAAGCATAATAAAATGATTGATAAAGTTAAAATAAGCGACATAAATTATAGTGTAAAAGGAAACTCTGAGCAAACAGTAGTTTTACTTCACGGATATTTGGAGAGTAAAGAAATGTGGAATGAATTATCCGATTTTTTATCAAAAAAATATAAAGTAGTTTGCATTGATTTACCCGGACACGGCAAAACAAAAACATTTGGCACAGAACATACAATGGAGTTTATGGCTGATACTGTGAACACTGTTATTGAAGAATTAAGAATAAACAAATTTTTGCTTATCGGACATTCAATGGGTGGTTATGTATCTTTGGCTTTTGCCGAAAAATATGCCGAAAAATTAAATGCATTAGTAATGTTTCATTCGCACGTTTATGCCGACGATGATACAAAAAAAGCAAATAGAGACCGCGAAATAAAACTTGTACAAGATGGTAAATACCAAACAATAGTTGACGTGAATATACCAAATATGTACGCAACAAAAAACTTGAAAAAATTTGCCGATAAAGTTGAGTTTAGCAAAAATATTGCGATAAACACTCCTGAAGAAGGGGTAATAGCTGCACTAAACGGAATGAAGAATCGTAAAGTTAGATTTGATGTTGTTGCAAATACAAATATTCCAATCCTATTTTTACCCGGAAAGTACGATAATTTAATCCCGTATGTAGAAGATGATAAGCAATTTACCGCATCAGAAAAGATTGAGAAAGTAGTTTTAGATTCAGGGCATATGGGAATGTTTGAAGATAAAGAAAATGCATTTTCGGCATTATCTGCTTTTATTGCAAAAAATATTAACTAATGGAAAATGTAAGTTTAATAGAAAAATATTTTGAGCTAAACGAAACTCAAAAAAAGCAATTTACAATGCTTGGCGATTTGTATCCTGAGTGGAATGCAAAAATAAATGTAATATCGAGAAAAGATATAGAACACCTTTATACAAATCATATTTTACACTCACTTGCAATAGCTGTTGTTATCGATTTTGTTGAGGGTACCGATATTATTGATATTGGAACAGGTGGTGGTTTTCCGGGAATTCCGTTAGCAATAATGTTTCCAAATGTAAATTTTTATTTGGTTGATAGTATCGGAAAAAAAATAACTGTAGTAAAAGAAATTGCCGAAGCTCTAAATCTTAAAAATGTTAAAGCTGAGCAACTTAGGGCAGAAAACTCGAAACAAAAGTTCGATTTTGTTGTAAGTCGTGCAGTTACAGCATTTCCTAAGTTTGTGGGGTTCACAAAAAAGTTATTTAAAAAAGAAAACAAAAACGAATTGGCAAACGGTATTTTATATTTAAAAGGTGGCGATTTTTATGGCGAAATTGCACAATATAAACAAAAAGTTATGGTTAAGGATATTAGCGATATGTTTGAAGAAGAATTTTATAAAACAAAAAAAATAATATATTTGCCAAACAATAGAAGATGACAAACAAAATTTTTATATTATTAATACTAGCATTTAGTTTTCAAACTTTTGCTCAAGATTTTATTACTGAAGACGAAGAAACAGTCGAAAAAGATACAAAACCAACTTTTTGGGAACGAACATATTGGGGCGGAGAATTTGGGCTTATGTTTGGTAGTGCTACTTCTATTGTAATCTCACCAGAAATGGGATATATGCTTACAAAAAATTTATCGGTAGGAGGAGGAATAATTTTTCAGTATTATAAAGATAATTATTCAAGTTACGAATCAACAATATATGGTGGAAAAGCATTTTCTCGCTTTTTTATTTGGAAAAACTTGTATGCAATAGGAATTTTAGAAGTTGTAAATTTAGACCAATATAACCCTTATTATAATCAGAATAAAGAGAGATATTGGTTTGCTTCTCCGTTGATTGGTGGAGGATATATGCAACGATTTAGTAAAAAAGGTGGTATTGGAGTTTCATTATTATTTAACTTAAATAACGATATTAATTCGCCTTATTATGGACAAGCAATGCCAATAATTAGAATAGGCTTTTCAATTTAATACCTAAATTCAAGTAATAAATGCAACTTTAGGAGGGGAAATAAATAACTTGAGTTTTAAGTAATATTGTTCACAAGTTAAGATAAATTATTGTTCAATAATATCACCATTACCTATACATAACTTGGAGTATTCTATTGATGGCGATTCAACAAAATTTAGATTGAAATAGTTACCCCATTTTTCATCAACTAGTTTAATGGTTTCTTTATTCATTGTTACAGGGTTTGGCCAATCTCTATTAAAATTATTCTTTGCGTATTTAGAAGTCGCATCAATAAATATAGATGAGTTTTCGTTACTTTTTTTAATAATTGTATCTCTTACAGGGTCAATATTATTTCCGGTTAACCAAGTTGTAGAGAAGATATTATTTACATCAGCAACATAATCAATAAAAATTATGAATTTAATTTTATTAAAATCTTTAATTTTATACAGTTCTGTGGCTATGTTTTCTAAATTAAATGATGGTTTTACGGCTATTATTGCTATCGAGATATTTTCGTTTAATAATGATAAATTTACATCGTTAATGTCAGATATTAAGTTTATTATGTTTTCTTTGTCAATATTAATTCTTGTGAAATTTAATATATCTTCTTTTTTATTTGTGAGGTCGATACACATTTTTGAGCCATAAGCAAATTCTTGTACTGCGTGGTCTAAAACATCGCTTGGTCCACTACTAAAAAAAACATCTGTAGCTGGATTTACATTTTGTGAAATTGTTTTTGCAAGTTCCGTATAATTATTAATATCTACATCTTTATCAGCAACTATAAGGGTTTTGTTAAACATCATTTGCCCAGCACCCCATAGCGAGTTCATTACCTTTTGTGCCTGACCTCTATAAGTTTTGTTAATTTTTACAATAGTTAAATTATGAGCCACACCTGCATAAGGTAGTGTCATATCAAGCATTTCGGGTAGCATCGTAAGTTGTATAGGAGCTAAAAAAATTTTCTCGGTAGCTAAACCAATATATGCATCTTCTTGTGGTGGAATACCCACAATTGTTGTTGGGTAAATAGCATCTTTTTTATGAGTTATACAGGTAACGTGAAATTTTGGATACCAATCGGCTAAAGAATAAAACCCTGTGTGGTCGCCAAAAGGACCTTCCCATGCTAATTCTTCGTTAGTGTCAACATAACCTTCAATAACAAAATCTACATCGTTAGGTACTTCAAGCTCGTTTGTAATACACTTTACGAGCTCAACTTTCTTTTTTCGTAGAAAACCTGCTAACATATATTCATCAATATTATCAGGTAATGGAGCTGTAGCCGAATAAGTATATGCAGGGTCGCCACCAATACAAATTGCAACAGGCATTTTTTCAGCTTTTTCTTTATATTCGTTATAATGTCTTGCCCCTGTTTTGTGCAAATGCCAATGCATTCCGGTTGTTTGTTTATCAAATATTTGCAAGCGATACATTCCTACGTTTCGTATTCCTGTATTAGGGTCGCGGGTAACAACACTTGGCAATGTTATAAATTTACCACCATCGGCTGGCCAGCATTTTAATACAGGTAATATATCTAAATCGGGAGTTTCATATATTACTTGTTGGCAAGTACCTCGTCCGCTTTTGCTTTTAGGCATCCACGATGCAATTTTGCCAAGTTCGGGCAACAGTTTTAGTTTTTCAAAGATTGAATTTTTTGGCGAAGTCATTGTTTTTAATAAGTCCTCTATTTCAGCACCTATTTGGCTTAAATCATTAACTCCTAGTGATAAGCAAATTCGTTTTTCTGAGCCAAAAGCATTTATTAATACCGGAAAATTATAATCGGTATTTTCAAAAAGTAAAGCCTTTCCACCATCAGGTAATTTAGAAATTCTATCAGTTATTTCTGTTATTTCTAAATCAGTACTTACTTTTTCAATAATTCTGATAAGTTCGTTATTTTCCTCAAGTATTTGTACAAAATGTGCTAAACTTTTATATGCCATTATTTGGTTTTGTTTTTCTTAGGTTATTTTTTCTTTAATATCGTTATACGAATATTCAGGCTGAATATTTAAATGATGAATATTGTATTTATGCAGTTTTTCATCAATAATGTTTAATATACTTTCGAATTCAGATATTTTAATATCATAGCGTAAATCAATATGTGCTTCAAAAATTATTTCTTCGTCGTTAATTTGCCAGATATGTATATGATGTATGTTTTTTACACCATCAATATTTTCTATAATTGTTGAAATTTCGTCAATATCAATACCTTCAGGTGTAAACTGCATAAGTATTTTTATTGAGTTTTTAAAAATACCATAACTCATATACAGTAAGTAAATTGCAATTAATATCGAGAAAATAGAATCGAGGCTGTACCATTGAAAATATTTCATTGCCAAACCACCTATTAATACAGCTATTGATGTAAGCATATCGGAAAATAAATGAATATAAGCTGATTTCATATTCAAATTATTTTTAGCCGATTTTTTTATAAAAAGTACGCTTAATCCGTTAACAGCAATACTTGCAATAGCTAAATAAATTACCCAACCGGTTTTTATTTCGTGAGGTGTAAAAAGTAATTCTACCGAATTATAAAGTATTATAAAAGCAATTATTATAAGGGTGGTTGAGTTTACAAAAGCAGCAATAATTTCGGAGCGTTTATAACCAAAGGTTTGTTTTACCGTAGCATCGCGCTTAGCAAGCCGATTTGCAATATAACTTATAACCAAACTTAAAACATCGCTAAAATTATGAGCTGCATCGGTTAGTAGTGCCATACTTCCCGAAATTAATCCACCAACAAGCTGTACCACCGATATTGCAATATTTAGCAATATTGATAAGCCAAGATATTTTCCACTTATTTCGTGATGATGATGTTCGTGTTCCATTTAATTACAAAAATACTAATTATTTAGATTACTTTTAAATATATTGAAAAACAGTGCTTTATCTTTGTTCGTATACAATTATTTACATATATTTGCATAAACAACAACTACCTACTTATGAGATTATTATATATTTTAAGCTTTGTATTCCTATATTTACATGTAAGTGCGCAAGGATGTGGAAACACTACTGGTGACATGCCTATTTCGTCATATTATACAGATGATGATGGTTATGGAGATGAAGATGGAGATAGGTACTCGTGGTCTTTAGCACTTTATAATTATTCACAAATTGGAGGAGAACAGATTATAACAAAAATATGTGTTAGAGTTGATAATTCAGATGGATCTCAAACATTAGGTGGACAAAAAATATGGTTTAAAATGACAAATACTTCATCATATTCTAGTAGTTCATATCCAGGAACAACAGGCTTTACAAAAGTATTTGACGGAAGTATTACATATCCATCTAGTGGTTTTATTAATATTGATTTAGATGTAGATTTTGATTATAACGATGATACAAAATATTTAGAAGTATTATGGGAAAATACAAATACTGCATATGTTTATGGTAAAAATTGGGTATTTGATAGGTCTGTTGATGATAATTCTGATAATATTGGTAAATGGGGAGCTGCGGATCCTGATTATGCTAGTGCAACAAACAATAATCAATTAATAAAATATACTGCAGCAATTGGTTTTAACGAAACAGATAATGTAAATTGTAATTTATTACCAATAAAACTAAAAACATTCTCTGCAAAAAAAGAGAATAATAATGTAAACATTAATTGGATAACAGCAACTGAAATAAATAATGATTTTTTTACAATAGAACACTCGCTTGATGGTGTGAATTTCACAAAAATAAAAATAATAAAAGGAGCCGGTAACAGTAATAAACAACAAAAATATAGTATTATTGTTAATAATCCGGAAGAAGGAATAAACTATTATCGATTAAAACAAACCGATTTTGATGGAACATATACATACTCAAAAATACAAGCTGTTAATTTCAACGAATCAGAAAATAGCGATGTAAATATTTATCCAAACCCTGTTATAGGACAAGCATTAAATATTGAAACAAATAATGAAAATTCATTAATAAACTTGTATAATTGTATAGGTGAAATAATGAAAGTTAATATTACAAATTCATCAAAAAAACATATTGTTGATGTTTCTGAATTACCAAAAGGTATTTATTTTGTTGAGACAATTGTGGATGGAAATTCAAAATATAATAAGGTTTTAATTAAATAATACAGTATTATAAATCGTAATAATGATTATTTAATTGAGTTCTAATACCAAAGAAAAAGAATTCTGTATCGCTTTTTGCACCAATTATTTCTTGTCGATGTGTGTACTCAACGTATATCTGAAAGTTTGTAATAGGGTTTATTAAATATGATAATCGCAGATTATAATAAATTCTTTCTGTCCTGTTTCCGTTACCAATATTTGAATTTGAAATAGGAGTTAAAGAGGCTGTTCCATCAGGTTTAAAAATATCAATACCATAATTTGTTTCTTTTCCATCAATAACTTGGTCGGTTGCAGTAGTAATATGGTTTGCTTTAAAACGTAAAATAAAATCGTTTATTCTATAACTTAAAATGCCCACAAACTCGGCAAAACCGGTTCCAATAGTATGCGCTAATGGTTGATTATAATATGAGTAGTTTTGATATTGATTTGTATGTGAATATGAGTATGGTCGTACCCAATTATATTCTGATTGAAAATATAAGTTTTTAAGTGTAAATAAATTAAAGAATTTAATACCAACTTGATAACCGTATTTTTTATTAACATCATCGTCAAGCATAAACTGTCCGTAAGTTTGTATTCCTTTACTTATCTTTATTTTTGCAGTAAAACCAATTAATACATTATTGTTATCGTTAAAACCATATTGTATTGACTTTCCTAAAATAAAAGGATTAAAGTAACCTAGAGAAAAATGGTTGTTACCTGTACTATCAGCTGTTTGTGCAATTAACCCTTCAAACAATCCCACTTGTATATATTGATTAAAAATATAGTTTAAAAATAGGAATGAGCCATGTGTACGTTGATAAGTAAGCAATCTCGTATCAGCGTTACTTGCACGCTGAAATGACGTTAGCATATAAATATACTGAAATTTCTTGAAGTTAGCTGTAATTTTAAAATATGGGTAATTAAATGCATTATCTGATAATAACAACGAGCGATAACCTTCGCCAATAAAATGTTTACCATGCCCAAAATTAAAGTTTAACCATTTTAAAGGTGTAAAAGATAAAGAGCCAGATGCATGTGCAAAATCAAAGCCGGAACCTTTAAACCCACGCAATCTGCCTTGTCCGGGAATTACATGATGTTCTTTTGAATAATCACTTATATATTTAGGAAAAAATGCTTGATTTTCGTAAAAATCAGTTTTAAAAGACAATTGTTTAGTTATACTACCTTTAATAGATACTCCTCGAGTATTTATACTTAAACTTGAATCTAAATTGTCGTTACCTTTTGCGTAATTAATAAGCGGATTTATAGTTAAATAAAAATCTTTTTTATTTACAATTAACAAATCTTCTGTTCTTAATTTTTTCCACCAAACAGGGTGTTTTAATTTCGAAATTAAAGCACTATCTCGTCCTTGTTCTTTTATTAAAGAATCTATATTAAAGTCTATTTGTGATTGTAAAATTGGTTTAAATCCGGTATGAGTATATGAGTTTTCGGAATTTATTTTTCGGTCTAATTTATATTTTGTGGTATAATCTAGGTCGTGATATTGTTGTTGTGAATATGTATTTGAAAATAAAGATATGAAGAGTAGTAATAGAATAGCTCTTGTCGAACTATTTATTATTAATTGCTTATGTTTTTTGTTTACTGACACTATTTATAAGTATGTAAACATATCAAGGGTTTTGAACCCTTGATATGTTTAAGTTGTATTTTATTTAGTATAAAAATCAATCATTTGTTGTATAGCGTGTTGGCATACAGGGCAATAGCCTACCATTAATGTTTGCATCTCACATTTACGATATGGGCGATAAAAACCTTTTGCCATATAGCCGGCACCTTCAAACAAACCAATTGTTTTGGCATATTCTGTTGTTGCAGGAGTAGGTTGTGGGGTGTCTTTATCAATTAAGTTTTTCCATTTTTTATCGAAATTAACCAAGTTTGTAATATTTGGTTCCCAAGGTTCAACGCCTTTAGGATAAAACTCGTCAGATAAACCATAATCAACATATTCATCAGCTAAACCACCAAAACCATGTCCAAATTCGTGTAAAAATACATATTTTGATGCAGGATCGTCAACCGAAGTAATACTCCAAAAATTATAGATACCACCACCGCCGTATTTTTCGGTATTTACGAGTAAAAATATTTGGTCGTAAGGTACAAGCGATGCAGCATCACGCAAACTTTTTATGTCTGATGTTGTTAAATAACGCTCGCTACCAAGTGTGTTGAAGTTCGAATTTATTGCGGTGTTTTTCCAAACATCAATTGTTGGCATATCTGTTCCACTTTCGTTAGATATAACCTCAACACCCCAAATATTAAATTTGTCTTTATTCTCTGTAAATGGTGAATATGAGAATAAGTATTCGGCAAATCTCTTTGCATCCTTATGAAGTTTTTCGGTTTCATCTTTTGTATAGCCATCAAAAATAAAAGCTATGTCAACTTTGTTTTTAGAATCGCCATTTTTCAGTATTTCAAAAGTGTTATAGTTGCAGGCTTTCTCTTTTTTTATTGATACATCTTTTGGGTCTATCTCCAAAGAAAATAGATTGAAATATCCACCTTTTCTGTCCCTACGGTCTATATTAAAAATAATTTTTGCTTTAGGGTACGGGAATGTTGCTACTTCGTAAAAGCTTTTTGATATTTCTTTTGCTTCAGGTATTGTTTGCCATTCTTTAAATAAATTATCGGAACCTCTACTGTAAATAAGTTTATTAGTAGCTTTATCGTAAATTTTCAACATAAAATTTCCATACATAAAAGTGTCTATCAAATTTACTTGCGAACCACCCCAAAATTGTTCTTGGCGTATTTCTTTTAAATAAATATTTTCGGTTTTGCTATTACCAACGTGTGAATAATCAACTCGCATTGATTTATTTATAAAATACTTATCAAAATCTACTTGTTGTGAAAATACTGAAAAAGAGAATAGTAATAATAACAATAATACATATATTTTGCTATACTTAGAATGACAACAGCTGTTTAATATTTGTAATTTATTTTTCATAATTTAATAGTTTTTACCAGTTTGAAACAGATTTGTTAAAAATATCATCGGTAATTTTTTCAACGATATCAGATATTAATTGGTCTTCAACAGCATCAAGTGATTGGCTAGAAGGATAATCAGCATAATGTGAAAAAGCTTTGTCAAAGTTTTGATTTTCATCTTTTGTATTTACAAATTTAACCTGAATAATAATTGTTAAACGTGTTTGCGTGGCTAAATCGCCGGTAATTGCAGCAGGTGTGGTTGTATATCTAGTAATTGCACCGCTAAATTGTAAATCTCCCTCATCTTTTACAAGTTCTAAACTTGTTTGATTTACAAACCTGTCTTTTAAAGCTTCTGTAAAAGTTTGACTCAATGATGGGTTTACCAATAGTGCATGATTTGGAAAGTATTCAACCGAAATTGTTTTAATATTGGGTGATATTGATGCTCCTGTAAATGAGTAACCAATTTTGCAGGAGTTGATGGCAACTATCATTAAAACTATAATTCCAATTTTTATGTATGTTAATTTTGAAAACATTATTTTAGATTATTAATTATTGTAAATCGTATTCTTTTAGCTTACGGTATAAAGTTCGTTCAGAAATACCAAGTTCTTTTGCCGCAATTTTACGTTTACCATTGTGTTTATCAAGAGCTTTAATAATCAGCTCTTTTTCTTTCTCGGCTATTGATAATGATTCTTCAACAAATTCTTCAGTATCTTCAATACGTGGGTTGTTTTCAAAATTAAAATCTTGTTTAATTGTTGGTTCAACAGGTGCTTGTTGTGTTATTTCTGTTTTAAAATCGTTAATTACACTTGCTGTATCAGTAGGTTTAATATTTTGAGTACTAATATTTCCTTTCATTAAATCTGCAACAATAGATTTTAATTCGTTCATATCTTTTTTCATATCAAAAAGTACTTGATATAAAATTTCACGTTCGGTGTTAAATGTTTTTTCATCTACTCCTGCACCTTCGTATAAGGCAGGTAAATTTGTTTTGTATGAAGCAGGTAAGTATTTAATCAGTGTTTCGCTGTTTACAGTGCGGTTTTCTTCTATTATTGATATTTGCTCAGTAATATTTTTTAATTGACGAATATTTCCCGGCCATCGGTAATTTATAAGTGTTTCAATGGCATCTTCTGTTAAGCGAAGTGTTGGCATTGTATATTTCTCGGCAAAGTCTAAGGCGAATTTTCTAAATAGCAAATGTATGTCTTCTTTACGTTCTCTGAGAGGTTTTAATGGTATTGGTATAGTATTTAGTCTGTAATATAAATCTTCTCTAAACTTTCCTTTACTTATTGCTTCAGGTATATTCAAATTTGTTGCAGCTATAACTCTAACATTCGTTTTTTGTATTTTAGATGAGCCAACTTTCATAAATTCACCAGCTTCTAATACTCGTAAAAGTCTAACTTGGGTTGATAAAGGTAATTCTCCAACCTCATCAAGAAATATTGTTCCACCATCAGCAACTTCAAAGTAACCTTTTCTTTTATCAACTGCACCGGTAAATGAACCTTTTTCGTGTCCAAAAAGCTCTGAATCAATGGTTCCTTCAGGAATAGCTCCGCAGTTTACAGCTATATAATTATTGTGTTTACGTGCACTAAATTGATGTATTATTTGAGGAAAAACCTCTTTACCTACTCCACTTTCTCCGGTAATTAAAACAGATAAATCGGTACTAGCTACTTGTACTGCAATTTCAATAGCTCTGTTTATAGATTCACTATTACCAATAATTCCAAATCGCTGCTTTATTTGCTGTGTATTCATTATTTATTTGCTTTTATACTCGTAAACTCATCAAGAGTTTATAGTTAATTATTATATAACTCTTGATGAGTTTTAAATACAACTAACTAAGAATAAATTGATGTGTTATACAAACAACAAAGATACGTTTTTTTATTGAAATTGACATTTTGGCATAAAAAAAGGCTACCGAAAAGGTAGCCTTTAATAAAATATTATAATTTATATTATTTTGCTAATACAATGTTCTTAACAACAATGTTGTTATTTGTAATAACTTTAACAATATAAGTTCCGTTTTGAACGTCAGATAAATCAACTGTATTTGTGTTAGAAACAGTTTTTACTAACTCACCAACTGTATTGTAAACGTTAATAGTTGCATTTTCTGCGTTTGTTACGTTTAATAAACCTGTAGTTGGGTTAGGATAAATGTTAATTTCAGATGTAGCAACATTATTTTCAACAGAACTGCTAAAAGTAACATTAGCTCTAATTACGTATGTGTGATTAAAACCAAAACTTGCAGCTGTAGCCCAAGCATTGTTATAATATACCCAAGCTTCACCTAAATTACCAGGAACTGTAGATGTAGCAATAGCCATACTTCCTGCAGATGCTTCTTCAACACCAATAAAATATGTTCCTGCTGGCAAATAAACATTACCTACACCAACTGTATATACAGCTCCGATATTTGCTGTAGTTGTATCAAAGGCTATCGATGCTGAAGTTGCAAGCTCAGAACCAGTAACAGTTGAACCGTCATAAGCATATATTTTAACAGTACCTTCAACAGCTGATGGATGCATTAATTGGAAAGTAACAGAAGTTAATGTAACACCTGTTTCAAAAGCATATAATTGACCAATAATACCTGTAGCACCGTCACCAATACCCATAGCACCACCGTTAGGACCAAAGTCTCTAGCTAATGTTGTATCAGAAATGGCAACATATAATGTGTCTTTATTTGTTTCAGGTGTAGCATCACCTGTTACATCAGCATTAAAATTAATTTGATATGCACCAACACCAGAAGGTGTAAAAGAAGGAGTATATGTTAATTCTGCAGTAGCTCCGTCAGCTAAATCAGCAGAAGTTGTTGCTGTACCTGCGTATGAGGTTGTAGCTTCTGCAGCTGTAATTTCTTGTCCTGAAGGAATAGTTGCACCTGAATTAGATAACATTCCTTTGAAATCGTATGATGCTGTGAAGAATGAAGGGTAAATTGTATAGTTAGATGCTAAACCACCAATTAAAGAAGCATCAGGGTTAGTTGCAGGAAGATCTAAAGATACATCATCAATTTTAAGCACGTTTTGATCAACAGAAGTACATCTGAATGCAATATAAATTTGGTCACCATCATTAATATTAGCGTTGTCTGTTAAAACATAACTGTGTAATGAATATGTATTAGGTTCTGATGTTACACTTTCTAAAGTAGTTGTAAAATCAGCAACTGCATTACCTGATGTAGAAACAAGAACTTCATAATCTTCTAACCATTGACCTTCAGAAGAAGCAAAAAATTTAAATACTTCGCCTGTAGCAACAGTTAATTGAGGTGTAATTAAGTAATCATCGTTACCAGCTGAGGTGTATAAACAACCTGCTAAAGAATCACCAGAATGTGCAGAAACATCAGAATTCTTCCAAATAGCCCAAGTTGTTCCGTCATTATTATTATCAATAACTGTCCAACCTTGGTCTCCAAAACCTAATTCAAAACCGTCTGAGAAAGCAGCATTAATGGATTTATCAACATTTGTTTTTTGTGTTTTAGGAGCTGTATAAGTCAGTCCTGAACTTTTAAATTGTGCAAATGAACTTGCTATAAAAGCAAACATTGCAATAAATAGTAGAGATTTTCTCATTTTCTAAAAATTTAATTTATAAATAGTTTAATTAATTGCCGAAATTAGTAAAAATAATTTAAAATAGCTATATTAAAGTGTTAAATTATTTCTTTTTACACTTCAATAGCGTATGACTTACGCCTATGTTATTGTATATTTTATCAACTTTTAAACCTGCTTTATCAATAAGTTTAAACATATCTTCGGAGTGATACATTTGGCTGTTACCATTTGCTATTACAGTAAAATAAAGCGATGTAGCATGAAGTGTATATGTAGAAGCTTCGTATTTTTGCATATCCCAAAATAGTTCTAATATAAATAATGATGAGTTTTCGTCCATTGCATTGTATGCACGAGTTAGTAATCCTAATATTTCTTCTTGAGAGAAGCAATCTAAAAATTGACTCATCCATATTGCATCAAAACCTTTTGGGAAGGGTATATTGTTGTCTAGTAAATTTACATCTATAGTTGATACTCTATCTTCTTTACCGGCTTGTTTAATGTTTTCTCGAGCTACTTTTGTTTGTCCCGGATGATCAAGAATTGTAATTTTTACATTATTGTTATAATCTGTGGCTTTTAATGAAAATTTTCCGGTATTACCTCCAACGTCAAGAAAACTTTTAGGATTTTCGTTAAAAATAATATCCATTAGTTCAGGAAATGAGGTATCAGAGTAATAATGGTCGAAACCAAACCAACTTTCTTGTACTTTCTCAGGAAGTTCTGATAAACCTTCGTAAACAGTATCCCAATTACCAAAAACTTTTAAGCCTTCTGGTTTTCCATTTTTTATTGATTCTTGTAGTTTAAAAAAGCCTAAATAGTTAACATCGTGAGTAAAATCCATATTAACTTTTGTTAATTCGTCACTAAGTAAAAAATAACCTGTTTTTGTAAGAATATATTCGTTGTCTCTTAACATTACCACTTCTATACTTAATCCTGCTTCTAACAGTACTTTAACTCCGTAAACTGACATTTTTAGCTCGTTAGCAATTGTTTCAACACTTCCTTTTTTGTTTTTCAGTAAATAATCTAAAATACCAAAATCGCGTAGTGCTTTTGCTGCTTGAAACATAATTGGACCAAAAGCCAATTTTTGAGCGTCTAATTTTGCTGTAACAGCACGTTTTTTATCTGATCCGTAGTCTTTCATTTGTTTTATTTTATGCTATACATTTATAGCTGATAATATCTATTTATTAATTTTCCAAAAATAGTAATAATTAAACCATTGTACAGGATATTTGTTTAATATAAACTCAATATTTGTTTTATAATCGTTTATTATTTCGGAAACTAGCTCATTACGAGTTTTAGCTTTTATGTTAGTATATATTTTTGGTTTAGAGGAGTAAAAATGATAGTGCGTACTTGTTTCTTTTAGTGCTGATACAAAAGTTACAGGTTTTTGTTGTTTTACTGCTAAGTAAAAAACTCCAGTTGGAAATTCGGCATCGTACCCCATAAAATTAGTTGTAATACTTTTAGAACCAGGCATAAATCTATCTCCATGAATAACAATTAATTCGTTGTTTTGTAATGCTTCTGCTATTTTAAACATGTGTGAAAAATCGTTTGATATCGGAATGATATTCATGTTTTTTTCAACCATTACATTATCTAATAAGTTTTTAACTTTTTCATGTTCGGCTTCTAGCATTACAATGTTTATTTTAGTATCTATGCGTTCTAAAAGCTGACCTGCAATTTCCCAATTTCCGGTATGAGCACCAATTAAAAACCCGCCTTTACCATCTGCAGCAATCTTTCTTAGATTTTCCTCACCATCAAAATCGAATGTAAAATCTTTTTTAATTCCTGAAAGAATGGCTATTTTATCTATCAAAGATTGACCTAAAACATAGAAATTTTTATATACGCTAACAAACGATTTTACAGAACTGTATTTGTGTATGTTTTTGAAATACCAAATTATAGCTTTTTTTTCTTTTCCAGAGAAAAATAGAAAGTAAATAGCGACAAAACGAAGTAAAATATAAGCTGATTTAACGCCTAATTTTTTTATTAAAAAAATAAATATCTTGTAACCGACAACACCTCCTCTGGTTTTGCCTTTCCACTTAGACATTATTAACTAACCTTTTCTAAAATATAATTGTATAAGTCATCAAGAGTTCTGATGTTAACCATTTCTTCTCCATTAACTTTAAATCCAAAATCCTTCTCTATAACTACTGCTATGTCAACAAAATCTAGACTTTCTATTTCTAAATCATCTATTAATAGCGCTTCTGGTTTAACTTGTTCTGCTTCTAACTCGAACTCATCAATTAAAAAATTGTTAACTTTTTCTACTATATCTTCTTTTGTCATTTTATGCAAAAATAAATTTGAATGGCAAAAGTATAAAATATTTTTATAAATTTTACACTATTTTATATATTAAATATTTATTTGGTTATACTCTGTTAAATAGCTAATTTAGATGTATTAAATACTTAAATTATTATAAATGAATTAAAAAATGAAGTCTGTTGTTATTCTGTTGAATCTGCAATTATTGCTGAAAATGCAGGGTCTTGTCTTATTGTTGCCTAAGTCGCTTCTATTAAAGATGTTCGCAATAATTTGTTTGAACGTCTTGTTATGTTTTTGTTCTGTCTTTTTCTCCTGATGAATTAGTTGAGGGTATTAAACCAACATAAGAACTCAATTTATTTAAATTTTTAAATCGTTTTATTGTTTCATGTTCAGACAAAAATATAAAAGAAATAATTATTTCTATTCACAGTACACTTGTTAATATAAGTTCGATTAATAGGTAAGTTTTGCTTACTAAATAAATATTAAGAATGAACATGGTTAATTAACTAATTAAATTTGATTTTATAAAATACACACAAATATATAAGTATCAGTATTTCAAAACATAGCGTTTGATTAACGTTAATTTAACATTAATTTAACATTAGAAAATAATATATGTAAAAATTAAAAATTAATTTGCCGTACTTTTTAATTAATAAAACATGGAAAATATATATTTAATTTTAGTAGTAGTTTTATTTGCTCTTGCAATATCAGATTTGGTTGTGGGGGTAAGTAATGATGCCGTTAATTTTTTAAACTCGGCAATTGGTTCTAAGGCAGCACCTTTTAAAGTAATAATGGGTATTGCTGCATTAGGTATTTTTGTTGGGGCAACTTACTCAACAGGTATGATGGAAGTTGCTCGTAAAGGTATTTTTCATCCTGAGTTATTTACTTTCAAGGAAATTATGGTACTTTTCTTAGCTGTAATGATTACTAATATTGTACTACTCGATGTGTTTAATACATTTGGTATGCCTACATCAACTACAGTTTCAATAGTATTCTCTTTACTTGGAGCGGCTGTTGGGGTAGCATGGATAAAAATACATACTAATCCAGCTGCAAATCAAGAACTAGCCGAGTATATTAACTCAGCAAAAGCTCTTCAAATTATTTCAGGAATATTACTTTCTGTTATAGTAGCTTTTACTGTTGGTGCGTTAGTTCAATTTTTATCGCGTTTATTATTTTCATTTAATTATGCAAAACGTTTTAAATATTTTGGTGCAATTTGGGGCGGATTAGCTATTACAGCAATTACCTATTTTATTTTAATAAAAGGATTAAAAGGTTCGCCGTATGCAACTAAAATGTTAGATAATGGTTTAACTGTATTTGAGTTTACAAAACAAAATGCTGTAATGATAATTGGTGCAAGTTTTGTTATTTGGGCTGTTATTCTTCAAATTTTATTATTTTTTAAGATTAGTATTTTAAAGCTTATTGTATTTGTTGGAACTTTTGCATTAGCTCTTGCTTTTGCAGGGAACGACCTTGTTAACTTTATAGGGGTACCTTTAGCAGGATATAATGCTTATGGTTATTGGATTCATTCAGGTGCGGCCGCCGACACTTATAATATGGTTCAATTAAACGGAAAAGTACCAACAGAATTATATTTTCTTGTTGCAGCAAGTTTAATAATGATAATAACACTTTGGGTATCTAAAAAAGCCCGTTTAGTATTAAAAACATCAATAGATTTAAGTCGTCAAGATGAAGGCGAAGAACGTTTTGGATCATCAATTATGGCACGAAATATTGTGCGTGGAACACGAAAAACTTTTAAAATAATTAATAAATACACACCTGCTATTATTAGTCGTTCAATTGAAAAACAGTTTGATACCACATCATTTAAAAAACAACAAGCACTAGAACCAAACCCACCAGCTTTTGATATGATTAGAGCCTCGGTTAACCTTGTTGTAGCAAGTATATTAATAGCAATTGGAACATCGTATAAGTTGCCTTTATCAACTACTTATGTAACATTTATGGTTGCAATGGGTACTTCACTTGCAGATAAGGCTTGGAGTAGAGAAAGTGCTGTATTTAGAATAACAGGTGTAGTTTCTGTAATTGGTGGCTGGTTTTTTACGGCTTTCTCAGGATTTGTAAGTGCATTTATTGTTGCCATTTTATTTAGCTATGGCGGTTTTTATGCAATATTTGCAATGTTAGGAGTTACAATATTTTCACTTGTAAAAACAAATTTCTTAAACAAACAACAAGACGGAAATACTTCTAAAAATATTGAAGAAGATATTGAAGAATCAACAATTCTTACAAAATGCACAACAAATGTAATTAATACATTATCAAGCATAAATAGTATATATGATAATTTAATTTTAGGATTAGAAACTGAAGATAGAAAATTACTTAAAGATGTAAAAAAAGATATTAAAGTAATAAATAAGCAATCAAAATATTTAAAAGATAATGTTTATAAAACCATTAAAAAATTTGATAAGGATTCTATTTCAACAAGTCATTTTTACGTGCAAGTTCTCGATTATTTAAGAGAAACAGCACATTGTTTAGAATATATGATAAAACCAAGTATTGAACATGTAGATAATGATTTTACTCGTTTACTAGATATCCAATTTGATGAATTAAAAGCAACATCAAAAAGAATTAAAGAATTTTATAATATAATTTTTGATGTAATTAAAACAAAACAATATGAAAGAGTAAATGAAATAATTAAATTGCGTGAAAAATTATTATCGGAAATTGAAGCTAATAGAAAACTTCAAATTAAACGACTAAAACACAACGAGGTTGGAAGTAAAAACTCAATGTTATATCTCGGTTTATTACATGAAACTAAAAACTTATTATTACATACTGTAAATTTATTAAAAGCTCAAAGAGACTTTGATAATTTTAAAAGTGGTAAATAATTTAATGGAATTTATAGATATCTGTAAGTTCCTTTAAATTTTAAGAATACAGATTCGGTATTTTTAATAACAGTATTAACTTTTATAGCATCATCTATAAATTTTAAATTTATAGAAAAATATAATTCTTCGTTTTGTTTAGGAACTATAACTGATGTATATTTTATATTTGAGCCTTTTGTTAATATTAAATGCTTTTTTAGTTCTTTTTCAAGCAATTCTTTAATAATTTGCAGTTGTACTACTCCTGGTAATACAGGGTTTTCCGGGAAATGGCCTTCAAAAATTTTATGATTTGGATTTATTATAATAATCGAAGTTAATATATTATCAATCACATTCGTACTTTTTATTGTATATAAATTTGAGATTAGCATTTTTGTTTTCAAAAGTAAATAAAAATATTTGAAAAAAAGAAAGGCTACCGGGCGGTAGCCTTAAATGAAAAAACATAAAAACAACAACTAAAACTTATTTAGTGATACAAAGATAATGTATATATCTTAAAATTTCACACTATAAACATAAATAAAATAAAACTTTTGTTTAAATATTGATTAATAGTTATAAATGTTAACGAATTTTAGATAAATTTATTGTTAAATTAATTCCTTTATGAATAAATTTTACGGTATCAGGAGACGATTTTGAAAAACTTGTATTACTTATTTCCAATTTCTTAAATAACCAGCCTTTTTGTGTAATAAATGTTACATAATTGCTGTCATTATTAAATTTATAATAATTATATAAGCCTTTATATTTTACTTTTTCTATCATCGATTTATTTGAAATATAGCTTTCTTTTTTTATTTTTTGTGGGTATATCTTTAAGAAAAGTTCAAAATCTCGATGGAGTGTATTTATTAATAATTTTTTATTTATAGGTTCTAATATTTGATGAATTTTGAAGCCCTCAGGTAAATTATTATTAAACTCAAAATCAAAAAATTTCATTCCAAGCTCCGATAAAAACACAATACGGTAACTACTATCAGCCTCTACTCTTTTTATTACCATTATACCCGAAAAATGATTTTTATATACATCAATAGACGTACGATAAACAACCTTTTTAAAATCTGGTTTTAATACCTGTATTTGATTATAATCTGCCTTTTTATATCCTTTTCTTACCGGATAGGAACACGAATAAAAAAGTATAAAAGATATTAGTATATAAAGAATGTATTTCATTTGCGATACAAAAGTAATAAAAAAGGGTACTTAAAAACTAAGCACCCTAAACTTTAATTTAATAAAAATTATTTTTATCCACATTTTGAATAACCACACTGGCTACAAACAACGCAACCATCTTGGTAAACTAATGTGTCTTCGTGGTCGCACTCAGGACATTTTACTCCCGGTTTTGCTTTTGTACCATCTTTAATAAATTGCTTTAATGCACGCTCAACGCCAACTTTCCACGAGTTAATAGAAACACTATCTAACTGTAACGACGATATTAAGTTTACAACATCAGGTATAGGCATTCCGTGACGTAGTACACCTGAAATTAATTTAGCATAATTCCAATATTCTTTATCGAATAATCGGTTTAAGCCGGCAAATGTTGCTGGGTAACCTTGCTTATCTTTATATTGAAAATCGTATCGTTTTGTGCCATCATCGTTTTTAGTTTTTATGATTACACCGTTTGTTATTCTTTTAGGAATGTAAAGAATATCTTCATCAACAATACCTGTAAATATTTCATAAGGATGTCCGTCCATTAAACCTACAAAAGCAATCCACTCTTCGTTATTGTTACGGAAACGAACAACTTGTGCTTCTAATACATTAGGACGTTTTTTAGCTTCTAATTTCTTTTCTTCGGCTTCTTTTTTCTCATCTTTCGAGATTAATACTCCTGAACGAGAACCATCTCTGTAAACAGTAACACCTTTACAACCGCTTTCCCAAGCTGTTTGATATACTTTACCTACAACTTCTTCTTCAACAGTTTTTGGTAAGTTTACAGTTACCGAAATTGAGTGGTCAACCCATTTTTGAATAGCACCTTGCATTTTTACTTTTGCTACCCAATCAACATCGTTTGATGTAGCTTTATAATAAGGCGATTGCTCAATTAATTGGTCAATAATGTTATCGTCCATTGTTTCCATTTGCGATGCATCGTGACCGTTTGCTGTCATCCAAGTTTTAAAATTATGATGGAAAACATT